>Ga0116171_10006517_pt1 | contig 10064 bp, 9 predicted proteins | sample AD_JPNHW2_MetaG_FD_89798 | JGI IMG/M metagenome (GOLD analysis project Ga0116171, IMG submission 89798) | Active sludge microbial communities of municipal wastewater-treating anaerobic digesters from Japan - AD_JPNHW2_MetaG | ecosystem: Engineered > Bioreactor > Anaerobic > Digestate | place...
CCAGACGCGGCCCTCGTTGATGTTGTCGAGGACCGCCGACATCCCGGCCACGGCGCGACCGCCCTTGCGCACCTCGCGCAGAAGGTCCCGGATGATCTCCAGCTCGCCGGCGCGCTCGAGGCGAGTCTGGACCTCCGCGGTGCGGCTGAGGATCTCCTCGGTGGTGGCGGACACGGGAATGGGCTGCACCTCCACCAGCTTGGTGCGCATGCGCTTGGGCAGAATACGGGCAAGCTCCGAGGCCGGTCCCACGGCACCGCCGATGATCAGGCGGTCGATCTCGAGCGGGTCGAGCAGGTGGCCGATCTCCGTCGCCACGGACCGCAGATGGGTGCTGACGTTCTCGTCGTGGTGTCGCTCCATGCGGGGCTGGGAGAGTGACCGATCGGTGGACGGCGCGTCGGGTCGGGGCGGAATATCGGCGATGAGGTCCTTGTGCTCCTCGATTTCTCCCAGGAAAACGGTGAAGAGTCTGGCGCGCTTGCTGTCCACGAGCACGATGCCGAACCGCTCGTGCTCGTCCAACGCCTCGATGAGCGGCCGCATGAAGGCCCCGTTGCCCCAGTAAGCGCCGGGCGGCAGCGCGATCCTGAGCAGCTTGCGGAACGTCACGCCCAGCTTGGAATGGCGGGCCAACACCAGGGTCTTGGCGGTCGGCTCGATACGCTTGACGATCTCTTCGACCTCACCGGCGGTGGCGGCCAGCTCCTCGTCGCCTTCTCCGCTCGATCCCCGCAACTGTCGGAGCATGTCCTTCAGGCGCGTCTCGAACTGCCGCTTGCGGTTGGCAACGTTGGTCTGGTCCAGGTCCAGGTAGACCGTCAGCGTCTTCCCTGGGGCCTGGGACAGTTGCTGGAGCTGCTCTACATCGCGGTGACGAATCATGTCGCCCTCCGTTTCTCCTCGACTCTTTCAAGTATAGGGGCGGGTGCAACCCCTCCCAGCGACGCGAGCAGGATCCCGGCGGTGACCGCCACGTTCAGGGACTCGACGCCCCGTTCGAGGGGGATGCTCACGCACTCGGTGCCCGCGGCACTGACCTCCGGGCTGATGCCGTGACCCTCGTTGCCGACGGCGAGGAGGAGCGGCAGGCGGGGGTGCCAGTCGGCGAGGCGCTGTCCTCCCTGTCCGACAGTCGTCACGACGCTGCCGCCGGCCTCCAGGAATCGGGCGGCGAGGGGACCGAACTCGACGTCGGCCGCGACCGGGAAGAGCAGCGACTGGCCGGCGGCGCCGCGAATGGCCCGCGGCGCGAAGGGGTCGGCGCAACCTGGGGAGCACGCCACGCCGCTCGCGCCCAGGGCCGCCGCGCACCGCACCAGGGCACCGAGGTTGCCGGGGTCCTGGACGCCGTCCAGGTAGAGGACAATGCCGCGCGCCTCCAGCCTCGGCTCGGAGATGCGCACTACAGCCAGGATGCCCTGCGAGTGCTGCGTGGGGGCGATGCTGTCAAGAGCGTCCGGGGTCACGACCTGACACGCGCCGGACTCGACGAGCATGCGCAGCCGGGGGTGGCGGTCGGCTTCCGCCAGCAGTGCCGGCGTGACGAACAGCGCCTCGATCGTCGTCCCCGCCTCTGCCAGCTCCAGCACGAGCTTGCGGCCATCCACGACCGTCAGCCGCGGCTCCTCGCGGCGCACCAGGCGTCGCAGGCGAGCCAGGCGCGGGTTGTGCTTGCCCAGGGCTGGGGACAGGCCGGCTACCGGCGACGACGGGGTCGGACGACCAGGGGTCCGAGCCGACCTGGGACCAGGGACCGGTCCGCGAGAAGCTCCCACCCTTTGATTCTAACCGGCCGTCAAGCCCCCTGCCGCGGCGCGGGTGCGGGGCGGCGCACGCGCCTTCATGCGGCCCGTCGAGAGGAACCGCCGGCGGGTGGGATAGACTTCCTCCGTGACGAGGAACGGGCGCCGACTGGCGCTCATCGGTTGGTTGGTGGTGCTGCTCGTGGCGGGGCGGGGCGTGCACCGGTTGTGGGCGCGGCAGCTCTCCCACCTCACCGGCGACGCCGAGTGGGTCTGGTCGACCGACGCCCTCGAGCGCATTCACCCGGAGGCTGGCCTCTTCGTGACGACCTTCCGGGTCGAGGCGCCGGCGCGGTCGGCACTGCTCAAGGTGTGCGGCGACCGCGAGTATGTGGCCTACGTCAACGGCACCGCGGCCGGCTGCGGTTGGAGCCGTCCCGGCTATCGGCTCGATCTTCTGGATGTCGCCCACCTGCTTCGGGTTGGAGCCAACACCCTGGCCGTCGAGGTGCGCTCCCCGACCCCCGTGGGCGGCGTTCTCGTCGCGCTCGATCTCGAGGGAGTCGGCAGCAACGTCGTGGCCAGCGGACGGTCCTTCTCGTTTCGGCGGCGTTTTGACCTCTCGCCGGTGCGACCCGAGGATGTCCAGCCCCCGACGCGATGGGGCCGCCCGCCGCGCTTCCCGTGGGGCTACCCGGTGGTGGTCTCGAGGCCGCGCACGGTGGACGAGGTGAGCACCGAGGAGCCCCTGCGCTGGCCGGTCGATACCTTGCAGGTGACCCGTGGTGGCGCACGCGTGCTCAGTCTGGCGCAGCCGGTGCTTGGCTATCTCTGGCTGGAGTTCGAAGGGGACGACGCCGCCAGCGTCTGGACTGACGTCGTCACTCCGCCGTTCTCCGAGTCGGTGGTTCGCCTGCTGGCGCAGCCCGTCGTGCGACTCCCCGGACAGCGCCGCTGGCTGGATGTCGAGCCGCGGATCCTGGGCCAGATCTGGGTATTGGGTGGGCGGTCCCTGCGGGCGATCGAGGTGTGGCCTGTGCCCGTCGAGCTCAGCTCAACTGCTCCAGGAGCTGTTGCAGGGAAGTCCGGGCTCGTGCAACGCACGCGTTGGACGACTCGTGTCCCCCCAGGTTGAGGACCTTCTGGAAGCAGTTGAGAGCTTTTCCCGGCTCGCCGAACCGTCGCCAGGCGAGGTGGCCCTTGACGAGCCACGCTTCGAGGTTCTGCGGGTCCTCGGCCAGGAGCTTGTCACAGAAGTGCTCGGCGAAGCTCCAACGGCCCTCCTCGAGTGCCCTCGAGATCTGCTGACGGAAGGCGGCGACCAGGATCGCCTGCTCCTGAGCCCTCGAATCCCGACGGATTTGCCGAAGAAGTGTTGCAACCATTTTCGATGTCATGGTAACCCGTTGGGCTGCAGTGTCAAGGCCTGAGTCTGCGCGTGCGGCCTGCTCTCGGGCCAGTCTCGACCGGTCCCCCGACCGGGACCCCGGATGGACGGCCCGCGCCGATCCGGTGATGGTTCTCGGCATTCCGAACTGCCGCCCTGCCGCGTCCTGTAAGGTGTTGCGGAGTCAAAATTTGCGGTCGAGCAGCGCGAGCGGAGCGCCCTGAAGCGCCCGCCTGGTGGAGCTGGCAGGCAGGCCCGAGATCGCGGCCGCTGCCAGCTCGGCGTGCTCGTGTGCAATCTGCCGCGCGGCATCGAGCGCCCCCTGGCGGTCGAGCGCACGGCGCAGCCGGCGCGGAGCCTGGTCGTCCATCTCGCCACCACCCAGCACGGTTTCCACCATCTGTCGCTCCTCTGCTGGGAGGTCGGGCAAGGCGAGGATGAAGGGCAGCGTGAGTCGCCCCTCGCGCAAATCGGAGAACACCGGCTTGCCCAGCCGCTTCTCGGACGCGGTGACGTCCAGGAGGTCGTCGATGATCTGGAAGCACAGCCCGAGGTGGTGGCCGTACGCCCTGAGCGGCTCACGAAACCGGGCCTGCGCCGGGTCGAAGGTGGCGGGAATCGAGGCAGCCGCGGCAAAGAGCTCGGCGGTCTTGAGCTCGCAAACCTGCTGGTACTGGTCGAAGGTGATGTCACTTCGTCCCTGCAGGCCGAGAGCCAGGATCTCACCCTCGGTCAGGCTGGTCGTGGCCCGGGAGAGGATCCGAAGCGGGAGAAGGTGGTCGTCCTCGAGCGCGATCTCCATGCCCCGGGTGTACAGCCAGTCACCGAGGAGGACCGCGAACTGATTGCCGGAGAGTGAGTTGAGTGTCGCGCGGCGGCGCCTGACGGCGGCGTGGTCGATGACGTCGTCGTGGACCAGCGAGGCGGTGTGGATGATCTCGACCGAAGCGGCGTAGCGCACGTCGTTGTCGCCTTCGTACCCGATCGCCCGCGCCACGGCCAGCAGCACCGCGGGTCGGAGTCGCTTGCCTCCGGCCTCGAACACATGGGCACCCGCGGCCTGGATGGTCGGCGACGAGGACGCGAGGTGACGCTGAATGAGGTCCTCGACCAGGTTGAGCCGGGGACGCACCTCGCGCACCACCTCGCCCAAGGCGTTCAGGGATGATCCGGTCAGCCTGCCAACCATCTGATCCAGAGGTGACTCCTGCACAGGCGCCATTGCGCGCTCGCTCATACTACCGTCAACCCGGGAACCTGTCACGAACCTTCCGGCCGGCAGGGGACATGCCCGGGGAGCGCGGGCTCGAAGGTCGAGACCGGCTGGGCCGGGAGCCGCCGCCACCTCGAGAAGGAGAAGGTGTTCCGGTTTCCGGTCTGGTCGAGGACCATGACCGACGCCACGTTCCCGGCCTGGTCGAGCCTGATCTCGACGGTTGCCAGCTCGGGGATGGGCTCCCGTGGCGTCAGGCCGATCATCCCGGGTGCCTCCGAGATGACGAACGAACCGGCCGCGGCGGCAGGGTCCAGGATCGTCGCCAGCGGCAGTCTCGACCATGTCGAGGCGGAGAGGAGCACGGCGTCGCAGCCGCCGGTCTGGAGGTCGACTTGCCGCGCGACACTGCCGCTGACAGCGAAGATCCGGCCGTCCGCACCATAGTCGAACCGCAGCCGGGCTGGTGGCGCCACCACCAGTGTGCCGGCCTCCCTGGTGCCCTCCGAGAAGCCCGCGGGCACGAGATCCTGCACGAAGTCGGCCTGCCAGGCCGGGGCTGCAGCCATGCGGGCCGCGAGGGTGGCGAGCTGGGACGGCTGGGTGGGTGGGGGAGAGGCGGCAAGCAGGAGGGCGAGGAGGGCAACCATGGCAGGCTCAGTGCCGGAAGTGCCGGCGTCCCGTGAAGAGCATGGCCAGGCCGAGGCGGTCCGCGGCGGCGATTACCTCCTTGTCCCGGACCGAACCGCCGGGCTGGACGATCGCCGTGACTCCGGCGGCGGCCAGGGTCTCGACGCCGTCGGGGAAGGGGAAGAACGCGTCGCTCCCGGCGGCGGCACCCTCGATGGGCAGGCCGAACGCGCGGGCGCGCTCGACGGCGATGCGGGCCGCGTCGACGCGGCTGGGCTGGCCACCGCCGATGCCGAGGGTCGCCGTCGGACCGGCCAGGACGATGGCGTTGGAGAGCGTGTGCTTGGCGACCCGCCAGGCCAGGCGGAGCGCCGGTTCCTCGGCCGCCTCGGGCGGACGCGCGGTGACGAGCTGCCAGCTTTCGTCCCAGCCCTCGTCCGGACCCTGGACCAGCAGGCCGCCGTCGATGGCCCTCACACGCGCCTGGCCGGAGGTTGGATGCGGCGCGGTCAGGACCCGCAGGTTCTTCCTGGCCGCCAGCACGGCGAGCGCCTCCGGAGTAAACGCCGGTGCCACCACCGCTTCGGCGAAAAGGTCGACCATCGCCCGCGCGGCAGCCTCGTCGACAGGAAGCGACGAGGCGATGACTCCTCCGAACGCCGACACCGGGTCGCAGGCGAGCGCGGCCTGATAGGCGGCCACGGCGGTCGCGCCGATCCCGACGCCGCACGGCGCCGCGTGCTTGACGATCGCGACGCCCGTCCCGGGTAGGTCCCAGACCAGGCGCCAGGCGCCGTCCATGTCCTGCAAGTTATTGTAGGAAAGCTCTTTGCCTTGATGCTGATGAAAGGCAGCCAGTCCTTCGGGTGCTGTCGGCTTGAGGAGGACGGCGTGCTGGTGAGGGTTCTCCCCGTAGCGGAGCGGCACCGTCGTGGCGGCCAGCCACGGCGCCAGGGCCTCGAATCCCGGCTCGGGCGGCGTTCCCAGGTGCGTCGGCAGGACCGTGGCAATCGTTGCGTCGTAGGTAGCCGTGTGCCGGAATGCCTTGACGGCGAGCTCCCGGCGGAGCTGCTCGGGCACCTCCGGGTCGCGCAGCGCCGCTACCACGCGCGGGTAGTCGGCAGGGTCCACGACGACCGTGACATGCCGGTGGTTCTTGGCCGCGGCCCGGATCAGCGACGGGCCCCCGATGTCGATGTTCTCGATCAGCTCGCTCGGAGTGACTCCGACCCGGGCCGCAGTGGCCGCGAAGGGATAGAGGTTGACGACCACCAGGGAAACCGGGACGAGGTCCCACTCGGCCAGCACCTGCCGGTGCTCGGGGAGGTCGAGATCGGCCAGGATGCTGGCGAACACGCGCGGGTGCAAGGTCTTGACACGGCCGTCCATGACCTCGGGGGAGCCGGTGAGGTCGCTGACCTCGCGGACGGCAAGGCCCGCGGCTCGGAGGGCCCGCGCCGTGCCGCCGGTCGAGAGCAGCTCGAACCCGAGCTCGGAGAGCGCGCGGGCGAGATTCTCAATGCCCGACTTTTCGGATACGGATAACAGGGCTCGTCTCACGGGGGCGTGACTCTCCCTTCCAGACCAGGATGTTGCCGTGCATGGGTATGTCCGGGACCAGCCCGCCGGCCGCCCGCCAGACCCATGAAGCCAGGTTGGCGAAGTCGCTGGCGGCATGGTTGAGCACCAGCGAGGCGGCGCCGAAGCTCGATGAGCGGTCGTCGAGGGCCGGCCAGCGACCGGGTCCACCGATGCGGTCCATGTCCTCGCGCACGATGGCGGCGAGCGGAACCATCTCTGCTCGCCGCTTGCGGAGTGAGGTCGAAAGCCGGCTGCCGGCTCCCCGCACCAGCCAGGGGTCCTGACCGTAGAAGACGTCCGGGATCCGCGGGCTGGCTGCGCGCATGAGGCTCGAGAACGCGCTGGCGTAGGGCGAGCCGGCCTCGGGACCAGCGAACGACTGATTGAGGTCCAGGCAGAGATGGGCCACCGCGCCAAGGCCGGCAATGACCTCGGGGAACGGCTCTCGCCTGCGTATCGCCTGGGCCACCCGCTCACACTGCGCCTGCAGCGTCACCTCGGTCCCGCCTGCCGTACCGGGTTGGTGATACTGGCGTGGCCAGCCGGCGGCGGCGGCGGCGCCACGGTCGAAATCGCGCTGATGGCGAACGACGAGGCGCGCCAGGTCGGGGGGGAGCCAGGGCACCGCCCGCCGCCTCACCTCGTGGTCCAGGTCCACGGGGTGAGCCAGGCAAACAAGCAAGGCCGCGGGGAGCAGGACCATCGGCACGCCGTCATTGTACGGGCCGAAGTCGAAGCGAACAACCGAGCGCCACGCCACTTCCTTGTCAGGGCAGGCTGGCCGGTGGTAGGATTCATTCCGCGCCCGCTCGGGCGCGTTTTCGCTGGAGGGTGTCATGGCTGATCTGTTGCCGCTCTGGAGTGCCACGGAGGAGCCTCTGGACTGCTTGTACCTGGCCACCGCCGAGGGCAAGACCCCGCTCGGCGAACTTGCTCTTTCTGGCAACATCGCGGCGGCTGTCGAGCGGACGGTCGATGAGCTGGGCGTACGGGGTGGCGAGGGTGAGGTCCTGGTCACGGCCAGCCCGAGCCCGGGGTTCCGGCGTATCGCCTGCTTTGGAATCGGCAAGCCAGGGGAATTCACCATGTACTCCCTGCGGAGGCTGCTCAGGCGGGTGCTCGAGCAGGCCGGTCGGAACCGCGAGTACCAGATCGCTCTGGCGCTGCCGTTTGCGCCGCATGACGTCGACCCGGCCGAGGCGCGGGCCGTGACGCTCGCCGAGCTGGCCCTTGCCGACTACCGGTTCGATCGCTTCCGGTCCCACCCGGACGAGGCGACGAAGGTCGACGCGGTTCACATCGTTCCCCTGAAGTCCGAGGATGAAGCCAGCCTTGGCGCCATGCTGGAGCGGGCGCGGCGACTCGACACGCTGGTGCGGCTGGCCCGCGACCTCGGGAATCGGCCTGGCAACGACCTGAACCCCACGAGCTTCGCCGAGGAGATCACGGCGATGTTTGCCGGCGGCCCGGTGCGGGTCACGGTCATGGGCCGCAAGGAGCTCGAAAAAGAAGGGTTGCGAGGCATTGTGGCGGTCGGGGATGGCTCCCAGCATGAGCCCCGTCTGGTGCGCATGGAGTATCGGGCCAAGAAGCCCCGAGCGGCTGTGGTGCTGGTGGGCAAGGGCGTCACCTTCGATTCCGGCGGCCTTTCGATCAAGTCGCCCGCCGGCATGGCGGACAAGAAGCACGATATGGCGGGGGCCGCGGCGGTGGTGGCGGCGATGAGAGCCGTGGCGGAGGACCAGCCCCCGCTCAAGGTCGTCGGGCTCGTGCCCCTGGTCGAGAACATGCCCTCGGGGAGCGCGTTGCGTCCCGGGGACATCCTCACCCTCTGCAACGGCGTCACCGTCGAGGTGGACGACACCGATGCGGAGGGTCGCCTGATCCTGGCCGACGCGATGGCCTTCGCAGCGCATTTCCACCCCGACCTCATAGTCGATCTCGCGACCCTCACCGGAGCCTGCCGGATCGCACTTGGCGCCGAGCTGGCGGGCCTGTTCGCCAACGACGACGACCTGGCAGCGCAGCTCGGACGGCTCGGCATGGGCACCGGTGATCGCGTCTGGCGGCTCCCGCTGCTGGCGCGCTACCGTGATCTCCTGCGCAGCGAGTGGGCCGACCTCAAGAACGCCGGCGACCGCTGGGGTTCCCTGCCGGCATCGGCTGCCTTTCTCTGGCGCTTCGTGCCGTCGGGAGTACGCTGGGCGCACCTGGACATCGCAGGGGTCGCCTATGCCGCCAAGGGGCACAACGGCCACCCGGCCGGTGCCACCGGGTTCGGTGTGCGGCTGCTGCTGGGGCTGCTCGAAGAGGTGGCGGCGCGCGGATGACGACCTATCTCCTGCGTCCAGGACGGCCAGGCGACCTGGCTGGCGTGCGCAACCTCTGGAGAGCGATCCGGCGGGAGTTCCGGGTCGCCTCGAGCTGGAGCCGCGAGGATCCCGGTCGGGATTCCGGGGAGCTCTGGGTGGTGGAGGCCGGGCGGGGCGAAATCGTCGGGAGCTGTGGCCTCCGCGAAGGGGAGGACGGGCTCTGGGAGGCCCACTCCCTGAACCTCGCGCCCGAGTGGCGGGGATTTGGGCTCGGGCGCCTGCTCGTCGAGCAGGTTGTCCATGATGCTTCCGAGCAAGGGGCGCTGGCGCTGACCGTGAGTGTTCCCCGGGAACTCGGGGATGCGGGGGCGTTCCTCGGAAGGCTCGGCTTCGTCGAGGACCTCGCCATCGGCTCGGACGAGCCGGCTCGCTTCCTGCTCGTCCTCGCACAGTCGCACTGATCCCCGCTTACCCGCCCGGCGAATCAGCGGATCAGCGAGTCAGCAAGGAACCAACAAGACAATCAGGAGGTCACGGGATCAGCAGGTCCAATCTGCCGTTGTTCTTGCTGAAAACCTGATTCGCTGATGAGCTGACAAGCTGGGCGGGCGGGGGTTAAGGGGAGAGTGCCTCCCCGATGACGTGACCTGTCACGGAGGGCGGGATGGGCACTCCGAGCAGGCGCGCGATGGTCGGGAAGACATCGGTTTGGGTGATCGGCCCGATCTGGCGGCCGCGGGCGAATCCCGCGCCCCAGCCGTAGAAGATGGCATGCATGCTGCGGCGATGTGGGAAGAAGCCGTGGCTACCAAGTCCGATCGGGGACAGTGCCGGTTGCACGACCCCACCTGCCAGGCTGGAGGTCGGAGTGTAGCCGGGCGCGAGGTCGAGGTAGAGGTCGCCTCCGCTCGGCCCACCGATACCCAGGCTCGGGCAAACCCCGGGATCGAACACGGCGGACACCACGGGTTGCCCGGACGCGGGGTCGACGCTCGCGAGGAGGGCTCGCCGTGCCTGCTCCAGGACCTCGGAGCGGTCGCTGGTCGGCACGATCCCGTCCCGCCAGCCGACACCGTTTACGGTCAGGTAGAAGTCCCCACCGGGGGGCGCGGCGATTTTCGTGTGCGCGAGGTCGATCTCGCCGCCGGCTGTGAGGGTGAGCAGCCCGGCGCGCTCCAGGACGACGTTGGGGTTGA
>Ga0116171_10006519_pt1 | contig 10063 bp, 9 predicted proteins | sample AD_JPNHW2_MetaG_FD_89798 | JGI IMG/M metagenome (GOLD analysis project Ga0116171, IMG submission 89798) | Active sludge microbial communities of municipal wastewater-treating anaerobic digesters from Japan - AD_JPNHW2_MetaG | ecosystem: Engineered > Bioreactor > Anaerobic > Digestate | place...
ATAAAGTTAAAGTTTAAAGTCTAAAGTTTAAAATCTAAATAAAATCTGATTCGCCGTCCGGTGAAGGCTGTAATCATTAGACATTTTTGTTCTCTCCTTTGATTTCTAGTATTTGTCCTCGGGGGGTATCCTTGACCAAAAAACCTAAACTCTCAATTTCTCCTCTAAGGTTATCTGATTCTACCCAATTTTTTTCCGTTCTTTTGGCTTGTCGGCTATTTAGTAAGGAAATTAAATTAGCGGGAATTAATTCATGTACTTTGGGTAATAATTTCAATCCTAAAATGGCATCCATTTTGGTGAGGACGTTTAAAATTTCGTTAGCATTCTCAAAATCTAACTTTTCTTGATATTTATTTAAGAAAATATTCAAGTTAGCCAAAGCTTGAGGCATATTCAAATCGGTATTACAGGCTTCGTCAAAAGCTCTGACAATCGCCCCATAGTTGGCTTCAAAATTATTAGCGGCATCTTTAAGTAAAGCCCTATAATTAGGGTAGTATGTCAGCAAGTCGGCCATGAGCTGAATGTTGGCAATAGTACTTTTTAAATTGTTTAAAGAAGTCTGGGCTGCGGCCAATGAATCCAAATCAAATTCGATCTTCTTTCTATAATGAGTATTTAAAACTAGATATCTATAAGAAAGGGGGTCAAAGCCTTTTTCTTTCAAGGTGGAAATAAGGATGGCATTGCCTTCGGATTTGCCCATGCGACCTTCTTTTAATTCCAAAAATTCTCCATGAAGCCAATATCTTACAAAGGGTTTACCGGTAGCGGCTTCGGCTTCGGCAATTTCATTGGTATGGTGAACTGGGATATGGTCAATGCCTCCGCAATGAATATCAAAAGTTTCCCCTAAATATTTCATAGACATGGCTGCGCATTCTATATGCCAGCCGGGGAAACCCTTGCCCCAAGGAGAATCCCATTCCATTTGTCGTTTGACTCCAACAGGAGAGAATTTCCACAGAGCAAAGTCGGTGGGATTTTTTTTACCCGCCACCATTTCTACTCTTATACCAGCTTTTAGTCCTTCAATATCGAGTCCAGCCAATTTTCCGTAATCAGATAATTTGGAAGTGTCAAAATAAATGCCATCATCGGCCCTATAAGTAAAACCTTTGCTTTCGAGTCTTTTCACTAATTCAATTTGCTCATTGATATGGTCTGTTGCTTTGCACCAAATATCGGGAGGAATAATGTTTAATTCTTCCAAGTCCTTTTGAAAAGCGGCAGTATAAAAAGCGGCTATTTCCCAAGCATTCTTATTTTCTTTAGTAGCTTCTTTTTCCAATTTATCCTCGCCAGTATCAGCATCCGAAGTCAAATGTCCCACGTCAGTAATATTCATGACATGGTCGACTTTGTAGTTGTTAGCTAAAAGAACTCTTTTTAAAATGTCCTCAAAAATATAGGTCCTAAGATTACCTATATGGGCGTACATATAAACAGTTGGTCCGCAAGTGTAGAGGCCAACATTCGGAGGATTCAGTGGGGTAAATTCCTCCAGTTTGCGCGAGAGGGTGTTGTAAATCTTGAGGCTCATTAGATGATGTTTTTCTTTTTAAGGATGGTAAAAACTATAACAGATAAAGCCGCACCCAGACTTAAGACATATACCCAACTAAAAGGTAAATTTATTAATGGCAAGTCCTGACCATTGATTTGGTAGATAGCAAATACAAGCAAAGCAGGCCAGATAAACAAAGAGATATAGGTATAAGCTCTGGTTAACCGATTGACCTCAGTGGAAACCAAAGTATTAAAAGTACTTTCTAAGGAATTGATGATATCACTAAATCCTTCAATTGTGTTGTTCATTTTAAAACTATCATTGGCCAAGATATCGAAATAGGCTTCGGAATCTTTGCCATAAAAAGCCGTGCCCATGATTTTCAGGGAGTCAATAATATTACGATTAAGGCTAGCTATCCTTCTAAAGCTTAAAATATCTCGTTTCAAAACTGCTAATTTCAAGACCAAAATATTGTCGGGAGTATGGCGGTCGAGAATTTCTTGTTCCACGGCAGTCAATTTATCGTTAATGTGCCTAATTTCTCGATCGCAATATTCAAAATAAGTTTCTAAAAGTTTTTCCAGAAAAACGTAAGGAGTTGCATAAAGATATTTGTCACCGATTTCTTCAGGGGCACAGTTGGCCAAAATCTGTTCAATGGGTTCAATATTGTTCTCATAACGCACAGTGATGATGGTATCTTTAGTCAGAATGACATCCAATTCTAGTGGCCTAGTTAGTTGTTGAGCATCTTCCCAAAAAGGGAAGTGAATTACAGTATAAAGTAAATCGCCATGCTTATTCACACTCTGCCTGGGTGATTGTTCGGTTAATCCTTCAAGGACATTCGGAGGAAGCTTATATTCTTTTCTCAGGTAATTGATATCTTGCTCATTGGGCAGGCCAATATCAATCCAGGTGCATTTATTTTTTATAATAAGCATGAAGTGTTCTTTATTAAGTTATTACAAGTTTACCATGTTTAAAAAGTCACATCAATGGTTTATAAAATGGGGATAGTCAAAGAGCAAATGAGCACTCTTGACAACAGATTGCTAACGAGTATAATGGTCAGAGTAAACATTGTTAAGTCTCTATGACTAAGGCAAAAAAAACAACTAAAATTGGTAGAAACGCTAAAGCTACCAAAATAAATTCTACTAGTAGAAGCAAAAAGGGGACAGACTTATTAGACCGCCGTTATCGTATTTTAAATTTGGTGGTTAGCCAATACCTGGAAAACGGTGAGCCTATTGCCTCTGACTTTTTTTGCGAGCATTACAATTTAGACCTTAGTCCAGCTTCTATCAGAAGAGAATTTTCCTTTTTAACCAAAGATAACTATTTAACACAGCTCTATCATTCTGCTGGGCGTATCCCCACCGATGAAGCTCTAGAATTGTTCATCGATAATTTTTTACGTAGTGATCAGCTAGTGAAAACCATGGATAGTTTATTTCACTCACTGCATGAGTATCTTGAACCTGCTCAGCTCAAAAAAGCCGATCAGGAACCAGAATCTTTTGAAGAATTAGTCGATCGTTTGGCCCAAGAATCTCATGGCTTAACCTTGGGCTATAACAAAGATAAGGGTCATGTGTATAGAGCCGGTTTGGATTATTTTCTTGATCAATTAAAAGTAGATGACCCCAAGCAACTTAAAAAAATAATTCTTAGCTTAGAAGAAATTCCTGATAAATTAAAAAAGGTTATCGAAAACCAGAAACCCAATCAAGTCTGTACCTATGTGGGGCAGAACGGTCCTTTCCTAGGATTAGAAGATCTAAGCGCTATTACTCTTAATATGCCTCGACCTAATTGGCTTTTAGCCATTCTGGGCCCCAAATATATGGCTTACGACAAAAACATTGCTCTTCTGCAATTAATTGCTAATAAATTAAGCTAACCATGACTAATAAAAAAACTTTAACTCAGGATGATGGGGAGCAAATCACCCCAGAAAAAACATCAAAGGAAATCAAAGACACTAATAAACAGGTAGAAGAGCTTCAGCAAAAAATAGAACAGTTAGAAAAAGAAAAAGATAGTTACCTCAAAGGCTGGCAACAAGAAAGAGCTGATGTCCTTAACTATAAGCAAAAAGAGAATGAAAGAATTAGTGGAGCCGTGAAATTTGCCAATCAAGCTTTGCTCAAAGATCTTATTAGTGTTGTGGACAATTTTGATTTTACCGTAGCTAATTTAGAATCTTTAAAACAAGTTGATGGTGAGAAATCCAAAAACTGGGAAGTGATGTTAAAAGGAATCTATTTGGTAAAAAGTAATTTGGAAAAACTTTTAACGGACTATGGCTTAACTAAAATTACTGCTTTAGGCCAAACTTTTAATCCTGCCCTGCATGAAGCTGTAAATTATATTAGTGACACCACTCAACCAGCTGACATTATTACAGAAGAATTACAAAGTGGTTACAGTCTTGAGGGTCGTACTATTAGACCGGCCAAGGTGGTGGTTAACTCTCCCCCAGAAGTTAAACAATCTACGCAGATGGAAAATAAGAGCGATGAATGAATTTAAAATTTAAAATTTAGTCTTTAAAATTAATATATATTGCTTATGTCTAAAATTATTGGAATTGATTTGGGAACTACTTATTCAGAAATGTCTGTTTTTGAAAATGGTCAACCCAAGGTATTGGAAAATAGTGATGGTGAAAGAACAACTCCTTCCGTAGTCGCTATCAATAAAAATGGAGAACGTATGGTAGGCATGTTGGCTAAAAGACAAGCCATTATTAATCCTACCAATACAATCTTTTCTGTAAAACGTTTAATTGGAAGGAAGTTTTCTGATGAAACGGTTCAGCAAGACAAAAAGATTTTGCCTTACGAAATTCGTGAAGCTCAAAATGGTGGAGTCGAAATTAAAATGGCTGATAAATGGTATAAGCCAGAAGAGATCTCAGCCATGATTCTCCAGAAACTAAAAGCTGATGCTGAAAAATATTTTGGCGAGCCAGTGAACGAAGCTGTCATTACAGTCCCTGCTTACTTTGATGATTCTGAACGTCAGGCTACTAAGAATGCTGGTGAGATTGCCGGTTTAAAGGTAACCAGAATTTTGAATGAACCTACCGCTGCTGCTCTCGCTTACGGGTTTAATAAAAAGAGCAATAGCAAATTAGTAATCTATGATTTTGGTGGTGGAACCCTCGATGTTTCTGTCATTGAAGTTGTTAACGATCTCAAAGACGATAAAGCTGAGGGCAAAGGAGGGGAGGAAGTTACCGTTCTTTCTACTGGTGGCGACAGCCACTTAGGCGGTGATGATTTTGACCAAAGAATTATTGATTGGGTGATTGGAGAATTCAAGAAAGAAAATAGTATTGATCTTTCTAAAGATCCTCTGGCCTTACAAAGAATTAAAGAAGCTTCCGAAAAAGCCAAGAGGGAACTTTCTACTTCTTTGGAGAGTGAAATTAATTTACCTTTCATTGCTTCTGATAGCGCCAATACTCCTAAGCACTTAGTCATGAAGATTACGCGCGCTAAATTCGAAGAATTAACTCGTGACTTAGTAGATAAATCTATTGAAAGATTAAAAGGTACCTTAGCCTCGGCTAATTTAACCCTTCAAGATATTAATGATGTTATTTTGGTGGGTGGGACTACCCGTATCCCCATGGTGCAGCAAAGAATTAAAGATTTAACCGGTAAAGAACCTAAGAAAGATATTAACCCTGACGAAGTAGTTTCTATGGGAGCTGCGATTGTGGCTGGTAATTCTAACGGTTCTAGCCAGGGTATTCTACTAATTGATATTACGCCTTTGACCTTATCTATTGAAACCATGGGCGGAGTAGCTACTCCCATGATTGCTAAAAATACTTATATTCCTTATAAGCATACGCAAATCTTTTCTACCGCAGAGAATAATCAGCCTTCAGTAGAAATTCACATAGTTCAGGGAGAAAGACCCATGGCTACCGATAATAAAACCTTAGGTAAATTCATTCTTGATGGTATTATGCCGGCTCCTCGTGGTGTTCCACAGATTGAAGTAACCTTTGATATTGACTCCAACGGTATTTTGAATGTTACTGCTGCTGATAAAGCTACTGCAAGAGTCAGTCTGTCAGAATAGAAGGCTCGACTGGTCTTTCCAAAGAAGATGTAGAAAAAATGAAACAGGAAGCAGAAAAATTTGCTGATGAAGATAAAAAGAAAAAAGATTTAATTGAAGCGCAAAACCAGGCTAACGCTTTGGCTTATACTGCTGAATCTGCTCTTAAAGATGCCGGTGATAAAGTTACTCCAGAGTTGAAAACGAAAATAGAAGAAAAGATTAGTCATCTTAAGACTGTGGCCGCTCAGAACAATTTAGAAGAAATCAAATTAGCGAGCGAAGATTTGAGTACCACTCTCCAAGAGATTGGTAAGGCTATGTATCAGACCAAAGAGGAACCCAAGAAAGAAGATCCTCAGCCTCAGCCAGAAGAACCCAAAGCCTAAAAAAGATTAAAGGGGTATTTGTAATTTTACATCTACCCCTTTAATTGGTTATAATATAAGCAATTACAAAAATTTAAAATCTATTGGTCAATAATTTAAAAATTAATAATGGGGCTTGTGTTTTCTTTAGACTTTAGACTTTAAATTTTAAAATTTTAATTATATTGTATGCCCACTGATCCCTTTGAGATCCTTAAGAAAATCTTTAAGCCAAAAGCAGTAGTGTCACAAGAGAATGATTTCTATCGCGTTTACCGCATGGCTTACAGTGATAAGCGTTTATTCTATAAACAAAGTCTGACTGTTCTTTTCTTAATCATTTTGACCGCCTTTGTGGGTATTACTGGTTACAGTTTTCTTTCTCAGGAGCCGATTTTAGGCACTGTGTTCTCTTTGTGGGTGCCGCTTGTATTGCTATTATTGCTTTTAGCTTTTGTGCCGCTTGTATTCTTTACTTTCAGGGCCAAGCACCTTACTTTCTTAATATTGTTTACTATCCTTTTAGCCTTATGCTTGGTTCTGCAGATCTCTTTAAAGGGCACTGTCTATTGGCAGCTTATGTTTCCTCTTCTTGCCTATGTCGCCCTTGTACTGATTGGTGTTGGCCGCATGAAAATGACAGCTGAAAATCAAATAGATTTTAGTTGGTGGCAGATTAACAAAGTAGGGGCAAGGTTTTTCATTTACGCTTACATTTGCCTTACCTTTGTGTTTGGTTTTTGGATGGTTAGAAATGGTAGTATAAAACATAATCTGGATTGGGAAAAAGTTTTCACCCAATCCGTGAGTAAGCAGATGAAACACATTATTCCGCAGGTTAATTTAGAGGGGAGTGTGGATGACTTACTTACCAGCATTATTGACAAGCAATTTAGTGAGAACCCTGTTACCATCGTCCCTAACAATGAGCTTCCACCAGTTATTGCTACCACGACCACAACTATCCTCTCCCCGAATAAAAAAATAAAAACTACTACTACTAAAGTTAAAACTCCGCCTACTACCGTTCCGAATTATAACGCCCTCGCAGCTCAAGAAGCCACGAGACAGAAAACCATTCTACTTGCCAGTACTCGCAGCCAATTAGCTAAAATTTTAGGTATCGAAGTAAGTGGACAAGAAACTATTTTTGGTTTAATGAAAAAGTTTATTGTTACCAAATTCAATACCTGGGGGCCAGTTATTACTTCCTTACTTGTCTTAGTGTTGGGTTTGGCAGCCTGGCAGTTAATTAATTTATCAGTTTTGATAGTTTATTTCTTTACGAGTCTTCTTAGTTGTTTGTTATTAAAAATATTATTAAGTACTAAATTTTTGCAATTTAAAACAGTCAACATTCCTCACAAGATATTGGCTCTCAACGAAGATTAATCTATGCGCGACTATTATCAGATATTAGGAATAAAAGAAAATGCCAGTCAAGAAGAAATCAAACGTGCTTTTCACCAATTAGCCTACAAATACCATCCAGATAGACCAGGGGGCAATGAAGATAAATTTAAAGAGATTAACGAAGCCTACCAAACACTGAATGACCCAAAAAAGAGGGCTCAGTATGATACTATGCGTCAGGGTGGTTTCGACTTTAATAATGCTAGCGGCTACCAAGGGGCTGGTGCAAATGGTTTCGGTGGTTTCAATGATTTCTCTGACTTTGGTTTTGATTTTAGCCAGTTCGGAAACTTCGGTTCTTTTTCTGGTAATCGCCAACAAAGAGGAGAAGATAAATTAAATATAGAAATAACCCCTAATGATGTTTCTCATGGTATGGATAGGGACATGGCCTATGAAGATATAGTCGATTGTCCTACCTGCCATGGTTCTGGGGCTGAACCTGGTTATGGTTTTAAAACTTGCCCTGTATGTAAGGGAAGTGGTTCACAAAAAATTCGAGTGCCTTTGTTTGGCAGTATTAATATGGCCTGCGAAAATTGTGGAGGAACAGGAAAAGTAGCTGAACGGATCTGTCACACTTGCAGGGGCAAGGGTAAGGTAAAAGAAACCAAGAAGTTTAATATAAAAATTACTCCTATAAAATAATCCTATGGTTTACGAGGCAAAAGGTTCAGATTCTATGCCCTTAGCCGAAAGGATGCGTCCTCGTGATTTTAAGGAATTTATTGGTCAAGAAGAAGTGGTTGGTCCCAATACTTTACTGCGACAATCTATAGAAAAAGATACTTTGCAATCGGTGATTCTCTGGGGACCACCGGGCTGCGGTAAAACTACTTTAGCTAAAATTATTGCTAGAAACACTAGCAGTTATTTTCAAGATTTTTTGCCAGTAGCGCAAGGCGTAGCTGATGTCAGAGAAATTGTAGCGCTCGCTAAAAAGCGTTACCATTTTAATGGTCAAAAGACTATTTTGTTTGTTGATGAAATTCATCGTTTTAATAAAGGCCAACAAGACGTTTTTTTGCCTTACGTTGAAGATGGCTCTATTATTTTAGTTGGAGCCACGACCGAGAATCCTTCTTTTGATATTATTACTCCTTTACAATCCCGATCTATAGTAGTGCCCTTAAAGCCATTAGACAGTCTCTCTATGGCTAAAATTATTAGGGGAGCATTGAAGGACAAGGAAAGGGGTCTAGGAAAATATAATGTGGCCATTAAAGAATCTGCTCTTAAAAATTTAGTGATGTTTGCCGACGGTGATGCGAGAAACGCTCTCAATCTTTTGGAATTCATAGTAGTAAATCACAGCTCTCCCTCTTCGGATAAAAAATTGATTATAGATAATGAGTTATTAAAGACTAGTTTACCTAAGCAAATTATTCGTTACGACAAAAAGGGAGATATGCATTACGACATTATCTCTGCTTTCATTAAATCAATGCGCGATAGCAGCCCCGATGCAGCCATTTATTGGCTAGCTCGTATGCTGGCAGCTGGAGAAGATATTCGTTTTATTGCTAGGCGCATGATAATTTTTGCCTGTGAAGATATTGACCATATGGACGAGAAGGCTATCGTAGTGGCTAATAGCGTTGCTCAAGCAGTAGAATATGTCGGTCTTCCAGAAGCCAGAATAATTCTAGCGCATGGTGTTACCTATTTGGCTTCAGCCAGAAAGGACAATGCTTCCTATATGGCTATAGAAGCTGCTCTGAAAGATGTTGAAGATTTCGGAAATTTACCAGTACCTTTGCATCTACGTAATGCCGTTACCAATCTTATGAAAAATTTGGGATATCACGAGGGCTACAAATATCCCCATGAATACGAGGGGCATGTGACGGACCAAGGAGTGAAAGATCTACCAGAGAAGCTTCGCGGGAAGACATACTATAAACGTAGAGCAGAATAAAGGGAATTTAGAATCTAGAATTTGGAATTTGGAATTTGGAGTAAATTCACACACGAGCTCATATCCATTCTGAATTTTATTTAAACTTTAAACTTTATATTATGCTTGGCTGTGGTTTGAAAATTGGAGTTTTGAAAATTATTTGTAAATTGTAAATTGTAAATTGAAAATTAATTAGTATTTGTATCTGGCTGCTGTTTAGTCATTAGACCTTAGTCATTAGAAATTTAAAATGTATCGTATGCCTTCTTCTTTCATAATTTTAAGTATAATCTCTCTAGTGCTTTTTGCTGTGGGCATGGCCATAATCTTATGGTATCTCAAAAAGATGACAAGTAAACCGCAAGACGACCGGTCCTTAAGCCTTCTCCAAGGGCAAATTTCTGATATCCATAGAACTTTAGACGAGCGACTGAAAGACCTTAATTTTGCTACTCGAGATATTACAGAAAAAGTGACTAAACTAGATGACACTAATAAGCAAGTTATTGGTTTTGCTGATCAGCTGCAGAATTTACAAAACATTTTACAGAATAGCAAATTGAGAGGTAATTTAGGCGAATACCAGCTTTCTATGGTTTTAAGTAATGCTTTACCGCCCACTGCTTACAAAGAGCAATACGAATTTCAAAATGGTGAAGCGGTAGACGTAGCTATTTTATATAAGAAGAAAATTATTCCCGTCGATTCCAAGTTTCCTTTAGAAAACTATAATCGCTTACTTAGCGAAAAGAATGAGATTGAAAAAGCCAAATGGGATAAAGC
>Ga0116171_10006522_pt1 | contig 10060 bp, 13 predicted proteins | sample AD_JPNHW2_MetaG_FD_89798 | JGI IMG/M metagenome (GOLD analysis project Ga0116171, IMG submission 89798) | Active sludge microbial communities of municipal wastewater-treating anaerobic digesters from Japan - AD_JPNHW2_MetaG | ecosystem: Engineered > Bioreactor > Anaerobic > Digestate | place...
GGGCCTTTCGAGGAACCACGCCTCCTCCTGACGTCTCCGGAGCTCGCAAATCACGAGGTCTCAGGAAATCCTACCCCCGCCCGAAGGAAACCCGTCGAAAAAGATGACGTCCACTCCCGCCCGGGTAGTGGGTCAGTTTGAACTTTAGCCCAGGAGGCCGACGATCTCCTCCAAGCCCCACACATGATCGGTCAGGCCCGCTTCCATCGCAGGGGTGACCCGGAGGGTCTGGTGGACCCTTGCGAAATTGTAGTGCATGAAGTGGAGGGCGATAGCGGCGGTGTGGTTCTCCAACTTCTTGGAGAAGGCATTGGTCAAGCGCGTGAAACGTCGCATCGACATTCTCATGGTGAGGTTCTGGCGCTCGACATAGGAGGTAGAGACGTGTTCAGGGTCAGGGTGACCTGAGACTCGAACTTTCTTGATGCCCGTGCAGGATGCTGGGCTGTAGCGCTTCTCCACATTCGGGCCTTCGCCAAAGAGCTTGATGAGCATGGCGTAGTCGATGTAACAGCCGAAAGCATCGGCCACTGCATCCAGGTATGCCTTGTGGCCGTCTGTTGTCAGTTGAACGCGATGCGTGAGCCGCTGGGCCACATCTTCCATGAACTCGGAGGCATAACCAGCATCACGACCGCCAACCAACCAGGAAACGATGAGTTTGGTGTCAGCGTCGATGGCGGTCCAGGTCCACACGTCCCCTACGCCTTCCGTATCCTTCATCTCCAGAGGCACATTCTTCTGCTTGGCGTAGCAGAAGCTCCAAATCTCATCGCACTGGATCCGGCGACTGTTCAAGCCTGTGATGTGTTCTTGCTGGTACATCTCGCACGCCCGTCCCAAGTCCACGAGGAGCTTAAGCACGGTCCCCTTGGCCGCGCCGGTCATGCGGCAAGTGGAGCGAATCGAGTTCCCCTCCACCAAGGCGGCAACGATCTGGGTTCGCTTGGAGAGGGGGAGTTTGTTCATGTAGTCGAATATAGCCTCTATGCTTGAGCGGTCAAGATAAAATTATGTGTGGCGGTTCTTGCGGGTCGTTCGAGGCGGACGACTTGACAAATATCACCCAGAACATCATTCTTATTTGGCGCAATACCCGGTTGCAAGCATATTTTGACGCCGGGCCAAGCCGGTCGAGCAGCACCATTGGAGGCACCATGGCTCTATCTAAAGAAGTTAGACTCCTTCAGAACAAGTGGCAGAGCGGTCAGGGGTGGCCAAAGCGGCTGGAGTGGCTTGAAATAGAAGGTATTCGTGGATGGGTCGGCCAGCGTGTGGAGTTCAAATTCCCGATCATCGCTCTGGTCGGAGAAAATGGTGTAGGAAAGAGCACGGTCCTACAAGCCGCTGCCTCCGTTTACCAGTCTCCAAACGAAGAGCAAAATAAGTTCGCGTCTGATTTCTTCCCTGATACAGCATGGGAAACAATAACCTCAGCAAACATCCGTTTCTCAATCAGATCAGGCTCAACGAACCCATCTGCTATTTCAAGCGTTCGTAAACCAAGTGACCGTTGGCGTGGAAACCCAGAAAGGCCAGAACGTGTCGTTATATATAGCGATTTAGCAAGAACTCAGCCAATTGGAACTAGGGTTGGGTATGCTAGATTGGCCAAATCACAAACGCATGAAGCCAAATCTGATACATTTGATGCAAACGGATTAATGCGGTTATCGAATATCATGGCAAAGAAATATGATGTTGCTAAATTTGCAACAACCGATATTGATGAAACACGTCAAGTTCCAGTTTTAATGAGAGATGGAATTGTATTTTCAGGTTACCATCAAGGCACTGGAGAAACAGGGATTGCAGAATTATTAAAAATGATTATTCCAAAATATTCCATTGTAATGATTGATGAAATAGAAGCATCGCTTCACCCTCGTGCACAAAGAAGGCTTATTCGTGATCTTGCGGTTTTATGTAAAGAACAAGATATTCAGATTATTGTTACAACACACTCGCCATATGTTTTGTCTGAGTTGCCACCAGAGGGGCGTGTATATCTTATGGACAGTGTCGGCGGGAAACAAATTATAACAGGCGTAAGCCCTGAATTCGCAATGACGAAAATGGATGACGAAATTCATCCAGAATCGGATGTTTATGTTGAGGATGCTAGATCATCAATAATGTTGAGAGAGATCATAGTAGCATTAGACAGAGACCTTGCTTCACGATTGCAGTTTGTTCCATTCGGAGCGGCATCAGTTGGACGCGCACTTGGTCAAATGGTGACTAACTGTAGGTTTCCCCGCCCATCATTTGTATTCCTAGATGGAGACCAGGAAGAAGCCCCAGGGTGCGGCTTACTGCCAGGCGGAGACGCGCCAGAACGTGTAGTATTTGAAGGACTTTACGCAAATGGGTGGGGAAATGTACACGAAAGAGTCGGTCGCTCCCCTTCTGAGGTAATAGATGCTTGCATTGCTTCAATGACGTTAAGCGACCATCACGAATGGGTTAAGTACGCAGCTGACAAGTTGGTTATTAGTACTGATCAGCTATGGACCGCACTTTGCGCTACTTGGACACAGGTGTGTATGTCACACGATGATGCACAAGTAATTATAGATTCCATAAGGAATGGTTTAGAACTTATGGTTATTTCTGGACCTTCCCCCATCGCGAGAAGGCTGCCTTTTTAGCAATCTCACTCCGCTCCTCAGCAGTGAGTTTCTGAGCCCTCGCAGGCCCCCCCTTCTTGCCCCCCAGTTTCCCCAAAGCAACAGCCGCCGGGTTTTTCTCCTGAACCGGCGGCTGTTCTTCTGTGGGTTCCTGGCCTGTCGCCTGGTCCACGATCATCCTGGCGAGTTGGTTTGGGTCGGTGGGGCGCTTCTTGGTCATGCCTCAAGGATACGTGATCGCTCAAGCATTCGCCAGGGGGGCAACACTGGCGCGGATTTCAAACTGACCCACTACCCCCGCCCGTTCACGCGGGCCTCCCCGACGATTGCAGGCTACAATTGCCGATTCTCTGAAGACCCGCATTAACAGCCATTCTGGAGAGCCCGTCCTAGGGTTGGACACTTTCTATTACACGTACTAAGGCCGCCAAGTAGGCGGCCTTTCTTGTTCTACAGCTTGGATTGTGATAGTCGTTCGCTAAGTTGTTAGCCCAAACCCAATAGCAGTCTGCATCTTCGTATATCAGTCTTGCTTATGGTTTGGATTGGATATCTCGAATCCGCATCACCACTATATCAATGAGAGTTGATAACTTTCCGTAAATTATACTGGACAAGATGACATCAATTCTGTATTATTTAGTAACCGAGCAAGTCGAATCCACCCCCTAAAGGAGAGCTGCCTATGGCGATTAAAATAGCATCAGGATCTAAGGGCAGGTTTGTCTATCAGCCCAATATCCGTGCTTGGAAAGGAGGCTTCTACTTCGAGTCCAATCCTGGCCTCATCATGTGGGCTCATCGGCTTCCTGAGCTTCTCTCCTACCTGCGGAAGAACGATGAGAACAGTATTAAGGTGATACTCTCCGATGCGTTCCAAGCAGAAGTGTTCAAGAACGGATGGGATCTCCGAAAGGTAATCTGTCTTGCTGGAGACTTCTTCTCTGTTGAAGATGACAAGTATGATGACCTTGTTCCGGTTGTAACTAAGGCTATTGTCTCGAAGCAGACTGTAAAGGCAAAGAAGCCTGTTGAGATCAAGGTGAAGCAGGAGATCATCAACGACTCTGAAGATGAAGAAGCTACCTCTGAGAACGAAGAAGAAATCAATAGCTGAGACCTAGAACAAAAGTCTTAGTTCGTTTTAACCCCAAAACTATAAGGAGGCCCTATGGCCCAGGAAACGTCTACCTCGCAGCAGCCCATCCTTAAGAGGAACAAGGGCAAGAGTCCCATCCAGGAGTATTACTTCGAGTCCGACCCCAGCGTTTGCCTCAACTCCATGCAGGTGAAGGCTCTCCTCGATGTTGCCAGCACGATCAAGTTTGGTCCTGGCACGGAAGAAGAGAAGACCGAGTTCCTCTCCCGCCACATCTCCGAAACGATCAAGGGGAACTCTGAAAAGAAGATCAAGGGTTTCTCTGAGAAGTTCCTGGAGGTTGCTGCAAGCAACGGCTACGGAACGGAAGAGAAGACCGATATCCCGGCCCTGATCGATGCTCTGCGGGCGAAGAAGAAAGAGACTGTGAAGCCCATTGGCATTCGCAACGAGGAGGCTCTGGCTTCTATCCTCGCGAACATCAACGACCCCGAGATGAAGGACCCTGAAGCTCGTCTCGAACACCTCAAGAGAGCCATTGAACTCTTTGGCGACAAGGCTGTGATCTACCTCGAAAGCAACGCCAAGGGGATGCGCGGAGGAAAGGACGAGAAAACGAGCGGAAAGCTCCGCCTTCGTGTGGCGAGTGAGGCTGAGCCTGAGCCTGACCAGCAGAGCGAAGAGGCTCCTGAAGAAGTCGAGAGCGCCGAGTAAGTCAGTTCAACCTCCAACAAGCTACAAGGATAAAACAATGATTTTCGACGAGAAGACTACCTTCATTACTCCCAAGATGCTCAGGAAGACGTTTAAGGCGGACCTTAAGAAGGCCAGCACTCCTGAAGAGAAGTTCAAGGTTGAGCTGCGAAGGCGCGTTGGTTTCTATCCGAACGATCCAGAGGCGACCAGGAAGATCGCAGTGGAATGGATGAGCAAGAATGAGGAGACCTTCATTGAGTTGGAGAAGATTTACCTCCCTCAAATCATCATGAGCAAGTGCCCGAAACTCGTCGAAGCACTGAAGGAGGCTTGCTTAATTCATGACAGAGAGTCTTTGTACATGTACTTCACTGAGTGCATGGCCGTTGTAACAGAGAAAGTAGACCAGGACTGCGAGCGAGAGTGGAGGCAGTTTATCAGTAACTAAATTCAGTCCCTCAAGGAGATAGAGTAATGACGAACAAAGAGATTGATCACAAGTGCGCCAAGCTTAATAAAGAGTTTCTTCATGGTTATCGGGGCCATACAGACGAATACTCCGAACTCTTCCAGGCTATTGCCTGCGTCAGGATCAACTATGGCCCCAGCATCAGCTCTCTTCCTCTGGAAGATGTCATTGAATACATCCTCCAGAACCGGACCGAGATCGACCTGCTAGTCCAAGGCTCCTTTGAGGCTGAGGAGGCAGCGACGAAGCTCAAGCTGGCTCGTCTGTGGAGGGAGGAGGCTGATCGCTCGGTCAACGTCACTCTCAAGGCCAATAAGGTGTGCGCCGCTGAGAGGGCACTGTTCAATGCTCAGAACGAGCTTCAGAACCCCCGGGCTCAGGCCTAATTCATAACCAGGCACTAGGGGTCTCACGATCCCTAGTGCCCCTTCCTGAGAAACCCATGGTACGTGAATACACGGAGGAGGAACGTCGCATTATTGAGCTTGGACGAGCCATGTATCTTATTTATCAAGACTCTTTCCAAGCCTACTTTGATAAAGAGTTCTTTCCAAGCTTCAAGCCTACCTATAGGCTCAGGATTCCTCCCGAGGCACTACTGCGAGAAGCAGACTTGCTTGCCAAGGAACGAGGCTACGAGAAGTATGAGCCTAATGCTTACTCGGAGGCCCTTGAAGTAGCTCGTCGGCCTATGAATGAAGCGATTGCTGAGGCCTGTGCTAAAGACAAGGAGCAGCGAGAAAGCGAGGCGAAGCGCGCTCTCTGGGAGGAAATACTTATCGATGAACTGAAGTCGAGAGGAGTCTACGACAAAAAGATCCCACTACCAGAACTGGAACGTAAATACCTGAATTGGCAGGATGATCGTATTCTTCGACAACGAGCCAACTCTGTAGCACATACACGTCACTACAAGTTCAGGTATTGATTCCCTATTCACAAGTCAACAGTTTCAACACTATGAGGAGAACCCATGAGCAAAGAACAGATTGCTCCTAACAATTCTCTTGTCTTCATTTATGGACCTGACAAGAACACTTCCACGCACCTTGTTTACGTCTACTGGCCTCACGAGGATGGTGGGATGTGCTTCCCCGAGGCGTCCTACGAGAAGATGGTCCAGCTCTCTACTATTCAGAACAAGTTCGCGCTTGATATTCGTCCTGGCACGACAGTCATTAGCCGGGTGATTGAACTCCTCCAGCAGCAGGGAATCACGACTGGCCACATCTCGTTTGTCGAAATTCGCGACTACTCCAAGCAGGACATTTCGCTTATCGAGAGTCTTAAGGCAAACCTGATGGCCTTCACTTTCGATTACTGCAACGTTGAATCTACGAAGCGTAGTCTCAACTTCCATCCTGTCTATGGAACCGTAGGAGTGAATCTGTAATGGCTAAGAACAATGCTTGTGATGTCTTGACTGGAGACTGGAATCCTATCATCGGGTGCCAGCGATACTCTGCAGGATGCAGGAAGTGCTGGTTTCTCGATGCTCTATTTCCGTGGCAGCAGCGCCTTGGGCGCATTTCTCCCGAGGTCCAGCCCAATACTCCCTACGTCTTCGAGGAAAGGCTTAACTCGGCATACCTCAGACCGAAGAATGGCATCGTTGGGGTCTGCCAGCACGGAGATCTCTTCTGGGATCTAATCCCTGACGCCCTAATTCATAGAGTCCTTGATGTCATCGACAGGACAGCTCCGACGAAGAGGAATCCTCCCAAGTACATCCTGTGGACCAAACGAGCTGAACGGATGCACAGCATCCTGACTGCTCGATACCCTCACGGAACTCCTGGATACATTGCTTGTGCTGTTTCGATGGAGAACCAGGCAGCAGTGGACGAACGTCTTCCATTCCTCCTCGCAACCAATACGACTCGCATTGTAGTGATCGAGCCAATGCTAGGACCTGTGACGCTCCCCTCAGTTGAACATCTTGACTGGATTATTGTTGGCTCCGAGACCGGAAAGGACGAGCCGCGCCCCCGCCCAACTGAGTTGGATTGGGCGCGTAGAGTCCGCGATCAGGCCGTAGAGGCTCATGTCCCGTTCTTCCTGAAGCAGCTCAATAGTCTGCACGGAAGCCATGCCCTTCGTGAGTTGGATGGTGAATCCTGGAACGAGTTCCCTCCCGGATTTACGAAGTAGAAACCGCAAGCCAGCCCTGAGCCCCGCAATCGACGGGGCTCATTTTATTTTCATTTTTCGGTTGACTTTTCCTGGGATTCGGACGAGCCTCCATTCAAACCAACCAAAACCAGCCCAAATCAAAGGAGCCCTCGTGAGACTGTCTCGAAGGAGAGAACTCGGTATAACTACTAAGGAGAAACTTTATGTCATCTTAGCAGCCGGCATCTTCTTAAGTATTATCTACACTTACGGTATTGAAGATCAGGGCAGTGCATCTCCTTCAAGTGAATCTGGAGAGAGTAGCTCCGATCTCGAATCCAAGATCAAAGCTCTATCTAATAGGGACAGACGCGCAGTCTCAATCTACATTCAAGCTATCCTAGCTCAAGGCGCAATCTTACCCAAATACAAGAATGAAGCGATGCATGATCTTGAACCTTATATTGATAAAGCATTGAGCGACAGTGGTGATCAATCGTTCAATCGTAACATCGCCTACGCTCTAAATATGTGGGCCTTGAGAGCAGGGCTTAATGATGACCCTGCAATCGTGAGAGCCAAGCAGATGCTCTCTGACCTGGACGTTCAATAATCCAGACAGATCTACCTCAGCGAGGTCGAATCCATCCTATCTCAAATGGAACTGCTATCAACAATGCAGTTCCATTTTTCTATATCACGGAAACTTTCTGTTGCCGAGTTCCTGATACACAAGGACGGTTGCAGGTGGCCGCTTGGCCCTAGGAGATCTCCAATGGCGATGAAAAGACTCACAAGCCCTCCTACTTCAGAAGTGCTACCCTCTGCACAGGAGGACAACGAGATGAAGAAAGAGATTCAGTTCTATCCCGAGAAGGGCCTGGGCTCCTATCATTTCTTCGGTAACGGCATTCCCGAAGACAAGGGACGGAAGCTCTACAGAGTGATGGTCAGTCAGTCTGCCCCCTACCTCAGCCTTCCCAACGCTGAAGAGGTTCTCGCCATCGCTCTTCCAAAGGGCTTTGTCGATGACTGTAAGGGGGCTGGTTGGACTCTTGTAGAGGCCATGACTGCTGCTCGTGACTTCTATGTAGAGAAGGCCAAGTCTCCCAAGGTGAAGATCAGCCAGAAGAAGGTTGATCTGGAGACGAAGAAGCTGGCCGGTATTCTCTCTGGCATGGCTCCTGAAATCCTTCCTGTGAAGCTTCTTGCTGAGCTGAAGGATCTCATTGAGAGCAAGGGTGAGGCCGCTGTCGAGATGCTCGTTGAGATGGAGAAGGACAATGGGCGCGACGAGAAGGGCTACATCTACATGAGGAAAGTCACCAAGAAGTAGTCGAAGGTAGTTCTACTGCGTAGAGGAGTCTTCGGACTCCTCTTTTTATGTCCCGAGGTCAAAAAACGTATTTTTCACGACCAGAAACTCGCGTATTAAGCCGTTTGGCCTCGTCCACGCCCCCTCACACCACCTCGAACCGTCTCAGCGGTCCTGGATGAAGTTTGGGAAGATTTGGAGGTAATTTCTACTCGGTTTCCAGTTTGGTTTCGACAACGGTAACTCGAGAGTCCAATTCATCGTGATCGTTTCGAAGAGTCTTTAGATCTGTTTTGAGATCAACAATGTGATTGGCATTTTCACCAATCATACTATCGTGTTTGCTAAGAATTTCGGATAGCAGCCATACACCAGTTAGGATCGAAATAACAATTGGGATTGAAGCAATCAGTAATCCCCAAATAACTGAACCCATCAAAAACCTCTCAAAACTATATTTGTAATTATACTATGGATTATGTTCTATTTTTACCTTGCTTGTATACATACCCTCCCAATCCACACAAACACGTAATAGAGGCTACGAACTCTGTTGTAACCTTTCTTTGATATATAGCTCCAAGTCCTAATCCAAGAGATAGAATCACCATTGTAACTGAAGCATTGATAGCAGCAAAAGAGTGAACTCTTGGACCTCCTGTATTGAGAAGGTCTTTATAGAAAGTTGTAATTGAATTGTATAGTTCTTTTACCATCGTAGTAAACACCAACCTCCACAACCAGCACCACCATTCTGCCCAACAGAACCTCCTCCACCACCAGCACCGTAATCGTCGGCATCTGTAGGAGATTCTCCGGGGTATCCTGTAGCTCCTCCATGCCCACCACACCCCTTCGCAGATGCACCACCCCCACCCCCACCGCCTGTGTTTTGACCTGCACCACCACCATATCCGCCGCAATTTCCTCCATTGCCACCCTTAGTAGTAGAAGTGTTCCCTGCACCACCACCAGCACCAGAGTTTGAAAATGCGTAATAGAGACCTGGGGAACTCAAGCCATTACCACCAGCACCACCAGCGGTTTTTGATCCTAAGACCTGTGTTTCACCGTCCTTGGTATACCCTGCATCACCACCGTAGTAAGAGGTAGTAGCTCCGTAACCAGCAGGTTGACCACCATAAACTTGAACTGCTTTAGGGTGTACTGGATCAGGTCCTTGGATACCACTTAAGCCCCCAGCCGTTCCACAGTAGTAAGTGGAAGTTGCTGTTCCACCAACACCACCAGCACCAACAAAAATTGTATAGGTTTCTCCAGGCACTACTGGATAGATCATTCTTAGAGACTCACCACCGCCTCCACCACCACCAGACTTTGAGTTTCCACCGTAGGCGCCGCCTCCTCCACCAGCGATAAGCGTTAGCTCAACATAGAAAAGTCCTGGAGGACAAACCCATGTATATGTTCCTGGTGTAGTGAATTCTACAGATCTATTGAATACACTACCTACGACATCACCAACTTTATAACCACCAATATTGGCGAATGCTCCAATCTCCATGTTGGTATCAAATGTTGTTCCGTCTTTTAAGGTAGTTTGAAATGTGTTTCCACTAATCTTAAAGCCAACAGGAGCATTCCCTACTGTACCAGCCGTATAATTTGGCGATCTGATAATGTTTGTAATCGCCATATCAGCTTGAAGCATCCCAGCGGTAATCTTCTTGCAGGCATACAAGTTGTCAAAATATGCAGATCCCGCAGTCATATTCACA
>Ga0116171_10006525_pt1 | contig 10060 bp, 7 predicted proteins | sample AD_JPNHW2_MetaG_FD_89798 | JGI IMG/M metagenome (GOLD analysis project Ga0116171, IMG submission 89798) | Active sludge microbial communities of municipal wastewater-treating anaerobic digesters from Japan - AD_JPNHW2_MetaG | ecosystem: Engineered > Bioreactor > Anaerobic > Digestate | place...
CCATATTGTTTCACACCCTCAGATGGTAAAGAACAAATCTGTATCACTTCAAATATCTGATTTTTTTACTGTCAATTTACTTGACCTGGACGACAGAATGGAAAAGGATTTTAATGACATTGACTCATTTGTTGTATATATGTGTTTTGATGGCGCCATGACTTTTGGATATTCCGGTGAACCAGTGAAAGTAAATACAGGTGAAACCCTGCTTGTTCCGGCATTTATAAAGGATTTCAGCCTGATTCCTGAAGCTTCTTGTAAATTAATAGAAACCTATATCTCATGAATTCACGAAAAGTAAAAATTTTAAGAAAGAGCCAGCCCGTTATGGAAGGCGCGGGTGTAAGGCTCAGAAGGGCATTCGGATATTACGATGTTCCGGAATTTGATCCCTTTCTTATGCTTGACGATTTTCGTTCTGATAATCCTGATGATTATATCAGAGGGTTCCCGTGGCATCCGCATCGCGGGATAGAAACGATTACCTACATACTGAAAGGTGAGGTAGAGCATCAGGACAGCATAGGAAATAAGGGAGTAATAGGTGCCGGAGATGTGCAATGGAAGACTGCCGGAAGCGGTATTATTCATCAGGAAATGCCAGTTGCAAAAGGAGATGGTGAATTGCTTGGTTTTCAATTATGGGCAAATCTGCCTGCTTCCCGAAAAATGATGGCACCACGTTATCAGGAAGTGAAAAGTAATGAAATTCCTGAGCTGGTAACAGATTCAAACTGTAAAATACGGGTTGTTTGCGGCAACTATCTTGGAGTTGACGGCCCTGTGAAAGATATCATCACAGATCCTGTTTTTCTTGATATAAGTCTGCCTGAGCGGTCAGAGTTTGTTTTTGATACTCCGGCCGGTCATAAGCTTTTCTGTTATGTTATAGAAGGGGCAGGATATTTTTGTAAAAAGGAAGTTGCCGGAGATCATTCTAAAGAGTCTTTTGCCGATAATCGCAGCATTGTTTTATTTACTCCCGGTGAAAACCTTTATGTGCATACGCTTGAAAGCAGCATGCGTTTTTTATTTCTAATGGGTAAGCCCTTGAACGAGCCTGTTGCCTGGGGAGGGCCGATAGTAATGAATACGCAGGAAGAGCTCGACCTGGCATTTGAAGAATATGAGAACGGGACTTTTATAAAATAGTAATGACAGGCACAGTTTTATTCGTCTTTTTTTTCTGAACATCAATCGATTTTTTGACATATGATTAGCTGGGTCTCTAAAATATGTCTTAACGATACAAAAAACCTTAAAAATCTTATTATTTACTCAATTCTGTTTCGTAACTTTTCCCTTCAGATATAACTTTGACGGTATAATCTCCTTTTGGCAAATCTGATAAATCCAAATAATAACTATTTCCAGTGCAATTATCATAAGTTTTCAAAATGATTTTATTAACATTTAAAATGTTGATAGAATAACTGGTGTTAAAAGGAACTTTTAAAATAAAAGTTTCTTGATTGATATCATTAACGATTATTATCTTATTATTTTTAACAGATTGAGAAATGTTTTTATTAGAATGTTGGATTACCAAATGATTAATAGAGTCATTATTGTTTGATTTTGCGCCACATCCACCAACATATGCATGAAAGTTAGATCCATTTGAAGCATGAAAACCCGGGTTAAGAATTACACCATTACCACCATGAAATGTAACTGAAGTTTGTCCAATATAATTATCACCATAAATGTAGTTTTGTGCTTCGAACTCAAAAATCCCAGAATTGGTAATGGAAGAACCTATTGACATGAAAGGTGGGCAATTTCCTATACATGAAGATAAGCATCCTTCAGAATTAATGCAATTTCTTATTAAATCACCTGGTTGTGGGCCAAAACCATATATAAAATTTACCCCCACAGAGCCTAAATGGCAATAGCTCATTATGGTACCCCCAGAAGATGGAATTGGTGCACCTGAACAATTTCCCTCATATGGAAACCCACCATAATATGGTCCACAACCATCGATCGCAGTATTATTTCCATTCCAAACACATGCATGAGTGTGTGGTGAACCAAAAAGATGTCCATTTTCATGAGTAAATAAACCTGCATCTAAGGCTAAGGTCGGGACGGGTAAAATATCCTCATTGTCGAAGGTTCCAAATCCACACAAATCTAGATATGCATAGCCAGGACAAAATTGAGGTATATCGCTAGCAGCACTAATATAATGGCAATCATATGCAATAAGGTTAGCAATATTACCATTAAAGGAATTATAGTAGTTTTCAAAAGAGGTTAAAGCAGCACTATATGTGTTATGATCAAATGGATCCTGAGATGTCCATATATTAATTGAAGAAATTAAAAATGAAATATCCTCGTTCCCATAAATTGTACTGGCATTATTTATCAAATTCGAAATATAATTCATAACAGCAGAAGTATTTCCCTGGTAAGTATAAAAACTATATGCGCAATCAATAAATATTTTAATACATTTTTGAATAGATTTAGAATTATTTAAATTTTTTTTATACTTATTATCAACAAAATCATTAACTCCACATTCATATTTGACAGGCAAGTTAAAATCTTTATCATTATATAAAATATATTCCATTGAAGTTCCTTTTTTTGATTTTCCAAGAGACCAATTTCCTGTTTCATCAGAAATAATTCCCATTACTTCATTTTTGTAAAAAGAAATACATGCTAATGAAATTTTATTTTCAATATTAATAATTCCATTATAATGAATGCCACCTTCATAAATTAATTTGTGTCTACCTGTTTCATTAGTATATGTGGCGTCAAAGTCGTCAGAGAATATCTTATTTTGAGATAAAAATAATTCAAAATTACCACCACCTGGTTTAGGTAATAACATATTAACACAATAATATTTAGAATCATAAAAATCCCTAAGTGCATTTTCATCAAGAGTTAACTCGTAATAGGTACCCACTCCTTTTATGCTCTTTTCTCCAACTAACTGAAATAGTTTAACGGGATGAAATACTTCACCGGCTTGCTTTAAGCGTTCAATTTTCATTTTAAGATTAGAGTTAATATATCTGTCCTCCCTTTGAGCAAATATTATTTGCGGATTCAAAAGAATAAATAATACTAATATTTTTTTCATTTTAAAGCCTCCTATTTATTTTTAGGAAATTGCTTTTTTAGTAGTTCATTTTCCTTCTTCAACTCCTCTACCATCTTATTCAAATCTATCACATAAATCGTAAGTTCTTCAATTTTTTGAAGCAATTTTGCATTGGCATCGCCAAGTTTTACACCGTATTCTTCTACTTCTTTTGCTGTCGGAACATCCGGTAAATGTCCATTTTTATTAATGTATTGTTCAAGTTCTTTTAAAGACATAAGATCATAATCCTTATCAAAGACAAAATCACTCCAACCGGTATTGACAATGATTTCTTTTGCTTGTATTGTTCCATTTACAGATAGTGTATATTGTGGATTTGTTGTTCCAATTCCAACATTACCTGTTCCAGAATTTAATGTTAAATTATAAGGTGCATGAGAGCTTATAATAAAAGCATTACTGTTATATGTAATAGAGCCTCTGTTCCCATAGCCACCAATTCCAGGAGTACCAAAGCTCATGTTTTGCAAGAAAATGGATTCGCCATTGACATGAAAAGGCTTTGAAGGGTTTGTTGTCCCAACACCAACATAACCATTATTTTGTATAACAAACCTTGGTGTGCCAGAATTATTTACCCCGAAAGCATATCCATTTGCGATACCATCAACATCAACAACTAAGCCTTGATAATCTCCATTGTTACCACCTGTACCTATTTGTTTTACTACTAATGTTGGATTATTTGTTGCACCATTTTGAGTAAATTGAACTAAACCATTTCCCGATAAACACTCACTTCCATAAACATATAGCTTACTAATGGGAGTTTTTGTACCAATGCCCACAATGCCGGTAGTATCACTCATATATACCTTATTACTGTCCTTTACCCAAATATTATCACCTCCAGTATTTTCAGAATATAAGGCGTATGGAACACTCAATAATTGAGAAGTCCCCATATTAGTATATATTGTACCCCCATTTGGATCCATTTCAATTTTTACATAGTACTTATCGTTTCCCCAATTAATATTTGAAAATGTACCCAAAATTGGGGTTCCAAGACCTATTTGAAGGTTGACCAGCCCAAATTGATTGGTGGATATGCTATTTTGCGTTTCAACATATACAGCTGTGCCCGATGAACTTCCTTTTAAAATGCTTATACGGAAGCTAACCGTATGATTAGCTAAGATATTTCCGCTATTATCCCTGGCTACTGCCTGGTATTTAAAAGCCTGAGGAGATTGTCCCAATACATTAACAATAAATATTGTTATTAACGCTAAAAACGATATTAATTTTTTCATTTTTTTTAGATTATGATTAGAATTATTGTTTTATAATGATTGACGAATATAATATTTTATTTTGGTCACTTATAGATAAGAAATAGCAGTTTGAGGAGAACTTGCTAATATCAATATTATGATGAGTATTGGCTGATGAAACCTTATCTTCAATAATTAGTTTTCCAATAACATCATAAAGTTTGACACTTAAATTTATTTTTCCCTGAACATGGTAATATATGTTTATATCATTTATACATGGGTTGGGATAAATCAAAAACTGATCATTATTGTAATTTTCTTCAATACCATCCCAATCAGGTATCGGCTGCTGAAAACCTTGCGTGAGATAATTTGAAGCAGATATAAAGGTTTCTGAGATATTCTCACCCATAGACCAGCTTAAAGAGACGGAATCGTTTGCAAAGAAATCACCTGATATTGCAAATACATCAGGTGTGAGTTGCTGGGTATAACCGTTTGAAACGGCATAGAATCCCAGAAATGCTAAAACAAATAGATACTTTTTCATTTTCATATTTTTTATTTTCCTACCCCTTAGGCTGTTTAATTTCCGCCCTCTGGCAATAGCTAAACAACATAAGGCCATTTATTCTCATTAATGGAGCGCTTATGCTCCACTTTTTTTTTATAAAACACGGCAAATATAATAAATAAAAAATAGAATGCAAATAATTTGTTAAATAATAATATAATTTTTTAGCTGTTTTTTTATAATAGACTCATGTGTTTATAAAACAGTATATTATATGTGATGTAAAGTTCTTTTAACAAAAATTATTCGTGATTATACAATAATAATTATAATAATTAACAAATTAATTATATATTATAAATGGAAAAGCTAGGGCTTTCATATCCAGGCATTCTTTTTAGATAAAAACAAATATATTTTGAAAACTACAACAAGCAGAATCATGATGCGAGTTCCGGAGCAGGTTCTGATTTCGGTCTGCGACCATGATAATCATCCATCGTACATGAATGTTTATACAGAATTGTATAATCGGCATATGATGGTTTAGGCGGCTCAACCAGCTTATCAATATTTTTTTCAAAATATCTGCCATGAAATTTTTAAAAGCTTATGAACGCCGAAAGCGATCTTTTGGAGAAAACCCCGTCAATGCTATGTAATTTCAGAAACGTCCCCACGATTAAATATGTTTGACAAATTTCGCTGCTTTCAAGCTTTTTATAAGAACACATGACAGATGATTTTGCAGACTGACATTCTGCTAAAATAGCTGAAAGATGGCTTTCTGGTTTTCGATTGCAGTTTACAACTTACTTTAGATTGCTTCTCCTCATCGTGAATAAACGTAAGTTCTATAGGGGATAAATTGTTGATGAGAATTCTAATGGAGTGGCAATTTATTTCACTATTAATTCTTTATTATAATTATCTGCATTTATATTTACTTCCATAATCACCGTTGATGAAAATGGCGTATTATTCATGAGGGCGGGAGCAAAGTGCAGTTTTGAAATGAGTTCGGCAACCTGGCTTTCTAAGCCATAACCAATATGGTTCAGCGGAGCAACGTCTTTAATCGTACTGTCGGGCCTTACAGTAAACCTGAATTGCAACGTGCCCTTTACATTATTTTTAATAGCATCATCAGAATACTTGATGTTTTTGAAAAAGTACAACATCAGCGCAGTATCGCTTTTTGGGTAATGCGCATTTTGGTTGTATGATACCGGAAAATTACTTTGAGCCGATGCTCCGGCGATAACCAGAAAACAAATGAGGATAACAAAAATGTTTTTTGCCATGGCATTAAGTTTTAGGTTCTTATTTTTTTCAAATATAAGAAAAAAGATGTTATTTCTCAAGAATTACAAATTCGGTGCGGCGGTTTTTTGCTCTTCCTGCCTCAGTATCATTGGAAGCAACGGGCTGGGTTTCTCCGAATCCTTTATACGACATTCTTGTGGCCGCGATGCCATGTTCGGTTAAATAGGTATATACAGATTGGGATCTGCTTTGTGAAAGTGACATATTAGCATCATCATTGCCGACATTATCGGTATGCCCGTGAATGGCGATTTTTATCCGGGGGTTTTCATTAAGGAATTCAATGAAGCCATCAAGTATGGCCTGAGATTCGGCATTTAGTTCAAACGAATTCGATCCGAAATATATATCGTTTAGCTTATATGATTTGCCTACTTCGATAGGCTTTACCTCGAAATTAATTTCCTGCAGCGGTTCCGATCGGAGCGTGTCTTCTGCAGGTATCAGCTTCGATTCATAGGCATAATCCTCTTTCTTTACTGTTAAAACAAAATCATTTTTTGTATTTATTGCTATCACATATTTTCCGGTCAGCGAATCAACAGGTATCTGGGTGATTTTCTTGGTTTCAACATTTTTTATTTCTATCCTTGCATTAACAGGCTTTTCGGTTTTTTCTTCCTTGACGTCACCCTTTACAAGTTTCATTTCTTCGGGGCGGGCATCTTTATAAAGTTCAAATTGATAAACATCCCAACCACCAACTCCTTTGAGCTTGTTTGACGAAAAATATCCTGTTTTACCATCGAGGCTTACAAAAAATCCAGCATCATCGGCATTAGAATTTATTGGATATCCAATGTTTGTAGGCTTTTTCCAGCTACCGTCGGCCTGTAAACGCGAATAAAAAATATCATACCTACCCATACCAGGCAGATCATCGGCATCTGATGAGAAATATAACGTCTGGCTGTCAGTATGAAGAAAAGGGGTCCGTTCGTTTTTTTTGGAATTGATCTGAGGGCCAAGATTTTCAGGTTTTTCCCAGCTGCCCTGGTCATCTTTTTTTGAACAATATATATCGTATCCCCCAACACCCCCTGGCCGGTTGCTGATAAAAAATAATGTTTTTCCATCCGAAGAAATACTGGGCATACTTTCCCATGTGTCGGGATTATTCACATTTTCGAGAGGTTCAATATCTATCCATCTTCCATTTTCATCCTTATGGGTATAATAGATGTCGCAGCTCAGGTAGTTATTGTTATCCGTTTTACAAACAGTGTAATATAATTCACTGTTGTCAATAGTAACAGAACATCCTCCTTCATTATCGTTCATGTTAAAAGGGTAGGGCATTTCCTTGCCATTATCAAATTCTCCGTTCTTTTTTTCGCTGAAATAGAATTTTTCTTTGTAGACAGGTTTTGGAATCAGGTCACTTTTATTTGGCGGCAGCTCAATAACACGGGCATAAAACATGTATTCACCATCGGGTGACATAGAAGGAATATATTCATCCGATTGGGATGAAACACCTTTAATATATTTTGGATCGAAAGGAACCGGGTTGTTATATGCTTTATTATAGAATGAAGCCCATTTATACATGGCATTGGCATCATTTAATTCGGCATCATTTTCAATTTTTGAAGGGTCTTTAAGAAAAGTTGCAAGAGCCTTTTCAGCCAGATCCCATTTTTCGGCGCCATAATATATTTGTCCTAAATAGTAGTAAACATAGATGTCGAAGTCGGGGCATAATTCTACTGATTTTTCAAAAAAAGTCTGTGCAGCTTTAAGGTTATAATCAACCTTTTTAAAATTGATCAGTCCAAGGAAAAAATAACATTGTCCGCATTGAGGCTCATATTCGAGTACTTCTTTGAATTGCGCGTTTGCATCGTTAAGTTTTCGATCTTTAAAATTTTCGAATGCCTGATCATATAATTTTTTTGCTTTTTTATTGCTTAACTCAGGACAGCTGCTTTCTTCCTGGCCGTATGATGTGAAAGCAAGCAGGAAGAGAAATATCAGAGATATAAAACTTTTATTATTATTCAGCATAAGGTCGAAACATTAAATAACTGTCGGCAAGTACAAGCGCCGACATGGCTTCTACTATGGGAACAGCCCGTGGGACGAAACAAACATCATGACGGCCACCAGTCGTAAACTCAATAGGATTGGCATTACGGTCGATGCTTTTTTGTGGTTGTTGTATTCCCGGCACAGGTTTGAAGGCTGTATTAAAATAAATATCTTCACCGTTGCTGATGCCCCCCTGGATTCCGCCGGAATTATTTGTGGCGGTTCTTAACCGCTTGTTTTTAATAACAAAGGTGTCATTATGTGTGCTTCCTTTCATGCCTGCACAAGAAAATCCCGATCCATATTCAAAACCTTTAACGGCATTTATTGAGAACATTGCCTGTGCCAACCTGGCCTGAAGTTTTCCAAAGACAGGATCGCCAAGGCCCGGAGGGCATCCCCGGATCACACCAGTGATGATTCCGCCAGTGCTGTCACCTGATTTTTTTATTTCTTTCAGTAATTGGATCATCTTTTCAGATACTGCTTTATCAGGACAACGAACAGGACTTTGTTCTATTGCGTTGCTGTCGATTCTTGTGTATGGTATATCCAAAGAAACCGTTCCGATTTGTTTTACAAAAGCGAAAATAAAGACTCCATATTGATCAAGTAATTGTTTTGCTATTGCGCCGGCAAACACAACCGGTGCAAAAATGCGCCCGGATGCCTGTAGTTTGCCGGCGCTTTCGGTGGTTCCGTATTTCGCGAAATATGTAAAATCAGCATGCGATGGTCTGAAAATATGATCCAGATTCTTGTAATCTTCTGATTTTTTATTTTCATTATGAATAATAAAACCGATAGGACCGCCGGTGGTCAGGCCATTACGGACGCCTGACAAAATTTCAAAATGATCAGGTTCATGCCGTGCAGAAGAAAAAAAATCTTTACCAACTTGCCTGCGATGCAAATCATCAGCGATCAGTTTTACATCAATTTTCAGGTTGGAGGGACATCCGTCAATGATGCCTCCCATGGCCGGGCCATGAGAATCTCCAAATATATTTAACCTGAACAATTGTCCGATTGTATTACTCATATTACAAAATTATAAATTTTGGGAACAGGAATCCGTGATGAATTGATAAAAATCAACACGATTATTAACAGACGGATTTAGCGAATAATGAGCTTTTGAGAATGATTAAATTTATCAGAGTTTATTTTCAAAAAATACACACCACCGGCAAGTGCGCTAATGTCGAGGGTTTCATCAAGCATATCGTTTTGGATTGCCAACGGTTTTGTAAGTACACATTGCCCGGTGTTATTGAATAAATTGATGGTCAGTGAATTTACCCCCGGTACCGCTGCCTGAATTTTTAAATAGTCAACAGCAGGATTAGGAAGGATTTTTACGAATCCTTTCTGGTTTTCACCAACGGAAAGAGGGATAGATGTGTATGAGATTTCCCAGCCATCGGCATTGTAGACCCCGCTTGTCCTGAACAAGAAAATTAATTCATCAGAATATACGGTAAATGTCTGGGGAATCGCTCCGGCGTAAAATGTATTGATTTCTGAGCCGGCTTCGGCATCAAAAACTCTTATGAAATCCTGGTCGTTAGCCAGATCGAAATTATTAAACTGAACTGTAATGGATGAAACATTTTGCGGATGTATGCGCCAGCGGCAGAAGGTACTGTTATTGTATTCATATGTGCCACTGCCATCGGTGAATGTCCCTGAAGGCGTTGTGAATTCTTTGATGCTGTTGCAAAATCTCACTTCTTTGGCAGAATATGTCATAAGCCAACCGTCAGAAACGGTGTCGGCGTTGGTTGTAAAACGGACTAAGACTTTTGGCCCCGAAGAAGTAATCTCACCAGG
>Ga0116171_10006527_pt1 | contig 10059 bp, 13 predicted proteins | sample AD_JPNHW2_MetaG_FD_89798 | JGI IMG/M metagenome (GOLD analysis project Ga0116171, IMG submission 89798) | Active sludge microbial communities of municipal wastewater-treating anaerobic digesters from Japan - AD_JPNHW2_MetaG | ecosystem: Engineered > Bioreactor > Anaerobic > Digestate | place...
CCCTGTTCGACACCTATACTTGCGGGTATTATGGCGTTTGCTTCATTGTCAACAAATATTGCATTGGCTGTTTTAATGCTGTTTTTATTTTCTTTGGGGCAGGGGCTTATACTTATAATCGCAGGAGTCTTTACCTCAACGCTCAAGGGATTTAAAAGTTTTGCCGTTGTGTCGGAAATTTTATTAAGATTAAGCGGAATCTTACTTTTAGGCTCTTCTTTGTACATATTTTACAAAGTCTTTGCCCCGTTATTGTAAAAAAAGCTTATGTGTAGTAAAATTAACGCAGATGAGGCAGGGTTAATTTTTTACCCCTCACCTCAATCCTCTCCCGCAAGGGGAGAGGAAGAATAATTAATTTTACAATACCTAGGGAGAGAAACTATGGCTAAAACTTTTGAAGGTAAACTTACCGTAAAAAACGAAAAATTTTGCATTATTGTTTCAAGATTTAACGAATTCATAAGTTCAAAATTGCTTTCAGGAGCAGTTGACGAGCTTTCAAGGCACGGGGTTAAGGACGAAAACATCAGCGTTATATGGTCGCCCGGAGCTTTTGAAATTCCGCTTCTTGCAAAAAAATGCGCAAAAACAGGAAAATACGATGCGATTATAACTTTAGGCGCAATAATTAAAGGTGCAACCGCTCATTTTGATTATGTCAGTGCAGAATTATCAAAAGGAATAGCAAGCGTAAGCCTTGAAACCGGAGTTCCGGTTATTTTCGGGGTACTTACAACAGATAATATCGAGCAGGCAATCGAAAGAGCCGGCACAAAATCAGGAAACAAAGGTTCTGATGCCGCAAAAGCCGCTATTGAAATGGCAAATCTTGTTCAACTGATATAATTTAGGGATAAATTCGGGGAAGTTATGAGTGAAGTAATTACAGAAACGCGAAATCTCTTAACAAGAGATATCGACATTATTTCTACCAGAGAAATGGTGCAAAAAATGAATGACGAGGACAAACTCGTTGCTTTTGCCGTAGAAGAAGCACTTGACGAAATATCACAAGCCATAGATATAATTTCAAAACAATTTTTAAAAGGCGGAAAACTTTACTACTTCGGTGCAGGGACTTCGGGAAGATTAGGTGTATTGGATGCATCGGAATGCCCTCCAACTTTTAGCGTGGAGCCTGATATGGTTCAAGGAATTATGGCAGGCGGCGACAGCGCATTTAAAACAGCCGTTGAAGGTATAGAAGATAACTTTGACGCTGGAGTCGAAGATGCAAAAATTTTAACAGAAAAAGATGTTGCAGTGGCTATTTCTGCAAGCGGAAACCCTAATTACCTTTTAGGTGTTTTGGCTCAAGCTGAAAAAGTCGGAGCAAAAACAGTCGGAATAACCTGCAACCCAAGCGGAAAAATATCCGAAGAAGCAGGGCTGGTAATCTGCGTTGATGTAGGACCCGAGGTTATTGCAGGCTCAAGCAGGCTAAAAGCAGGAACTGCGCAGAAAATGATTTTAAATATGCTCACAACAGGTGCAATGATAAAAATCGGCAAAACTTACGAAAATTTTATGATTGATCTTAAGGCAAGTAACGAAAAACTTAAGGACAGAGCAATAAGAATAGTTGCCGAATTAGCACAAGTAACCCATGCCGAAGCTTTAAAAAAACTTATTGAATTTAATTGGGAAATTAAGCCTGCTATAGTTTCACTTTACCTTGCAATAGATATCGACAAGGCAAAAGAACAGCTTAAAAAGCACAACGGGATTTTAAGAAAGGTTATTTAAGCTATTAAATCTAAATTGCCCAGCTTTGCCTCGATTTTATCATCAAACTTATTATAAATGTTTATATTTTTAACTTCAGGTGAATACGGGTTTTTTAAATCTAAAACTTTAACATTACCTTTTCTATCAGGGTATGTTAAGGCTATTGCTGAAAAATAATGATTTTGTTCACCGTTCATTGCTTTTTCATAGTTATCAACTCTTACTATATCCATAGGATGAACGTCTTTTGGGTTAAACGCGCCGTGATGAGGTCTATACTTAACAAAAGGTTGATTTGAGCAAAAATTAATATCGTTAATCATGAATTTCTCCTTTTATAAAAATTAAGCTGTTATGTCTAAGCTTCCGAGTACATTAACAGGGCGATAATCAGAATTATTCAAGTCTATGTGAACAATTTCGCCTTTATCACGTCCTTTAAGAATCGCAACTTCAGCCTCGTTGCCATCTTTGCTTAAAATTATTCCGGGAATATATTCATTAATCCCTCTTGCGGTTAAAGGTTTATATTCAAAATCAACCACATCTGATGAATTAAATTCATTACTATTTTCACTGCTTTTTACAAAATCTATTTTTTGAGGCCTTGATTTAAAAGAAACAGAACTAACATTTAAATTCATATATTTACTCCTTAACTAATTACGTAAATATTAAAACCTCTAAAAAATATTTTTGCTAATATTTATAAAAATCGTTACAAATTTAAAAATTGTACAAATATTGACGTTCTTGATATAATTAAAATGTCATCCCGCACTACGTTGCGGGATCTAATCAATAAGCATATTTAAACGAGATTGCTTCGGTGTATAATTTTTATTAAGCCGAAAATGAATGTCTCGCAATGACGGAGGTAAACAATGAAATTAACGGTTTTAGGCCCGGGCTGCTGGGGATTAACTCTTGCGTGGCTGCTTACAAATAATTTCGATAAAATAACCGTTTGGGGCAGGCAAGAAGATTTGTACGAAGATTTAATCAAGAACAAACACTGCTCAAAGCCACTTGAAATTCAGCTTGATGAAAAAATAGAAATTACATCCGATTTATCATCTGCAATAAAAGACTCAGAAATTATACTTCTTGTTGTTGCAACTTCAGGGATAAGACCTGTTTGTGAGGCTTTGAAAAAATCTGGAATCAAAAAAGAACAAATTCTTGTAAACGCTTCAAAGGGAATAGAATTACCTTCTTTGATGAGAATGTCTGAGGTTATAAAAGAAGTTTTGCCCGAACAAAAACTTGCAATTCTGTCAGGTCCGACTCTTGCAAAAGAAGTTCTACTTGGCAAACCCACTGCTGCGTCTGTTGCCTGCGAAAATTTGGAAACGGCAAAATTTGTTCAGCAGGCATGCAATGTCTCGGGACGTTTCAGGCTTTACACAAACAAAGATGTAATAGGCGTTGAACTTGGCGGAAGCCTTAAAAACGTAATCGCTATAGCATCAGGCTTTGCCCATGCAATGAATTTGGGCGACAACTGCATGGGGGCACTTTTAACCCGTGGAATGGCAGAAATAGTAAGAGTAAGCGTAAAATTGGGCGCAAATCCTTCAACTCTATACGGACTTTCCGGCATGGGTGATTTAATAGCGACTTGTTCAAGCCCGCTTTCAAGAAATTACACGGTTGGCGCAATGCTTGGCAAAGGCAAAAAAATTGACGAAATTTTAAGCGAATTGGGCTCAGTTGCAGAAGGTGTTAAAACTTCAAAGGCAATTTGCGAACTTGCAAAAAAACTTGATATTGAGGTTCCTGTATCAGAAGCCATATATGACGCCGTTTATACTGATATTACTCCGATAGAAGTCTTGGGTAAGCTTATGAACAGAAAGCTTAAAGAAGAAGAATCATATCTGTGATAGAATAAAATTATGAAATATGCTGTAAGATTATTGAAAAATACTTTCCACCCTTTGCAAGTTCCCGAAACCCTTGAACTGGAACATGGTCAGATGGTTTTGGTCAGAACTGAAAAAGGCGAAGAAGCACTAAAAACTTTCTTGGTCAATCCAGAAATTGCCCAACAATGGGAAAAATCAAAGCCTGAGGCTCTTCCTGTTATAAGAACTTTATCTCAAAGAGATATGCAAACTCTTGATGAAATTAAACAAGAAGAAGTTGAATCTTTTAACAAATGCAAAGAATTGGTTAAAAAACACAATCTGTCAATGAATTTGGTACAATGCAAAATAACTTTTGACAGAAGAAAAATAACATTTTATTATACCGCCTCAGAAAGAGTTGATTTTAGAGAACTGTTGAAAGATTTAACACAAACTTTTAAACGCGTAAGAATAGACTTAAGACATATCGGAGTACGTGATGAAACCTCAATAGTTGAAGGCAACGGCATCTGCGGAAGACCTTTTTGCTGCTGTTCTTTTTTGAGAAAATTTGATTCAATAAACGTAAAACTGGCTAAAGACCAAGGCATGCCGATAACTCCGGGTAAAATCTCCGGAACCTGCGGAAGGCTTTTATGCTGCCTGAATTATGAATATTCGAACTACATTGAGGCTGCAAAAGATATGCCGCCTGTGGGTTCAAGTGTCATGACGCCTGATGGATTGGGCAAGGTCTTTTCACTTAATTTTCTTAACAGTAAATTAAGTGTTAAACTCGAAGACGGAAAAATTAAAGAATATAAAAAAGCCGAGCTTGAAATGGTTGATGCAGAAGTAAATATCGAAATTGATATTCCTGTTGTAGCATACCCTGAAGAAACAGAGCATGTGGATATTTCACAGCTTGAAGATGATAAAAACAGTTCAACCGGAAATGTTTAAAAATTTTTAATAAGATTAAAGGGGCGGATTTGCTTTGCAAATCCGCCCCTTTAAAAACACTATCCTACGCGAATATATTAATTTTTTCTTCGGTTTCTTTTTTTTCTGCTTTACGAAGTTCACCTTTATAAAAAGGATTTGAGTTGTTTTTGTCTTTGTTTAAGTCAGTTGCAGGTTTAACCAATTCGGTAAATTTCGGAAGTTGATAAACATTTTTTGTTTCATTACCTTTTTCTTCAACAGGAAGAGCGATTTTACCTTCAACATTTTTAAATATTGCCTTTGAAGCTTCGCTGTTTAAGAATTGAAGGCTTTTAACAGCTTTTTCGCTTAAAGAAACCTGAACTCCTGAACTTGCCATTGAAATTTCACGAGCAGTTGCAGCGTTGACTTTACCGGCATACAAATCCAATCCTAAGTCAGGCTTTTTGAATTTGCTGAAATCCAAATTTGACAACTCGGAAGATTTAGATTCGGCCCTTTTGAAAATTGCTTGCGTAACATCAACAAGTGCTTTTGAATCAATTCCTCTATTAATGCTTTGGTTGTAAGATACATTAAGACTCATGACGATATCCCTTTATCCCTTTTTTCGTAACTTTTTCGTAATCCATTCCTTATAGTTGTTTTATCGGTTGTTTTTAAAGCAAACTTAAGAACTTAAGAGAAAATATTACAAAAAATTTACAAAATGAAGAAAAAAGATAATAAAAACAGGGCGGATTTCTGAAAGAAATCCGCCCTGTTTTTATTAATTTTAAATTTATTTTTTACAATCCGATCCTTCGCATTTTTTAGGCTCAGTTTCTTGTTTTGGCTGAACTTCAGGTGCTTTTTCCGTTGTTTTTGTTGTTATTTGTACGGTATCTGTTTTAGATTGTTCTGCGGCAGGTGCGGCAGCAGTTGTTTGTGCTACAACAGTTGTTGTTTCAGGTTTTTTCCCTTCGCCTCTGAACAAAGTGTAAACAGATGGTCTGGGGCAACAATTAAACATTACTTTCATTTAAAAAAATCTCCTCAACGATATCTAACAAAATAATTATAAACTTAATGATAAAAAACCACAAATAAAATCAGATTATTAATTTACAAATCTAAACAGGATGAAACTATACTCAAAATCAACCGATTAGGTGATGTTCATTTTTTAATAATAAACAAAATAGAATAAGGAGGAATGAACATGCAAGTAAATGATTCTTTCGTACAGGAAACCTTTGATATAAGAAAATTATGGAATGAACAGCATCCCATAATCCACACCTGGTTTTTGTTGAGTTCTGTTTCAATTTGTTTTTTATCTGCGATATTATTTATAATCCCTTAAAAACTATCCGATTAACCTATATGGGAGAATAATGTTAAAATTTCTCTTCTGATTTATGCTGAAGTGTTAAAATTAGAAGGAGAGGAAAATGAAGCGTGCGGTAATTTTACTCGTATTTTACCTGTTTGGCACAAATTCGGGGTTTTGTGATGTAACATATTTTCCTCCGCTTCAGCCTTTGGGAACAAATGCAAATAATGCTTTTGCTCTTAGAAACTACAATCAGGTGAATAACGCTGATTATCAAAAAATAACTCAGATAGAAAATTCACTTTACGGCAAAAATTTTGCATATCAAGATATCTTGATAAGACTTTCCCGAATAGAGAAAAATATTTTTAACAGGACGTATCCGAATTTATCTTTGTCACAAAGGGTTGATAATATAGTCGCAAATTATAATCAAACTACACAATATCCGAATATATCAAAAAACACCTTAAGCAAAATGGAAATGAAAATATTCGGGCAAAATTATAATGGAGATAGTCCTGAAGTTAGAATCGAAAGACTTGAACAACAGCTTCTCGGAGCAGTACAAAGCGGGGACATAACAACAAGGTACACAACACTAAAAACATTGGCGGGTAATTATAATTCAAATCAATACTCACAAAATTATTATTCTAACCCGATTGTAGGCACCCAAGGCGGATGGAAGGGGGTATTAGGGAGCCTTGGGGGCATGCTCCTTGGTGGAAACGGTATGATGACAGGATTTACCCCACCTATAGACCAGTATTACGGTTATTCAAATCCTTCATATCTTAATTATTCTTCGTTGGGGAATCCCGGATACGGGTATTACAACGGATACAGAACAAACCACGGATATTACGATAGATTTAATAATTACGGCTCACAAACAGGTGTTACCATTTTAGATTAAATAAAAAGGGCGGATTCGCTTTGCGAATCCGCCCTTTTTCAAATTTATTTTAACCTATTTTAAAATCTTCCATAGCCTGATTTTGAGAGTAATTATCTTTCAATGTGTCAAAGTTTTTTAATGACTCTGAGCGAAGTTTTTCCATATAAACCTGACCGTTTTTAACAACTTGTTGAAGTTGAATTAAGTCGTGTTCGATATTTGTTAAAACTTGTTCTGCGTAGAGTTCCGCACCTTCTCTTATTCTTATTGCTTCGTCAGCTGCTTGAACTCGGATGGCTTCAGCTTCAGAAAGAGCTTTTCTTTTAATATCTTCACATTCTGATATAACCTGTTCTTTAATTTTTTCAGCTTCTCTTTGTACTGCGCGAAGGACATCTGATTCACTTAAAAGCCTGCCGGCTTCATTTTGAGCGTCAAAAATTATTTTTTCGGCTTTTTGCTGGGCTTCTATCTGGAGTTCTTCTCTGCGCCTTAAGAAAGCACGGGCTTCTTGCACTTCGGTAGGCAATGAGGCGTAAATTCTATCGATTAAAGACTCAACTTCTTTTACTTTAATTGCAACCAAATAATTTGGAAGAATCGGAAAGCTTTTTTCCAAAACGATTTCAAGTAATTTTAAGAGTTCATATATCCCGCTTTGTTGCATATTCATAATCAACGATACCTTTCTTACTATATTCTATAACAATAAATTTTATTTGGCAAATCTCAATTTTAAAAATTCTTCAACCGGTTCGGTAACGAATTTAGAAACATCACCGTGCATTCGGGCGATTTCTTTTACGGTACTTGAAGAAATAAAGTTATACTTGGGTCTTGTTGTCAAAAAAACCGTTTTAATATCACCCGCAAGTGACCTGTTTGTTTGAGAAAGCTGCATTTCAAATTCAAAATCTGATACTGCTCTCAGCCCTCTTATAATAACTTTTGCTCCTTTTGATTTTGCGTATTCAACGGTTAGTCCGTCAAAGGAATCTACTTCAACGTTATTCAATCCATTTATGCTTTTTTTAATTAAGTCAAGCCTTTGTTCAAAAGTAAACAAAGATTTTTTTTCGCTGTTTTTAGAAACCGCAATTATAACCTTTTCAAATATTTCAGAAGCGGTTTTCAAAACATCCAAATGTCCGTTAGTAATGGGATCAAAGCTACCCGGATATACTGCAATCGTCATATTTTTCCTTTAAAAATAGTATCTATCTACAATTATATAATCATAAAATTAAAACCCCTAATAACAGGTAATTTTTTCATTACAAAATTTAACAAACAGATAAATGTAACAAAAGCTTAACAATATTTTACCTTGTTTTTCAATGTTTTCAAGGTAAAAACAGTATTTTTGTTTATTAATAGGCAATTTTTTAAAATCAAAAGAGTTTATGTATATAAGGTTAGTTTTCATCTTGGAGGTTACATGGTAAACAGTGTAAGTTTTGGTAATAGTTATGGGAATTTTCAACCGCAAGGTTATGTTTCACCATATTATTTAAAAAAAGCCGAAGATACAGCAAAATATACTACTGCTGCAGTTAATGCCCAAAGTAATGAAGGCGGACCTTTCACAGGAGTAGGCCTTTGGAGCGGATTTATGGGTGCAGGCTGGCTATGGCGAAACAGAAAAGATATTCGCGGCGGCTTTAACACGCTTAAAGTCAATGGGCAGGCACAAGCTGAATTATTTAAAGCAGATGGCGGACTTTGGAGCAGAAATGCTTATAAACAGGCTTTTTTAAGATACGAAACTGAAGCTGCAAAAGCTGCTAAGTTAAGCAGTGTTGATCAATCCATTAAAAATTTAAATAAATTATCTGCTCAAGCTAAAAAAGCAGGTGTTACTTTTGAAGAATATGTTGCTAAAAATGCCGGTAAAACAGGTATGTTGTCAAAAGCCGGTGATTTTATAAAAAATACAAAAGCGGTAAAAGCAGCGGGAAAAATCCCCGGATTATCTAAAATAGCTAAACTGGGTAAAGGAAACGGATTCTTTTTCGCGATATCAGCAGCATTAGAATTATTTACTCAAGTTATTCCTACATTCAAACAGTTAGGCGCAAAAGCCGGTTGGAAGCAGATTGGAAAATCAACTGCGACAACTATCGGAACAGTTGGAGGTTTTGTCGCAGGACAAGCCGCAGGCGCAGCAGCCGGAGCTGCAATAGGCGCGGCAGTCGGTTCAGTAATTCCCGTAGCCGGAACAGCAGTCGGCGCAGTTGTAGGACTTGCTTGCGGATTCTTAGGCTCTTGGCTTGGAGGAAAAGCGGCTAAAGCTGTTGTAGGAGAAAATGAACTTGATAAAGCTAAAAAAGAAGGAAGATTACCGGCAGATGATGCTCAACCAGAAGTTGCTGCACAAACTCAGTTGCCGGGGCAGAATGAATCTGTTGGTCAAATTGCTCAATTGCCGCCTATTCCCGGGTTGGAAAATCCTTTGATGGAAAATAACAGTATGCCTCCATTTACTGCGATGCCTCAACCGCAGGCACAACAACAGCCTCAGCAGCAAGTGACGGCTTTCGGGGTAAACAATCCTTTTGCAGCAAGAAGGCAAAAGCAATTTCAGCCAAATAGCAACCCTTTTGGAGCAGGGATACAAAACCAAATGTCAAGCTTACCTTATGCAGAAAGGGATTTTATGTCAATGACAGCAGGATTGGCCTAGAATAAGTATTTAATAATCGGGCGAAGATTTCATTTATGAAATCTTCGCCCGATTATTTGTATAAAAGTTGCATTTTTTGAAATTGGAATTACAATTATATATATAGCGGAGGAGAGAAATTTATGAAAACAAAGATTTTAATATTGTTGTTATCAGTTATGTTCGGGGTAAATTCAGTTTATGCAGCACCTTTTAAGGCCGATGCAAAGACGAAAAGAATTCCTGCGGGCACAAAGTTAAAAATTGAGCTTATGGATTCTTTATATACACAAGTCGGAAATCAAGGAGATGCTTTTAATGCAATGCTTTTAGAAGATCAAAAATCGCAGACGGGAGTTATTCTTCCCGCAGGCTCAATAATAAGAGGAAGTATAAATAAAGTAACCCCGATAAAAATGCTATCCAGAGGCGCGGTTTTGTATCTTGATTTTGATCACGTAGTAACACCCAACGGAAGACAATTACCATTGTCCATGGGCGTTTGCAACAGGGCAAAAATAACAGACGACGGCGGACTTTATGAGTCAAGAGGATACGGGGAAGCTATTCAAAAAAATTGGCAAAAAACAGTTGAAATAACGCAAAATGTAACTCAATTCGGGATTGATGCGGGTGAGAATTCATTTAACGGTGC
>Ga0116171_10006531_pt1 | contig 10054 bp, 14 predicted proteins | sample AD_JPNHW2_MetaG_FD_89798 | JGI IMG/M metagenome (GOLD analysis project Ga0116171, IMG submission 89798) | Active sludge microbial communities of municipal wastewater-treating anaerobic digesters from Japan - AD_JPNHW2_MetaG | ecosystem: Engineered > Bioreactor > Anaerobic > Digestate | place...
CCAATGCCTGGAACTCTGCATTCGTGCTTCGAAATTCGAGTTTAGTGCTTCCCGCAATAGCGGGCGAAAGTTGGGGAAGTTAGCCGCAAAACCGCGCAAAGACCACAAAAAAGGAAGCGAAGCTTCTGCGGCCTTTTATAACGCAGCATTTATCGTTCTCCCCGGACGCTCAGTGTCTGACCGGCTCCGGTACAATGCCTGCCAACCATTAAAAAAAGGAGTTGGTATGGGTTCGGGAAAATACTATTTGCCGCCGCTTACGTTGCTTAATGATTTACCGGCAACCGCCGGGCGCGTTTTCCACGAAAATCCCGAAGAGACAGTAAAAATTATACAGGACGTGTTGAATGAATTCGGTGTAGAAGCTCTGGTGACACGTTTCGAAATCGGCCCAGCCATAACTTCCTATGAAATCACTCCGGGATTCGGAGTGAGGGTTGAAAGGATTTCCGGCCTTGAACGAAGCCTAGCGCGGGCGTTGCAAGTGCGAGATCTGCGTATTCAGGCTCCGATCCCCGGGAAAAGCACCTGTGGCATCGAAGTTCCCAACGCCGAGAGAACATACGTTTATTTACGTGAGGCTGTCGAAAGTTCCGCCTTCCACAATCCGGACATAGCGTTGCCGGTGGCGCTTGGTAAAGCGGTGGGCGGGAAAATTGAGGTCGGTGATCTGGCGGCAATGCCGCATTTATTAATCGCTGGAGCCGGAGGCATGGGAAAAACCGTCTTTATAAATTCTCTATTGCTCGGACTGCTGCTTGCCCGCACGCCGGAACAGGTAAACCTGATTCTTATAGACCTGAAAAAAATTGAATTCTGTCTCTATGAGTTCATCGACCATCTCGCCCTGCCAATCGCAGATGAGCCGAAAACTGCTGTCTCCAGTCTGCACTGGGCCGTTGAGGAAATGAACCGGCGTTATGAACTTTTTAAAACGGCCAAGGTGCGTGATATCAAAAGTTATAATGCTTTGAACGTTAAAGAAGGCGAGGCTTCAGGCGAGGCGACGCGGAGCAGATTGCCCCAGATCGTGATTATTGTGGACGAATTCGCGGAGCTGATGAGCGCGGCAAGGAAGGAAGCTGAGCCGTGCATCGTTCGTCTTGCTCAACTCTCTCGAGTTGCGGGCATCCATATGGTGTTAGCCACCCAGCGCCCGTCCCGAAATGTGTTCACTGATGCGATCAAAGTAAACATTCCGGCCCGCATCGCGTTTAGAATAGCTGAGGGAAATGACAGCCGCGCCATTATCAACGCCATCGGCGCCGAAGAACTGCCCGATAAAGGCGCAATGTTCTACTTGCCGCAGGGGCAGAATAAACCAGTCCTCCTGCAAAGCGTGTGGACCAGCGATGAAGAAATCCGGCGCTTAACGAGTTGGCTTTGTTCGCACCAGCCAGAACAGAATGGTCAGGCCGCAAGTGGAATTACCGGAACTTGAAAGGAACGTATGGCGAAAATCGGATGCTTCTGGGTTTATAAAAACAAGGTGATCGGCAGGGCGCGCGCTATCGGCGAAGGGTGGGATTGTGACGGGCGAATTGACAGCCCTGACGATCATGTGACGCTGTGGGAAAACGATTCGGCATTCCTCAAACCGAGCGAACTGGCAGGCGTTGAATATCAAACCGTGCCGAGAGGCCGCGTCGTCTGGTTTAAAAAGGAGAAAACGGCCGTCGTTTATATGGAAAGAAAGCTGCTGGATTCAGCGGCGGTCAGAAAAAAGGTCGCCACCTTTTTTTGTCTCGCTGGGAATGAAGCCGAATGGAAAGCCGATCTCCACTACACCACCGATCCAGCTGAAATTGATTCATTATTTAAAAACTGAAAGGCAATCCTATGAAACAACTGGTGACAAAATATTTAAAAACCGGCGCAGAGTTTTCCGACGACCGGATGCATCGCTACGCCCTTTACCGGATTTGGGATGAATCTAAACCGTTGATTATGTTCATCGGGCTGAATCCTTCAACGGCAGATGAACAGAAAGATGACCCGACAATTAAGCGGTGTGTTGCCTTTGCCAAACACTGGGGATACGGCGGACTTCTTATGGCCAATATTTTTGCTTACCGTGAGACCGATCCGCGAAAGATGAAAAAGGCCGCCGATCCCGTTGGCCCCGATAATGACAAATGGATACGGAAACTCGCCAAAAGAGCGGACAAGGTTGTCGGCGTTTGGGGCAATCATGGAGCCCATCAAAACCGAGGCACGGATGTTGTAAAAATGTTTCCCAAGCTGTTTTGTATCGCTAAAAACAAATCCGGAACTCCGGCGCACCCCTTGTACAAAAAGATAACAGCCGCGCCCTTGCCCTTGCGCAACTGATCTATTGCCGGTGATCAGTCGCTGTTGTCTTGGTTTATCCCAAAAAATTTTGGCGTGCTTCAAGCTCCGCTATGTACTTGTCGGCGGACTCTTGGAAGGATTTTCGACTGCCCTCCGGAACGTTTTTACGATGCGCTTCCAAATGCTTCTTCGCCTTACAGATGATGTGCTCTATAACTTCAATGATGTATTTGAGCCGATCATCTTCCTCCACATACCGCTTCCCGTTTCCGTCAATTACTATCAGCGGACAATCGGGCGGGACCCAATCACGCTTAAACGAATTGCAAGTGTGGCATGCGGCAACTAAATTTTCTTCGTGATCTAGTCCATGCTCTTTTTCTGTTTTTGGAACTAAATGATCCTCGCAGGAGGATTGATAGAGTCGAAACTCCTCAGCCAGTTTTGCCCCGCAATAAACGCACTTCCAGGCGCATTTTTTGAACACCCTCTCCCACGACTCCATTTTGCGATCTCCTTATCTTATGCCGAAGGCCTTCATTCCCGCGATAAACTGACCCTTCCCGCCATTGGATGGGTGTCTAACAGATGGTACACTTGTGGCCGAAAACAAAGCTTTTAAACTTCCTTCTGCGATTTTCCCGACAGCAATAACCGCGTTCGGACATAAAATATCCATCACCAAATTAAGGTATTGCTTTCCATTGGCAATTTCTTGGACGGTCGGCACACGGTTTTTATTTGGATGAAACGGAAACGTGTTCCAGAAAGCCGGAACGACTGGGTCTTTTAAATATCCCCAAACAATTGTTGCGGTGGATTCAGTACAGGTAGCGCCTGCCGGGTATTTTAACAACGGGCGTAGCGCCGTGATAAACGGATGTGAACTGCAACTAAAAACCCGTTCACTGGTAAAAGGAATTCCGGTGCGAGCACATCCTTTCTGCCCCGGAGCTTCTCCCACCAAAAGATGCCCCGAAAAAGAACCGGAGCAGAGTCGGGTCAAGTAAACTTCCAGATTGTGCACACGATCAGTGTCGTAATAAGGGTTGGTTGTATTTGGGAGTGTAGGTGCTGTTTTCAATGCATCGATCAGTTTAGGAATTAATTTGGAATTCATATCGGAGCCTTTCTTTAATCAACTGCCGGAATCTGTCGATTGGTCTTTTGAGAGTCAATGGCAATATTCGCCAGTGGGGCTGACCTGTGTCGCCGTGTGCGGTTCGTGAGCCAGAATTCGGCGTGGTCATCTTCCAGCAAGACGACGTTTTGAATCTCACAGTCGTCGTCGAGGTTATCACAAAAAACCACACTGCGCCGGTCTTCCTCGACTAAAGTCGTGTCGAGTGCAAATCTTCCCAGCAACGGAACGCCGTTGCCTTCTCCGTGAAATACGAGGTGGGGCGTAATGCCGGCATGTTTAACTTTTTCCACCAGCTCCGCCAGTTTCGCGTATGGATTGCCGCGCCGGTATTGGAAAAATCCGCAGTGATAAAGCAAAAGCATTTTTTCGATGTCGTTTATCCGGGCGTCTGGAAGTCGCCACGGGAAAAAGTTTATCACGATCAACGCCGCGCTTTTGTTTGCCAGTCCGTCGGCCAATTCATGCAACGCCAGCTTTTGGTAAGTCCGGATCAGCTTTTGCCGCATTCCGGTATGACCATACGGAGCGGTTTTGTTGCGTCCGCAGTCGAGCCCAACGGCGATAACCACTTTAGATATTTCATCGCCCGCATTTGCGCTTTCACCGTCAATCAAAGCGGCAACCGGCTGGAGCAAACCGCCGCACAGCATCTTCTGCCGGAAGTTTTCTGCGCCGGACAGTTCATTACCATGTTCCGTAAAGCCGCGCGGAAATTTTGATGAACAGATGGTGAGCCTGTTGATCCCGGCAATAATGTCCTCAAGGATTTTTCTGTTCATTTCCTTCTGCATTATTTCCGACGGTGGTGAACTCGCCGTTCTGCTGTTTGCGGGTCAACACATAGACCCCGGATACCCTGGCGGAACCGCACCCTTGCTGCGCGAGCAATAAAACCGCATCCATGAAGCCGTCGTGATTCACATCCGTAAACCCCATGTCACAGATTTTAAAACCGGCGTTAAAGTCGCCGGATACCGCGGAAACCGTTCCGTTTGAAACAAACAGCTCGCCGGTAAATAGGCCCTCGGTCAGCCGACAGGTCTCCCGATCCACCCGTTCGTAGCGCCGTGGCTCCGGATTCGGAAAGTTGAACTCCAGATAGTTCCAGTCTGGATGCTGTTTGCGGACAGATTCGCAGTATTCATCATATTCGTTGCCCGTTACCTTTAATTGGTGCAGTTCCCACGGCAGGTCTTCGAGCGCCGCATTGGAAAAATCGTACTGCGATACAAAGTCGTGTGCCGGAACCCGATTGCCATTTTTCATCTGGCCCGCAAAATCCGTTTGGGCTTCCCGGCCAATCCGCGCATTCCATTCCGCCTGACACTCAAGGCGCGGAGAGCTACACCCCGCGCACATGAGTAGCAACACGGTGTATAGAAATCGGTTCACCGTTTTTGCCTCATGATTAAATCCACGCGGGGTTCTCGCGCCAGAATGTGACCAGAGTGGTCGAAGGTGACTCCGTCCTTGATGTAACCAAGGCGGCGTTGCGGCTTGTCGGTGATTCGCATTTCACCGGATGACATGGTTTTTTTATAGTGGGTGATATGTCCCACTTTGTCTTTGATCGGTTTGTAACTGCTCATGATGATTTCCTTTCTGTTATGTTTTTCCCGTACTTCTGAAGCGTCAAACTGGAACAGTCTGTTTCCAGATCGTGTATGCGTCCTTCGGACTTGGCGATGAAGCGGGCATCCCGCTCCTGTTTAACCAGCGCAACCACCCGCCCTTTTTGAACGATTGCAAACGGGTATTCCGCCGTTGCCTCCGGATGATCTTTGACCATTCTCCACATTGCGTATGCCTTTCCTTTACTTCACTTCGAACTCAAGCGAGACGACAGCCCGGATTTCCTTCTCAATGGTCGTGGTGTTATATTCCCCAGACCAGTCGTTGGAGCTGTCGGTTGTCGAGAAAGGCGCCGTGATTTGAAAAATGCCCTGACTGGCCGCTATTAATCTCCCGATGCGGCCGTTCTTCTGCGCCAAAGCCTTTGCCCGGTTCCAGCCGTCCCGCGTGGCTTCTTGCAACAGCTCAACTTTTACCTCGGCCAGATTCTCGAGCAGATATTCCGGCGGCGACATCTGTACCAGGATGTTTCCGGCGGCGTAGTCGGTCAGCATGGAAGCCATCTCTGCAATGAGATTTACGTTGGTGGTAATGACTTCGCACTGGCAGGCAACATAGTAGTAAGCCAGCCGCTCGGTTTCCTTGCCGTCAGCGGCTGTTTCCATTACCCGCTTGATGCCGGGCTCTTCAAGATACAACCGGATCTGTTCTCCATACTGCTGCCCGATCCGCCCCGTCAGGATTTTGTAGTGCTCCCGAACTCGCGTCAGCGCATTACTGAGAACCGGGTCGGTATCAATTACGTTAAAGCTGAGTTTGCCGGTGCTTGAAACCAGCAACCGCTGGGATGTTCCCTTGACGGCAATGGCGTCTTCCTTGCGAATCCGAAGGTAAAATCTGGATACGATATAAGCCGAAGAAACCAGTCCAACGGCCAGAATCAGTGCGACAGTGATATATTTTTTCATCTTATTCCCTCTGTATTTATTAACTTCTTTTTTCTGCCAAAAATTCTAACGAACCGGCGATAACACGGATATTGCCGACAGTGTTGAGTCCGGGCGGCAGGCGGCAGTCCTGCTGGAGTCTGCGGAGTGATTCGTAGATCAGATTTTCGGGACGGTATTCGATCAGCACGTCGCCGCAGTAGAGCATCACGTCAGGAGCCAGCAGTTCTTTCTCCTGCGCATCCGCCTCTTTCCGAAGTTTGGAAACGGTATCTTTCTCTCCATCCTCTTCCGCCCGCCGGATTGCTTTCAATAAGGCTCTCAGCTTTTGAGGTGGAGCGGGATCTCCGAGCACGCTTTCAACGCGCCCGGAGGTCGCGTTCCACCTTTTTGAATTTCCGTGTTTTTGGTGGCCAATCTCTCCCGCCAGCATCTCCGGGAATTCCATCGCGATCTTCTTGATGTCAGTCGTCAAATCACACTGTCCGCTCCCCAGGCCGAACCGCGAAAAGACCGGCTTGAGTCCTAATTCCGGATAATCATTTTTCAGCTCTTTGAGCAATGCCTGTCCGCGCTCCACCGCTTTCAAAAACTGTTCTCTGTTTAGATTCATGCCCTCGATTTTACATAGCCGGTTGGACATCTGGCGTCCTATGGGTTGATTTAATCTTCCGGGTATGACTAACTCTGAAATCATGAAACGATCAAAGTCACAAATGGAGCGGTTGCTGAATCTGCACGAACAGCTTGCCGCCGGGAAATATCCGAACTGCGCCTCGTTCGCGGATCAGTGGGAGATTTCCACCAAGACGGCCCAACGGGATTTTGATTTTATGCGCGACCGGCTGGGGGCTCCGCTGGAATACGATGCGTTGAAGCGCGGCTGGTTTTACTCCAAGCCGAACTTCATGCTTCCGGCGGTGGCGATGAATGAAGGCGAGCTGGCCGCTTTACTGATCGCTTCGCGGGCGTTGCGCGAATTCCAGGGAACGCCGATGGCAGAACAGCTCGAATCCGTTTTCGAAAAGCTGGCCGCGCTTCTGCCCGGACAGATTTCAATCAATCCGCATGAACTGTTTGCGCAGTTTTCATTTACCGCGCCGCCATCTCTGCCGGTGCATCCGGATATCTGGCAAACGGTACTCAAGGCGCTGTTTCAGAAACAACTGGTGGAAATCCGGTACGGCGGGAATAAGAATACTTCGAAGATCAAGCCGCTTCATCTGGCGAACCTGAAAGGCGACTGGTATCTGTTCGTCCAATACGCCGGCTTTGACAACTTCCGGCAGATCAAACTGGCCCGCATTCAATCCGCCAGACTGCTGACGCAGAAGTTCGATCCGGTCGAATTTTCCGCCGATGAGTTCCTCGATTCAACTTTTGGCCGTTTTGCCGGAGAGAACGAGCCGTATCAGGTTAAACTGCTTTTCCATCCAGATGCCGCTGACGATGTGACGGAGCGCGAGTGGCATCCGAAACAGACGCTTCGCGTTCTCAAAAACGGTTCGGTGGAACTGGTGTTCGGTGCCAAAGGACTGGTGGAAGTGATGCACTGGGTTCTGGCGTGGGGCCGCTGCTGCAAAGTGAAAGCCCCGAAAGAACTCAAGCAGATGGTCGCCGAAGAAATCGCCGCCATGCAGGCATAAGGCGCGGCCACCGTCCGTACCTAAAGGACTTCTGTAGCCGCATTCGGCGGGCGCGGCAGGATTAAAGCGCGCGGCGGATGTCTGCCAGCGAACGCTTCATCGCCGCGACGGCTTTGCCAGCCTCTTCCTTGTCGGCGGATTCTCCGGGGTACCGGAATTGAACAGCATACTGGGTCAGTAGTTGCATATCATCACGCATCGGCTCCCAAAGTGGATAAACAGCAAGACACCGGTCGAGCAGGACTTCCAGATCATGCCCTTTTGAGAACGGAATCCGGTTTTTGATCAAAACCGCCTTGAGATATTTTTCGATGCACTGCTGGGCGTGAAAACAGGCGGAATCATAGTTGGGATTTTTGCGGGCGCGATATTCCCGCAGGGCGCTGACAAAGTCGCCGTCCGCTTTTGCGATCCACTCTTTAATCTGCCCGTTCATACAGCGTACGGCCCTGGGTCATAGCGGAAGTAATGAAAACATCGTTCTGTTTCAGCCGGGTTCTGGTTTCGCGCGGCGTCTTGACAATCAGGTCGAGCGGAAAACTGCGGCGGATCGCACGGCGGATCGCCAAAGCCTGTTCAGATGATTTGCCTTTGTGTTCCATAACGACCAGCAGATCGACATCGGAGTCTTCAGTCGGCTGTCCGTGGGCGTAGGAGCCGAAAAGGACAATTTTTTCGGGGTGGAATTTTTCTGCAACTTCGCGGGCAAATGCATCAATTTTATTGAAAGCGACCATGCCGGCATGGTGCCCGAAACCGGCATTCAAGTCAATGAGCAGGCTTTCTTTGACCATTGGGAGATTCTCTACAGCTTGATGTCGAAGTTGTGGACTTTGCCGGAGTTGATTACCAGCCGGAGCAGGGCGGAAAGCAGCGGAATTTTCGGAAAGACGACGAAGTGCCAGATGGGCCGGTGCTGGACGTTCCATTTGGCGAGGATCGGCGGGTCGGAGAAATAGTTGATCTCGTCGAACTCGCCGGAGTCGCAGGAGGTTTCAATGACCTTGATCATAAGCAGGTTGCCGGGCGAGCAGTTGATGAACTCCTCGTCATACGCCATTTTCAGAATATACAGCGTTCGTCCGTTGCGCATGGAGTAGTGCGCGGCGATGGAGCGGTCGCCGGATTCAAGAAAACAGAACATCATCCTATTCTGTGCTGCGAATCCTTCGGCGGCCTCTTCAAAGACTGCCGCGCTGCCCGGGAAGTCCCGGATCGTTGTTCCTCGTTCACTCTTCCAGTTGCGCTGTTCAACATCCAGAAACCGGGCGTTATTTTCTTTCGCGGAACGGGTGGTTTCACGGAAGCGGAACTGAACGTCCGGAAGCTTTTCCAGTTCGCGGGCGGCGCGGCGAAGGTTCTGCCGGAGTTTTCCGGCGAGTCCGGCGGAATATTCCTCGGCGGTTTTCGGCAGAGGAATATACGCTTCTGTTCCGGCGGATTTTTGTACGAAGCAAAGACGGTGTTTCCCGGTGTTTAAATACCGGACGGATGGGTAATGATCCGGAATATGTTTCAGGCTGAGACAGGGAATTGAGCGGGGGATGCGGTTTAAATAATCTATGAACAGGCTGATGACCTCTTCCCGTCCGGGCAGAGCCAGGCAATCGGTGCCGCTTGTATGGGCATAGTGATAAGGCAGTTTAAAGAGCCGCAGGGAAAATCCGAGCACCCGGACGGCGTAGCTCGACATGAGCGGCATAATTCCAATCAGCCGGTCGTTTTCGTAAGCGAAGAGGCACAGCCAGCGTTCCGGTGCGGCAACCTGATTCCGGAAGAAGGCGCGCATCCACGGATAGGAAAGCATCGGCGTCAGCCGTCCGGCCTGACTGTAGAGTTCATTCCATCCGGCGGCGTGTTGATCCAGTTCTTCAATCGTGCGGATATCCACCAGACGGATTCCGGCGGGCGGCCGGAAGTTCCAGCGGTCCGGCAGTCCATATTGCTTGGACACGAATTTCAGCATATCTTTATGGCGTTGCGGTGTAAGCCGTGGCGGCGGTGACGGCTTCGAGAATTTTTCCGCGCAGCTCGGCAATACGCGGAGATTCTGAAGTAAAGGCGGCCAGCACGTCGGCTTCGTTGAGCTCTTTCGGCTCTTTGATGGCCAGCGCTTCAAGCTGTTTGGCGAGTTCCGGTTTCTCCATGCCGAAGAAGCGGACTTCCTGCGGAATGCGTTCGGCCAGATCGCGGTAGGCTGTGACGGCCGGGCCCCAGGCTTCGGAATCCTCAAAGCGGTTGAACACTTTGTTCGATTCTTCCCAGTAGGGATTCTTTTTTCCGGCGAGCAGCGCAAAGAAAGATGCGGCCAGTTTCTGCGCGATGCCGGCTTCGCCGCCGACCGGACGTTTCGGAAAAAGAAGCTTTTCGTGTTTTTCGATCAGCGCGTGCAGGATGGCTTCGAAGTGATAGACGGTTTCGGTTTTCGGCGGTTTTCCGCCGAGCAGGCCGAC
>Ga0116171_10006532_pt1 | contig 10051 bp, 8 predicted proteins | sample AD_JPNHW2_MetaG_FD_89798 | JGI IMG/M metagenome (GOLD analysis project Ga0116171, IMG submission 89798) | Active sludge microbial communities of municipal wastewater-treating anaerobic digesters from Japan - AD_JPNHW2_MetaG | ecosystem: Engineered > Bioreactor > Anaerobic > Digestate | place...
CACAATGTGGTATTCTAGTTCCTAAGACACTGGCAGATAGAGTCCATTCCTGCCCTAACTGTGTATTAGAGATGGATAGAGAAATCAATGCCAGCCTGAACATTCGCACCCTCGGACTGAGGGGAAGTGCCTATCAAGATCCGACCCCTGCTTTGAGCAAACTATCAAAGCAAGTTAGATCGATGACGTAGGAAGCCCTACCCCTTCAGGGGCATGGGAGGAAGTCACATTCCGGGATCTTATATTTGATAGTGAGGGAGGCTTTTCAAGACATTTCACGAATTCCTTCTTAACCTATTGAAGGCTATGACTATTTCACGAACTGCCGCCCATTGAGCTGTTCGGCCTGCTACATAACGCACTAACCAATGAATACACCTAAATATATGTCATGCATGTGCATTGATTGAGGGTAAAAGATGTCAGAAATCCCTGATGAGGGCGTAGAAGTACCTGAAATCATGCGCAAATTACGTGAGAGAATGAGCAAACAAATACCACCTAATCAACCATCTGAAGAAATATATGATTCATCGGATATAGATCAGAAGCTAGATCGGATAAGATCCGAGTGGGATGTTCTGAACAGAAGTTATCAAATCCATTCTCATAGGCCATATGCCAGGAAGATTCTCGTCAAAGGCCGCGAGCTGGTGCATGGTGAGGTCCAAAGATATGTTGACCCTATGTTTTACAAACAGATAGAATTCAATAGAAATGTATCTTCTATTTTGGATCAACTAAATGCTGGGACGAGAAATAATGGAAAAAACCTATCAGATGCTACAACTGCAATTCAGGATCAAATAAACTCCGTCAGGACAGATATGGATTGCATGATTGATAAAAAAATCAATCTTTTGATGGGTGAGCTTAAGGAGGATATTGAGAATAAAGCTTGGCTGGCTTCAATTATTGATCGCAGAAAGGCATGTTATATCTCCCCGGATGAAGATCACTCGCAAGAACCCGAAATTAATTACTTCCTTTTCGAGGAAAGATTCCGCGGACCCAGGGAAGACGTGAAAGAGAAGCAACAAGGTTTTGTGCGTTATTTCTTAAAATGCCGAAATGTCCTGGACATAGGCTGTGGCAGGGGTGAGTTTTTGGAGTTGCTTAGCGAAAATGCAATAGAAGCCAAAGGCATTGATATTGATCCAAATATGATCAGCTATTGCAAGTCCAAGGGTCTTAATGTCGAAATGAAAGATGCAATATCTTATCTTTCAACCTTGGAGGATAAGGCTCTCGATGGCATATTCCTGGATCAAGTTGTTGAACACCTGGAGCCTGAATATCTGACAAAATTATTAGATATTTGCCATAAAAAGCTAAACTATGGATATTTTATCATTATCGAGACAGTCAACCCTCTTTCATTATTTTCTTTTATAAACTTCTACATCGATATGACGCATAAAAAACCTCTGCACCCCAATACTCTTAAGTTCCTCTTAGCAGCGATGGGATTTAGAGATATTGAAGCTCAATTCTTTGCACCCATAGCAAAGGAGGCAAAATTGAGGAGACTCGAAAACATCCAAGATGCAACAGACCAAGAAAAATATAAGTTAGAGATATACAACCGGAATATAGATATATTGAATAATCTTTTATTTGGGCCGCAAGACTATGCAATTATGGGGAAGAAATGATCGTGGAGGGTTTAGTATGAAAATTGCGGTAGTCGTTCCTACAATGTCTGGCGGAGAGATGGGGGGGGCGGAAAACTTATATCAGGGTCTGATAGATGCTCTCAGAAAAAAAGGCCATCATGCCACCCTTATAGAGGTTAAAGTTGATGAATCTAGTTTCGAAAATATTTTAGAAGCATACTGTCGTTGTTTTTACCTTAATTTGGATGATTATGACCTGGTGATCTCTACCAAAGCCCCTACATATATGGTAAGACATAGGAACCATATTTCCTATTTGCTTCACACTATAAGAGTCTTTTACGATCAATTCCATCCTCAGTCAGATGAGGATTGCCGGCGCAAAAAACTTATACATAAGTTTGATAAATATGGCCTCTCTCCGGAAAGGATCAAAAAGCATTGCGTAATAGGAGAAACAGTAGCTAATCGACTGAAAGAAGTTGACGCTTTTTGGGAAAGAATTGATTTCAAGACGATCCATCCAGCACCCCTTTATTCAAACTTCAGAGAGCCCAAAGAGGGAACATATGCATTTCTACCAGGAAGGCTGCATAAATGGAAGAGAGTTGATCTAGCGATCCAGGCTATGAAATACATAGATGGAATGAATCTCCTGATAGCAGGGGATGGAGAAGAATTTGCAAGGCTGAAAAAACTTACCCAAGAATTGGGTCTAGAGGAGAAGGTAGAGTTCTTAGGCAGAGTTTCTGAGGAAGAACTACTCGACCGCTATTCAAGAGCTCTTGTCGTGCTTTTCCTACCACTACAGGAAGACTATGGATATGTTACTGTAGAAGCATTTAAGAGCAAAAAGCCGGTTATTACCTGTACCGACTCCGGTGAGCCATGCAGAATAGTGAAAGATAGCGAAAACGGTTTTATTGTTGATCCAGAACCTATAAAAATAGCCGAGAAGATACTCTATTTTCAAAAAAATCCGTCAGATGCAAAGCTTTTTGGCGAAAAAGGTTATAGTTCAATTCTGAATCTAGCTTGGAACGACGTTATTGATGGTCTATTGAGTGATGTTGAGATACAAACCAATCATCAAGATATTATAAATATAGTAGTTGCAGACATGCAGCCTATAGAGCCGGCTGTGGGTGGTGGCAGGCTGCGTCTTAAAGGGCTTTATTCTAATCTAGGGCCGAATATAAAAGCTACATACATTGGCAGCTATGACTGGAAAGGTGAAAAGCAAAGGAAAGTGCAGATATCGGATCATCTTTTGGAAATAGATATACCACTAAGTGAAGATCACTTCAAGCTAAACGAGCATTTAAACCAGATGATTCCAGGAAAAACCATAATAGATGTCACTTTTCCTTTGCTGGCCAAGACATCATCGATGTATATAGAAACATTGCGCGAAGTCGCCGAGAAGTCAGATTTAATAATACTTAGTCACCCCTGGACTTATCCCCTAATAAAAAGTAGTATAAATTCTAAAAATAAAATTTTAATATATGACAGCCACAACTGCGAAGCTCTCCTGAGAAAAAGCATATTAGGTGAAAGCCCATTTGCCCAATGCCTAGCAGAATATGTCTACTTTGTCGAGAGGGAGCTATGTGAGAGCAGCGATTTGATTTTGGCATGTTCTGAGGAAGATAAAACGCATTTTGTCAGTTTATTTAGAATAGATCCCTCTAAGATCGAAGTTTTTCCAAACGGAGTAGATATAATTGCAGTTATTCCTGTTGATGAAGCTACCAAGAATAATAGCAAAGAAATTCTAAAACTATCGGGGCAGATTGCTATTTTTGTCGGAAGCGATTATCCGCCAAACGTTGAAGCTGCAAAATATATATTAGAAGAGTTATCAAAAAAATGTCCCCAGGTAATCTTCATTATCGTAGGTGGTGCTGGATCATCCCTCAAGTCAAATCAAAACAATGTTAAGATCTTCGGTATGGTTTCGGAGGAAAAGAAGGCATTGCTCTACTCAGCATCAGACATTGCCATCAATCCCATGTCAACAGGATCTGGCACAAACATCAAAATGCTTGAATACCTTGCGACTGGTATTCCCACAATCTCTTCTCCAGTAGGTGCAAGAGGAATTCGCGATGAGAATTCATTCATAATTTGTGAGCTGAAAGATTTCGACTCCGCAATCAACCGGGTTGTTTCAGATAAAAAGTTGTATCAAGATTTATCGTCCAAAGGAAGAGCCCTGGCGGAGAGATATTATGATTGGAAGGCAATATCACACAGATTGGGCAAACTCATATATAAACTAAATGAGAAGACTAGCCCATTTTTTTCCATCGTTATACCGATGTACAGAGGAGATCATATTATTGAGCTGATTGAACACCTAAACAACCAAATATTCGAGGATTTTGAGGTCATTATTGTAGATTCTGGAAGAGAGAGACAAGATGAATTGCAGGGCATTAGCAAATTTAAGCTGAAATATATATTTGACGAAAATGCAGGTGCTACAAGAGCTAGAAATATAGGAATTCAAGCCGCACGAGGAGAAGTGGTGGCTTTTACAGATGACGACTGCAGACCGAATGAGGACTGGTTAAGCAGGGCAAAAGAGCATCTAGGGACTAGCGGTGTGATAGGATTGGAGGGGCTGATCTATACAGATGAATCTTTGATGCATGATCCGAATTATCGCATAGTCACTAATAAAGGCTTCCCAGGCCTGGGATTCATGACAGCTAACCTCTTCGTAAGGCGCAACATCTTGCAAAAGATAAACGGTTTCGATGAGCGATTCGACAAGCCGCATTTCAGAGAGGATACAGATTTGGCATGGAGGGCACTGGAATATGGTCTTATACCATTTGCGGAGGATGTCAGAATCTACCACCCACCCCATTTAAGGAATGAGAAAGGAGAAAGCAAAGGAGATAGAGATAGATTCTTCATCAACGATGCTCTATTATTTTCAAAACATCCAATAAAATATATACAGCTTATGAAGGTCGAGTGCCATTACAAAAATAAAAATTTTTGGAAGTATTTTAAAGAGGGATTTAAAAAAGTGGATAAACATATACCGCTTGAAAATTTGTTAAATGATCCTGAGATAAGCAGATACATGCCCTATTTAGAATAAAAGTCAAGCAGAGATCTTTGTCCATCTCTTTGCCCACTAGCCTTAACCTGCCCATAAAATCCGTTTGCTCCAGCAAACCTGACCTCTCCATACTTGCCCCCACCACCAGGAATAACCTTAACCTTACCCGATCTGAAGGCAAGAATGGCCTCGATCACCTTCGGCTCTGCCTTCAGATCTGCGGTGTCCGTCTCCACGAGGACCTCTATCTCTGTCCTCGCGTCGGTAAGATCTCTCCAACATGTCTGCACTTTCCGCGTCATGGCGCTCTTGTGGCCCAGCGCGAGGGCAATGATCTCGGCCAGGGGGATAAGATGCAGGTACGGCGGCCGATGATCAGGATGCACAGGCCGCTCATAATCGGCTAGCATATCCACCCGGTCCATCACGCCCAATTTGATCTGTCCCCGGCACTCCGGGCAGCACCCCATCAGCTCTTCTTTTAAAGCCGCGCTGTACTGCCGAAAGCAGCGCATGCAGGCGGTTCGGTTGTACTTTCCTTCCTCCGGGAAAAAACCCACATTGAGCGTAGGACAGCGGCCTTTCTCTCTCTTAATGGCGAGCATGAGGTCCTGATAGCTTAGATTCTCCAGCTTCATCTGATTGAACTCGCGAGCCAGCTTGTTTATGCGCGGCGAGTGAGCATCGGAGTTGGAGAGAAAGGTCCTGGTGGAAAGATCGGCAATCCTATCCGCATAGTCCGTGTCCGCAGAAAAGCCCAGCTCGATGAACATGATCCGGTCCGCCTTCTCCTGATAGCAATCGGCCAGAGAGCGATAATAAGCGAAGATCCCCGTCCAGGGGGTAAAGGCATGGGCCGGGCCAACCATGCCGCCCGCCTCCAGAGCCAGATCGGCAATCTCCGCCCCACTCATATGCAGCCGGGGCCTTCCGTCTGCGGACAGGTTCGTGGAGTACGCTGCGAAGCCTTCCTGCAGCTGCTCAGCCATGGCCGTATCCGGCAGAAAGATGAGATGATGCACACGCCGCGCGTCTTCCACCTCCACGCTCAGCACAAAGCAGGTGTCCCCCAGGAGAAAGAGCCCATCCGATTGGGGAAGCTTCTTGATTGCATCCAGCCATAGAGGATGCAGACAGTCGCCTGTGGCCATGATCTTCACGCCTTTGTGGGCCGCCTCCCTGGCTATCTCGGGAAGAAGCATATCTGCGGAGACGGCCATCGAGTACCGGGAATGGATGTGAAGATCGAGGTTTACCAGCATCTCATAAGGGCCATGCGATGCGGGGATAAACCCTTTATGCTCAGAAGTCACTTTGCAAAGGGTGCAAGAGAGACTGAGAGAGTTGCTGAAGAGCTTTGCCAGGGGCGAGATCGACCTGGACGAGGCGCAAAGCCAGATCAAGCTGCAAAGCTTTCGGGCAGTAGGAGAGATGGCCAAGCTTGATGTCTGCCGGGCAGACCGCATCGGCATTCCTGAGGCCATTCTTGCCGAAGGGAAAGACAATGCAGATCTGCTAGCCATCTCCCTCTCCCACCTGGAAGCCGCAGGCAGCGTGATCATCACCCGCGTCTCAACCCAGCAGCTGGAGACCTTGCTGGCGGCAAAGCTGCCTGAGGATTCTGAGCTGGTGCATAACTCCAAAGCCAAGACCGTAGTCATGCGTTCGGCAAAGCCAAAGTCCATCATGGGAAAGGTGGGCATCCTGGCCGCGGGAACCGCCGACATGCCGGCAGCCGAGGAGGCGCGGGTGGTGGCGGAAGAGATGGGCTGCACTGTGCTCTTCGAGTACGACGTGGGAGTGGCAGGCATTCACAGGCTCTTTCCCTGCCTGGAGAGGATGAATGATGTCGATGCTTTTGTGGTGGCAGCCGGCCGGGAGGGCACGCTTCCCGCGGTGGTGGCCGGACTGGTTGAGGCCCCAGTTATCGGCCTTCCCGTCTCCACCGGTTATGGCCTGGGAGGAAGCGGCCGGGCGGCCCTTTATTCCATGCTGCAGTCATGCTCCGTCCTCACTGTGGTCAATATAGATGCAGGCTTTGTAGCTGGCGCTTATGCGGCAAAGATCGCCAGACAGAAAGCTTATGGGCAAAAACAGTCGTGACTTCCTCTCTGGCCTAAAGACCAGAGCTTCCTCTTTCACTGACCTGCTTTTACAGTGTCTCCGGAGGCTCTTCCCCTCAGGGGTAAAGCATGTGCGAAATACTTTAGGGACTACACACCCGCCCGCGAGAATGCGCCGCGAACTATCATCAAGGACTACACAGCCAATAAGCGAGACATGAACGGAGATGCGGATAACAGATTTGAGGACTTTCTTAAGGAGAATAAAATCAAACACATCAAAGCTCGCGTCAAGCATCCACAGACCAATGGAAAACTGGAAAAATGGAACGATACTTATGAACATAACAGGTTTAGGTTCGAGAATTTTGACAATTTCGTGAATTATTATAATACAGTTAGATTCCATGAATCGCTTGATACAAAATGGTATCTACAGACGCCAGATATCGCATTCTGGTCAAGGCTGCCGGAAGGATGCAAATTTGGAATGTTCCTGAATCAGATGGAGACTGAATTAAATGGTTAATAAAATATGTAATTCGCGAGCCAGAGTATATAAAGTCCAAACATTCGGGACTACACAAGATAAATTATTTTCAGCAAAGTATTTATACCATCAAACATTTGGTGCACAGGAGCGGGTACACTCATCTTTTTTACTAACCCCCACTCCCCTACCCGCTCATCACTAATTGTCTATTGCATCCATTATAATAACCGAGACAAACATAATAATCATAATAATCGAGGTATTTCTATTAATCCTAGCCGAAAGAGAATTGGAGAGGGAGATCCGAAGCGAGAACGCGAGCCGCCCTCGCTCCCGGCCTGAATGGACGCATGGAATAGCCCACTATTCCAGTGTACTTTCCTTATTTCAATTCAGTTTTACTTAAGGCTTTTGGTGTCCGGACAGGGCCGGATGAGCAGGGCTAGATGGGGGAATGCAGAAGAGCCGCACCACAGATATCTCCACCCCAGCATCCCGGCAGTATTCACCGATCCTCTTCTGAGTGTGCTGCACCATCCCCCCGGAGGTGAGGATCAAGCTGCTCTTCCCAGCCAGGGCCTTGAGAATGCACTTGTCGATGACCCCATATGTGAAATCAGGAGCTATGCCCACCTCCTGCGCCAGGATCTTGGCGCTGCTGCCCATAGCCCCAGTATAGTCAGCCCGAGCTTCGGCGAGCGCCGCCTGCACCTCCGCGTCTCCCGGCTCCCCTTCATCCACTGCCAATATGGAGATCCTGCCCGTCTTCCCTGTGCAGGCAGTCGGCCCGGCCCACCTCTGCTCCAGAAGACGGCACAGCTCCAGCACACCCGCCGGCGGCCGGGAGCCGTCCACCAGCTCCCGGGCTTTAAGCTGCTGGTAGACCTCCACCACCAGAGGGGGCTTCAGCCGCGCCTCCCTGACCAGATCGGCATTGGAGAAAACCTCCGGCCCGCTGCCCCTCCCCGCCACCCTTCCATCCTTCATGAGCACCACATCATCGGCCCAGCGATAGGCCAGGTCCACATCGTGGGTGGAGATGATCATGGTCTTGCCTCCGCAGTTCAGCTCATCGAGCATCTCCATGATCTCCTCAGAGCTGGCCGGGTCAAGGTTTGATGTCGGCTCATCCAGTATCATAACCTCCGGCTCCATGGCCAGTATGCCGGCTATGGCCACCCTCTTCTTCTCCCCCCCGCTGAGGTGATGGGGCGGACGGCGATCATATCCCGAGAGCCCCACATACTGCAACGCAAATCCCGCATACCTCTTGACCTTCTCGGCAGCATACCCCAAATTGGCCGGGCCGAAGGCCACATCCTGATAGACCGACGGGGCGAAGAGCTGGTCGTCCGAGTTTTGAAAGACCATTCCCACCGCCCGGCGAATCTCCCTCAGGCTCCGCCTGTCGTAGCCCAGGGGCCGGCCCCGGAATAGCACCTCTCCCCGGGTGGGCTCTAATATGCCGTTGAACATGAGCATGAGAGTTGACTTGCCTGCCCCGTTGGGCCCCACCAGCGCCACCTTCCGGCCCGCCTCCAGGGCGAGGTCCACCCCTTCCAGGGCTGCCGTTCCGTCCCCGTAATTATAGCTGAGGTCCCTGCACTCCAGAATAGCCGTCATAGCTGCCCCCCCCATCCCTCTGCCAGGCCGGCCACGGCCAGGGCGGCAGCCAGGTACGCCGCTGCCGCGGCCTGCTGCCTGGGGCTTGCCTCGCCCTCCAGCCCCATCACTTCCAGCTTGCCGTCGTAGCAGCGGGCGTACATGGCCACAATCAGCCTCTCCCCCTGCTCCCAGGACCTCAGGAAGAGGACGCCGCAGAGCATGGCAAAGGAGTGCAGCCGATTTTTGATGCCGGCATCGCCTAGGCGCATCACCTGGGCGCTGTGAATCATGGCCGCCTGGTCCAGGAACACAAAGATGTATCTGTAGATCATCATGGACAGCTCAATCACCGACTGGGGCATGTGCAGGGATTTGAATATGGCGAAAATCTCGATCATGGGCGTGGTCAAGGAGAGGAAGAATAGAGAGCACATGCCCCCCAGAGTGCGGGCGATGAGCAGCAACGCCAGCAGTCCGCCGTCCTCTCGAATGGTCAATGGATAGCCTGGGATGGGCAGGGCGAGCAGCACGTCGCCGCCCCCGTGCATGAACGCCACCACTGCTGCAGACAGCCCGGCAAAGGACAGCGGCAGGAGGAGAAGCTGCAAATAGATCCTCGCCGGGATTTTGGCCAGAAGAATCGTGGCCAGGCTTAAAGATGCAGCCACAAAGAGCGGGGCCTCCGGCGTGGAGGACGACACGGAGAGCAGGATGGAAGAGAGGCCGATGGCGAGCTTGAGCCGGGCGCTGACGTTCCTCAGGGCATTGGCATGGGCATAGTCGTCGAGAAGGTCATGCATCCGTCTTACCTTCGCCCTCCGGCTCGGCTTTCTCCCTGTCACCCTCCGCCCTTATGCCGGACCGGGCCCGGTAGTATCCCAGAAAATAGCCTATGATCAGGCTGCCGATGGCCGCCTGGAGGACAAAGAGCAGGCTCTCGATCTCTCCGCTGGGCGGCTGGTAAATTGAGGAAAACCAGGGCTGATAGGAGCCGCCGGTCAGGTCGGATATGACGTCCTCCGCCTGGCCGTCTGCTCCACCCCACTCGTGGCCTGCCTGGGAGCTGACAGATGCAAAAGCGGCGATGAAGAGGAGGATGAATCCCAAAGCGATGATCTCCAGCTTCATATTCTGAATCTTCATGCTGCTGCCTCCTTAAGCCTCTTGATTGCTTCAGAGGAGAGCACATTCATCC
>Ga0116171_10006533_pt1 | contig 10051 bp, 3 predicted proteins | sample AD_JPNHW2_MetaG_FD_89798 | JGI IMG/M metagenome (GOLD analysis project Ga0116171, IMG submission 89798) | Active sludge microbial communities of municipal wastewater-treating anaerobic digesters from Japan - AD_JPNHW2_MetaG | ecosystem: Engineered > Bioreactor > Anaerobic > Digestate | place...
AAATGAGGGGGAAATCGGGGGGATTTGGGGGGAGGATTCGCGAGTTCTGGAAATAAAACGCAAGAAAACGACGGGAGCGGAGAATGGGAGGGCGATTTTATAACTCGTTAAATATCAATCATTCAGAATTTTAGAGGGATGGAAAAACCGGGGCAAATCGGGGCCTGAAATCGGGGGGAGAAAATTTTTTGCATTTTTCCCCTTGACTTCTGACCGTCTGCTGGTATGATCCGCATCTCGTTGCTGCTGAGCAACACCGCGACGCAAAGCGAAAGCCAAGCAAGCGGGCAGCAAACAAAGCGTCAAAACCGATTCGAAGAGGAGGCAGTTTGAGGGAGCGTCAAAAAAGTCGAAAAAAAGATGTTGACAAACATCAGCGACTTTGAGATGCTACGAAAACTGCGCCGACGAAAAGAGTCGGGTAGCAAGCGAAACGCGACGGACACCTGTCCTGGGTTTCAGTCGGTTCGCGAGAAAAGCCGTGGTGTCCATTGCCACAGCGAGGTTCCTTGACAGATTCGATGAATGAAACACCTTGATGGTGTTTCAGTAGTTGAAACCAGCGATATTTACTTCTTGTACAGGGCTTTCTCGGCTCTGTGCAAGACTCTCAAGAAAGCGCCAGAGAGGCAATATGTGTCTAAGGTAGCGTTAAGCTACTAAGGGCGCACGGTGGATGCCTAGGCGTCGGAAGGCGATGAAAGACGTGGCAAGCTGCGATAAGCTTCGGGGAGCTGCAAGCAAGCGTTGATCCGGAGATCTCTGAATGGGGCAACCCGGCGGTGAAATGCACCGTCACTTACTGCTGAATTCATAGGCAGATAGAGCTAACCAGGCGAAGTGAAACATCTCAGTAGCCTGTGGAAGAGAAATCAATTGAGATTCCCTGAGTAGTGGCGAGCGAAAGGGGAAGAGCCTAAACCGTTAGCCCTTCGGGGTGAGCGGGGTTGTAGGACGGCCAACATGTAGAGTGGATGCTAGTCGAAGTACCTGGAAAGGTACGCCATAGAGGGTGACAGCCCTGTAGACGAAAGCAGAAGCTCGCTAGGCCTGTTCCTGAGTAGGTTGGGACACGTGAAACCCCGACTGAATCCAGGGGGACCACCCTCTAAGGCTAAATACTCTCCGACGACCGATAGTGAACAAGTACCGTGAGGGAAAGGTGAAAAGAACCCTTGCAAAGGGAGTGAAATAGTACCTGAAACCGTGTGTCTACAAGCAGTCGAAGCACTATGCTTACTTCGGTAAGCAGTGCAACGGCGTGCCTTTTGCATAATGATCCGGCGAGTTACGCCTACGTAGCGTCAGGTTAAGGGCCTCAGGTCCGAAGCCGTAGCGAAAGCGAGTCCGAACAGGGCGACCAAGTTGCGTGGGGTAGACCCGAAGCGAAGTGATCTATCCATGACCAGGGTGAAGCGACGGTAATACGTCGTGGAGGCCCGAACCAGTATCCGTTGAAAAGGGTTTGGATGAGTTGTGGATAGGGGTGAAAGGCCAATCAAACTTCGTGATAGCTGGTTCTCCTCGAAATGTTTTTAGGAACAGCGTCGCGTGTTTAATTATGGGTGTAGAGCACTGAATGGACTAGGGGCCCTACCAGGTTACCGAACCCAATCAAACTCCGAATCCCATAATTCCAAGCGCGGCAGTGAGTCAGTGGGGGATAAGCTCCATTGTCGAGAGGGAAACAACCCAGACCATCAGCTAAGGTCCCTAAGATTGTGCTAAGTGGGAAAGGATGTGGGATTTCACAGACAACCAGGAGGTTGGCTTAGAAGCAGCCATTCCTTTAAAGAGTGCGTAACAGCTCACTGGTCGAGCGATCCTGTGCCGAAGATGTACCGGGGCTCAAGCACAATACCGAAGCTATGGGATTCACCGCAAGGTGGATCAGTAGAGGAGCGTTCCAAGGGGAGTGAAGGTCGATCGTAAGGACGACTGGACCGCTTGGAAGTGAGTATGCCGGAATTAGTAACGAAAAGTCAGATGAAAAATCTGACCGCCGTAAGCCCAAGGTTTCCTGGGCAATGTTAATCATCCCAGGGTGAGTCGGTCCCTAAGGCGAGGCCGAAAGGCGTAGCCGATGGAAAGCAGGCGAAAATTCCTGCACCACCGCTTGGCGATAAAGACGTGATGGGGTGACGCAGAGACCTAGTTCTACATCCTGACAGATGGATGGCGAAACCCATAGGAGTCGTGTAGGCAAATCCGCACGGCAATCCGAAGGGGAATCGGGAAGGCGGCCTTCGGGCCAACCAACTGAATAATGGGAGCTGCCAAGAAAAACCTCTAACGAGTCAAGAGGTGACCGTACTAAAACCGACACAGGTGGGCGAGGCGAGAAGCCTCAGGCGCTCGGGAGAACTTTGGAGAAGGAATTCGGCAAATTGACCCCGTAACTTCGGAAGAAGGGGTGCCCCGGTAGGGTGATAGGACTTGCTCCTGGAGCTCGAAAGGGTCGCAGTGACCAGGCCCATGCAACTGTTTAACAAAAACACAGCACTCTGCGAAGCCGCAAGGCGATGTATAGGGTGTGACGCCTGCCCGGTGCCGGAAGGTTAAGGGGAACTGTTAGCGCAAGCGAAGCAGTGAACCGAAGCCCCGGTAAACGGCGGCCGTAACTATAACGGTCCTAAGGTAGCGAAATTCCTTGTCGGGTAAGTTCCGACCTGCACGAATGGCGTAATGATGTGGGCACTGTCTCCTCCAAAGGCCCGGTGAAGTTGAGAGACCAGTGAAGACGCTGGTTACCCGCAGCAAGACGGAAAGACCCCGTGAACCTTTACTATACCCTGGTATTGTTTCTTGGCATAACATGTAGAGGATAGGTGGGAGGCTATGAAGTGGGGACGCTAGTTCTCATGGAGCCGACCTTGGAATACCACCCTTGTTATGTTGTGAATCTAACCCCTCGCCGTGAATCCGGCAGTGGGACAGTGCCAGGCGGGTAGTTTGACTGGGGCGGTTGCCTCCAAAATTGTAACGGAGGCTCGCAAAGGTGCACTCAGCACGGTCGGCAATCGTGCGCAGAGCGTAAGAGTAGAAGTGCGCTTAACTGTGAGACTTACAAGTCGAACAGATGGGAAACCAGGCTCTAGTGATCCGGCCATTTCGGGTGGAAGAGTGGTCGCTCAAAGGACAAAAGGTACTCCGGGGATAACAGGCTTATAGCGCCCAAGCGTTCATAGCGACGGCGCTGTTTGGCACCTCGATGTCGGCTCATCGCATCCTGGGGCTGTATCAGGTCCCAAGGGTTTGTCTGTTCGCCAATTAAAGCGGTACGTGAGCTGGGTTCAGAACGTCGCGAGACAGTTCGGTCCCTATCTGCTGTGGGCGTAGGAAATTTGAGGGGAGCTGCTCCTAGTACGAGAGGACCGGAGTGGACGAACCGCTGGTGTTTCGGTTGTGCCGCCTAGGTGCAATGCCGAGTAGCTATGTTCGGAAGGGATAAGCGCTGAAAGCATCTAAGCACGAAGCCCACCTCAAGATAAGATTTCCCGCAACCTTGTGTTGCCTAAAGGACCCCGGAAGACTACCGGGTTGATAGGCAGGAGGTGTAAGTGCGGCAACGCATTGAGCTGACCTGTACTAATCGTCCGTGAGGCTTAACACTACCTAAATATGTACTCTTAATTTAAGAAATCGCCCCTCTGGCGCTTTCTTGCGAGTCAACTATCGCGTTTCAACTACAAAACAGGGTCGCAAACGACCCCATCGAATCTGTCGAATTCACGTTTCCGGTGGTCATAGCGTGGGGGTTCACCCGTTCCCATTCCGAACACGGAAGTTAAGCCCCACAGCGTCGATGGTACTGCGGCTTAGGGTCGTGGGAGAGTAGAACGCCGCCGGATCTAAATACGAAAGCCCGAAGAGACTCCTCTTCGGGCTTTCCTGTTTTTACCCCACCCCCTTTTTCCCCCTCACCCCCGCCCGATCCGAACGGGTTCCAAACTCCAAACCCACAACCCAAGAACCACAACCACAACCGCAAATAAGAACCACGAAATACACGAAACACACGAAAAACGCATACATAGCGGTTTTCGTGTGTTTCGTGTATTTCGTGGTTGAAAAAAGCGGTTTACGTTTACATCGCTCCCTGTTTCCCTGATCCGGTTCCCCCAATCGGGTCTTCCAGGAAAAAAATCAAAAATCCACATTTTCTTTCCCAACAAAATGCCCCCTCGAACGTCTATAGTTCCAAGATGATTCGATCCTGTCCCCTTTCCCGGGGGACGGTTCTATAAAATCCTGAAGGTCCGAAGCCCGAGCACACGAAGTAAGACAAAGAACGCCGCAAAAAAAAGAAAGGCGACCCCGCCATGAATCCGGAAAGCACGGGAAACCCCCAATCCCCTTCCTTTTTCGCCCGCCGCAAAGGCTGTCTGATCGCCCTCCTCGTTCCGTTTTTGCTTCTGGGGGTTCTGTATGGTTATCTGCGGTTTGTCCCAACGGGGTATGAGGAAAAAGCGAAGGCCAACCGGGCCGCGCGAGATAAAATTCTGGAGTCCCGCCTGGCCTCGCGTCCCCAACCGCCTGTTCCCATGGTTTCGTCCTTGGCCCCTTCGAGTGAATCGGATCGAGAAACGACGGGAACTCAACCCCCGACGATTTCTCCCGAGGAGGCGCTGTACTGGAGGGAGGCGATGAATGGATTAGAAAGATGGCAGCGATCCTTCCGCTGGGGCTGGTCCAATTCGCCAGATGCCTTTTTTGTACTCAATGCCGGTGAATGGAAAAAGGTAAAAAGTCCTCAAGAGGATTCAGTTGACTCGGTTACGAAAACATTCTCCTCGGAACCGAGGGAATGGGATATTCAGGCGATTCAGGAAGAACTCCGGAGCCGTCTGAAAGATCCTCAATCGAGAATTCAGAGTTACGAGAAGAAACAAAAACGCTCCGTAGTGGCTCTTTTGAAAGAAATGGGAGGGAGGCTTCGTGCGGATAAAATATCTCAATCGTCACCCGAACAGAAGGACGAAACGGAAGTCGTTGAGTCCTGGACCCGAATGGTGCGAATCATGGATGACAATTGCCGTAAGCTTCCGGAAAATTTCCTGTCACTGATGGGTGATTCTCAGCGTTTTAATATCAAAACACTGCAAACACTGGCGTTCTGTCGGGCGATTCGGAACGGGGAATCCGAAAGAGCCTCCCGCATGATAGAACTGAATACCCTGTGGTGTGGGAAGACGCTTTTTTCCCGTCGGGAAAGGGGTGAGGAGAAACATTTTTTTCTGCTGTATCTGGAAATGCTGGAGCGTTACCTGGTCCAAGCCGCAGCCAGTGCGAGCATTCCCGAGGATGTTCTGAAATGGGTGGACACCACTCTGGCGTCGTGGGCACTCACCCCCGAAGAGTATTCGGTTTTGCGGACCGATCATGTGAACCTGTGCCGTGAGGAGTGGATTACGGAACTGAAAGACTCGCTTGCCGAGGGTGATCCTCACAAAATGAACGGTTGGCACCTCTTCCTTTCGGGGATTCCGGAGGAAGTGGTGGCAAAGGTGACCGAACCACTGTTGTGGCGGGCGATCGATCGGAAAACGGAAGCGCTCATCAATCTGGATGCCACCGGATATAAAGAGGCCAATCGACTCCTGAAGTTTGCCGTCCTGGGGATGAATTTTCCCGGTATTATGGATCGTCCGGATGACCGATTGAGGACCGGGGATTATTCCGACTTGTTGGCTCAGGATGCCCTGGGTCGCGATATCGAAGGCCAACCCATCGAAACTTACGGAGGGATTCGTGCGTTTCTGGATATGAATGACACCAGTCACACATTGTTTGACCGGATGGCGTGGGAGGAGGAGACCTATGTCGAACGGTTCAACCGGGCGATTGCGCTGACTCGCTTTGCTCTTGCCTCTGCCCGGTACCGACGCGAACAGGGGCGGTACCCCGATTCGGTCACGGAGCTGATTCCCCGGTATCTCGACGCGTCGTTCGCGCCCACACCCGACCGGCTCTGGTTCATCTTCAAATCGGAACCCTTCACCGCCGTGATCCCGCCGGGTATTTCCGATTCGGTCAGTTCCGCGACTCAGGTTTTGATCCGGTATGTGGACGATCCCCGGAACGACGGAAAACTTCCCGCCGGTGTCGAAGACCTCAAGCCCTATCTGGACCCGGGCATGGACTCGTCCCAGTTTGACGGGTATTTTGTCCGCATTGAGGAATGTCCCGTGTATGGCTTGATTGTCCGGAACGACCCGCTTTTGGACGGATCGGTCGAAAGCGGCAGGGAAGCGGGGACAGGGGAAGGGGGGCTTTCCTCCGGGCGGGATTCCCAATACCTCTATTTTCCCATGCCGCTCTGGGACCCGGATCGGACTCTGGTGCCGCCACCCCAGGAATCGCAGTCGCCCCGCCCGTCCCCGGAATCGAAAGCCGGGGATGAGAAGAAATAAATCGCGCGGAGACGCAGGGACGCGGAGAACTGCTTTCTTTGCCACAAGAGGCACTGAAGACACAAAGGAGAGATTTTTCTTGTACCGTTTGTGCTTTTTGTGGCCGAAAATGGGGTTCTCCTCGCCTCCGCGTCTCCGCGCGATGATTTTTTCATTCATGCCCCCGGTGTTTCGATGTTCATAAATTCCTGCTTGGCGTTTTGCCGTCTGTCTGATACAAAGAAACCATCTTGGCGGAGTGTCCCGATGTGGCCCCTTTATTCGAGTCGGCGTGTCTTGGGTCTGATTTTCGGGGACGAGAGGAGAAGAGGAAGATGAAATGCGTGGCGGGGAAACTGTTTTTCCTTCTGATAATGGTGTCCATCCTGTCGGGGTGTTCGCTTTTGGGCCGGTGGCGGGGGACGACTCTGGCGCAGAGCGGCCAGCCGAAGTACCGCATCGTGATCGCGCAGGGGGCGCCGGAACCGGTGACCTATGGCGCGCAGGAACTTCAACGGTTCCTCAAGGAGATGTCGGGCGCCGAACTGCCGATCGTCACGGATCAGGAACCGGCCACGCGGCGTGAGATCCTGGTGGGTGAGAGTAACCGCTTCGCCGATCTGGGGTTGAAGGTGGACCCGGAACAGACCGGTCTGGAGGGGTACCGGTTGAAGACCGTCAAGGGACGCCTGGTCATTGCCGGCGCCACGCCCCGGGGGACGCTCTATGGGTGCTACGGTCTGCTCGAGGATCATCTGAACTGTCACTGGTTCTCGCCCGAGGTGTCCCTGATTCCCCAGACGAAAAAACTGCCCCTCGCGGCGCTGGACGAGGTGCGAAAACCCCGGCTCGAGAACCGCGAACCGTTCGTGCTGGACTGTTTCGACGGCGACTGGTGCGCCCGCAACCGGATGAACAGCCATGCGGCGCGGCTCGAGGCCCGGCACGGCGGCAAGGTGACCTACTGGGCGTTCGCGCATTCGTTCAATCTGCTGGTGCCGCCCGGGGAGTATTTCGACACGCATCCGGAGTATTTCTCGCTGGTCAAGGGCAAGCGTCTGCGCGACAATTCGCAACTCTGCTGTTCCAACGAAGACGTGATCCGCATTATCACCGACAAGGTGCGCGAGGCGATCAAGGCGAACCCCGAGGCGACGATCTTCTCCATCACGCAGAACGATTGTTACAACTACTGCGAGTGCGAGAAGTGCCAGGAAATCGCGAAGCGCGAGGGGTCGCAGATCGGGCCGGTGCTGGCGCTGGTCAACCGGGTTGCCGAGGCCATCGAGAAGGAGTACCCGGACAAACTGATTGATACGTTCGCCTACCAGTGGACGCGTAAACCGCCCAGGGAAATGCGCCCGCGCCCGAACGTGATCGTCCGCCTGTGCAGCATCGAATGCTGTTTCTCCCACCCGCTGGCCACCTGCGACAGCAAGGAGAACCGGGAGTTCCGCGACGACCTGGTCGCCTGGTCGAAGGTCAGCAACCGGCTCTGGGTCTGGGACTACACGACCGACTTCCGCTGTTATTATCTCCCGTTCCCCAACCGCCGCGTGCTCAATGACAACATTCAGTTCTACCTCGACCACAACGTGCGGGGGATTTTCGAGCAGGACACCTACAACACGCCCAACGGCGAGTTCTCGAAACTCGGCGGCTACATGATGGCGAAGTTCCTGTGGGACTCGACCTATGACGAAAACCGCGCCATGAACGACTTCCTGCAAGCCTACTACGGTCCGGCGTGGGAACCCCTGCGCGGGTGGATTGACCTGCTCGAAGAAAAAGTCAACCGCGACAATCAGCACATCCACATCTTCGACGGTCCGCTGACGCCCTACCTGACCGACGAGGTTCTGCAACAGGGGGACACCCTGTTCGACAAGGCCGAGGCGGCCGTGCGCGAACAGCCGGACTTTCTCAAACGGGTCCGGATCGAACGGTTGAGTCTTGATTTTGCCCGGATTGAACGACTGAAAATCCGGATCAACGAGCGCCGCCAGGCGGGCGAGACCCAGAAGCCGGAGGAGATCGAGGACCTGACCGCCCGGATCGAGCGGTTCAACAGCGCCGCCGAGGAAGCGGGCGCCACGCAACTGCACGAACAGGGACAGCCCCCGGCGGAGTACTACCAGCAGATCCTCCGGCTCCTGAAAGAAGTGGCTCCCACGCCCGAATCCACGCTGAAAGAGGCGGGGTTGATTCAGTAGTATTTCTGTTGCTATAATCGGACAGGATTGACAAGATTAACAAGATGCTGTTCGGTATTCGCATCCTGTCAATCTTGTCAGTCCTGTTAATTTTTCTACGGGGTTATTCTATTGAAAAGGAATGTCGCATGTTACAGGCAAGGAACCACCTGATTCGGGTATGCGCGCTTGTCGCGTTTGTAATAATTTTGTCGTTTGACTGCGCGAGTCTGGCTCAGACTCCGTCCGGGACCCATCAGAACCCGGCCCAACCCCAGGATCCGGTCAAAGCAAAGGAGATCGGGGATCGGATGACGAAGTTTCGGGAATCCTTCGAGAAGAGCGAGGCATCCGAATATCCGGCTCTCATGAACGAAATGCTGGAGTACGCTTTCTCGACGGGAAAAGGTAATCCTGCCTATGAAGAGGGGATCGCTGTTAATTTGTCCTACATCTTTACGTATTCCAAGGATTGGTATGTGAAAAAGATCGGACGTCCCCTGATCGCGGATGATATGATCAAGATGCTGGATGCCGTAAAAGATCCCGTTCAATCCGTGACGGTCTTGAGACAATGGGGGGAAGATCTATATCGCAATATGGCAGAATCGGAACGGGATAAATTCTATGCCTATGTCGAGGGGTATTTTGAAAGAAAGATGCCAACTGATGCTTTCCTGACAGGGGTAATCCATGTGGCGGAATCAATGGTTCTCTATGAAAAAGAGATGTTGAAGCGGAACAAGGAGAAGGTGAATCAGACGGAAGAAGAAGTCGCGATAATTAAGAAACGAGACGATGAAATCCAGAAAAGGGTGGTCCGGTTCGCGACCTGTCTCGAAAGTACTCTGAAGCGAATCCAGAAACAGGAAAAGTATGAGGATTCGACCATTTCAATTCTTGCAGCAATGCAGAGGCTTGTCCGCTGTGAGCCAGAAGTCAAGAAAATTGCAATACGAAACCTGAGAGAGGCCTGTCAGTTCACGACAAACAGTCTCGAATTGAGAAAATATAGTGTCTCTGCTCTGTTGATCGATTTTCCGGACGATCCAGACTCCAATAGTGTGGAGAATCGGGATCTCATCAAGAAACTGGCGGAGTCTGAAAAGGACGAACGACTGCGTAGAACTTTTCAGGCCAAGTATGAAAATGCTGAAGCGAAAGCCAAGAAAGTGAATCCTTGAATAGGAGACACCGGCTTCAGGAAACCGCAGAAATCGGACAGGATTGACAAGATTAACAAGATTCAATGATGAGGGGCATCTTGTCAATCCTGTCCCTTTATTTTCAAGCGAGACAGAGCATCGCCTCCTGAGGCGAGGTGAGGCCGTGGGCGATTTTGGTTTTGGCGTCGCGGGTCAGGCCTTCCCAGCCCTGGGCGTCGAGCAGTTCGCGGAAGCGCACCTCGGGGGCGCGTTCGAGGATCAGTTCGCGCAACGGGTCGTCCACTTCGAGCGTTTCAAAGAG
>Ga0116171_10006535_pt1 | contig 10049 bp, 7 predicted proteins | sample AD_JPNHW2_MetaG_FD_89798 | JGI IMG/M metagenome (GOLD analysis project Ga0116171, IMG submission 89798) | Active sludge microbial communities of municipal wastewater-treating anaerobic digesters from Japan - AD_JPNHW2_MetaG | ecosystem: Engineered > Bioreactor > Anaerobic > Digestate | place...
GATTTAATTAGAGAAATTTCTCTTTTATCTATGTTGCCGTCTGCTGCCATACAGCAAAATGCAGTTTTCAGCAATAATTTATCGAAAGTTATTGAGCTCATTTTATTCATATTTAAGTTTTAAAACCAATTCTTGGCCTTTCGTTTTTTTGTTCAACGTTTTCTCCAACCATTTTTGTTCTTATTATTTCATATTTTTTCAATTCCTGTAATGTAACAGATGGTTTAGTGCTTTTAATTATTTCTTCCAAAATCTTCATTGATATTCTTGATTTGGTTTTCAATGCCAATCTTGATGCTTCATCGACCAAATATTCTATGTCTGAAGAAACATAGTTTTCAGTTAGTTTTGAAAGTTGACTATAATCCATGCCGAAATCCAACGGACGATTTTTTAAATACATTTCAAACATTAATTTCCGGGCATCAAAATCGGGCGGAGGCAAATAGAATTTTTTATCTAAACGACCAGCTCTAAGCATTGCAGGGTCAATCATATCAGGATAGTTTGTTGCCCCGATAATGAATATGCCTTTTTCTCCCGTTCTATCCATTTGAGCTAACATTTCGTTTACAGCACTTTTTGCCATTTCGTGGGCATCACTATCACGGTTAGGTAATAGTTCATTTATTTCGTCAATAAATATAATTGTTGGTGCATTTTTTTCGGCTTCCGCAAACATTTGCGCAATGTTTTCTTGTGTTGCATTTATGTAACGGCTTTTCAAGGTGCTTGGCGTAGCCAACATAAAATTGAATCCGACTTCTTCTGCAAAGTGTTTGGCAAAAAATGTTTTTCCGCAACCAGGAGGGCCATATAACAACATACCATTTGGAATTGTAACTCCATATTTAGCATATTCTTCTGGGCTATTCAACGCATCAATTACATCTAACTGCAATTGCTCTTTCAATTCTTTCATTCCTGCAATTGCATCAAAACCTCTTCCTTTTGATTTTTTGCTTTGAATTTTCTTATTAGGTTTGTCGTCCGATTTTACTTTATGGACTTTGTCGATGTCTTCAACTTCAATTTCACCGCTCAACGCTTGTATAAATTCATCAGCATTCTGAAAGCGGTTCTCCGTGTCTTGGCTTAATGCCTTTTTCAAAATTAAATTTACGGTTTCATCATAGCCAACAAAGTCTTTTGAAATCTTTGGAAATGACAAAGGTTTGCTTCTTTCTTGCAAAATATTCTCCTCAGCATTTGTTCTGTCTGCTTGAAATTTTGAAACATCCATGAACCAAGGTGGCAGACCGAAAAGCAATTGATACATTACAGCACCAAAGGAAAAAATATCACTTTGTGGTGAATACAATCCGTTAAAACATTCCGAAGCAACATAATTCAAATTCAAACCAACTTTATTAAACACTTTTGTCGATTGGTGAAAGGAACGGGCAAAACCAAAGTCTATGATAATCGCTTTTGGAATATCACTTGACAAATCCAACATTATGTTTTGTGGAGTAATTTCATTATGAATAATTGGTTCAGGTAATTGATGTAGATAACTCAACCCATTTAAAACATCCAAGATAACTTGTTGAATATCATAGTAATTGGAAAATGGCTCTCGGGTTATTTTTTCCGCCAATGTTTCTCCAGCTATGAAATTCAAAATCAAATAACCAAACTTTTTGCCATCATAAATCAATTCGCCACTATCTTTATAGGAAACTACATTTTTATGGTCGATTTTTTTTATAAATTCTATTTCCAATAAATTATTATCCCTATCAAAAGCCGAATGGTGTAACTTGATATAATTAAACAACTTCAGAAAATACATTTTCCCATCTGAACCTTTTACACGATAGGTTTCAGCATTACTTCCCTGTTTAATGAAAAGCGAAATGCTGTAATTTTCATTAATTAAAAACCCTTTTGGTAATATACCATTATAACTCATTATACTAATGTTTCTTTCCGTTTTTCGTCATCAGACATCTCATTAATAATTTGAACTAAAATTGGCCTAAGTGCGGTTGTCCTACCATCTGTAACTAATTGCATTCCTTGATTAATTAGCTGCCTTGCCTTGGTTGCATTTTTCCATTTGATACTACTGAAATCATTATTAATTTGTCTGAGAACATTAGCATCCATTGCATTTCCTGTAACAGCATTTCTCAAATCAAAATCAAACTGTCCGATTTCTCTTGTAAGTTCTTTTGCTTCTTTAATGTTTTTATCCTTTATAATGTATTCAACTTTCTTTCGGTATTCTTCCAAATGGGCTTCAATTTGTTGCATATTGAGATTGTCGTCATCTCCATTGTGTTTTATTTTTTCAATCAAATCTTCCAACTCATAAAAAGCGTCTTTCAACCCTTCTTCAACTTTTGGATATTCTGTTGATTTTTCAGCCCCGTCTAACTTCAATAACTCTTTACGCAAACCGTCTAAAATTTTCATTTTTCCGTCAGCACTACCTTTTTCATTTTCCAACTGTTCTTCAAATGTCTCTAATTTTTTAGTAATATCATCAGCATTTACTTTTTGTGCAATTTGTTTTGCTTTTGAAATTTCTTTGGTTAAGAAGTCTTCTGTTGGCGGTTCTGTTTGTTTGATTTCAATTTTTAACTCTTCGGTGTGTTCAATAGTTGGAAACTCTGCTATGAATTGCATTATTCGTGACCTGTCTACTTTGATTGTAATGTTTACATCACTACCTTCAGGAAGAAGTTTTGGCAATGTTTCACCGCTGATAATGACTTCTTTGATTAAATTATTAAGAACAGGATTTGTTCCTTCAGAATTGTAGTCACCTTCATATATTGGAATACGAATAATATCGCTTGCCATCCCGGGGCGAATTACAGTTCTTGTTTTTAAGCCATTACGAACGCCTGTCGCAGGAACTTTTTTATTTTTTTCTAATCCTTTTACTGGCTCAAACAAATCTTTTTCTTCTGCGAGAAAAAATTTTGCAATTCCAATGTGATAGGGCAAAACCTGTATTCCATCTAAGCCGCCAATACCTTGTAAAATACTGAATTGGTTGGGCTGACATTCCAATTTATTTCCTGCCTCATCGTATGCCATAACATCGAAAGCGTTTGACTGTCCTTTATTTAAAACGACTTCAACGATTGACGCTTTTTCTCCAATCTGTTTTTTACCGCTACTCCAAGCTCCATCAGAACGAAATACATCAATGTATATTTTTTCGGGAAAAGTACCTTCAGTTTTTTCTTTCAGCACTTTAATATTTATCATTTCGTCCAACTCCACAGAGGCGGCTTCATATTTAATCTCCAACTGCAATTTCGTTTTATCTCTGGTTTCTTCTTTCACTTCATCAGAAACAGAAATTGTAGAAGCAAACAAAGCTGCACCTTTTGCAACTACTGTCATTGGGTCAACAGAAATGTCGACTTTATCTGAAATTTGCTCTTTCAGCATTCTGCGTAAGATTGGTGAAAAAGTTGGACCACCAACCAAAATCAAAGCTCCTAAATCAGAACCTTTTAGATTGTTGCGTTTTAACAATTCTTTGGTGATGTCAATCGCTTTTTGGAAAATCGGTGCTACAATATTTTCAAATTCAAGAGATGTTGCAACTATTTCAATTTCTTCCTCTTCCAAATTAATGCCATCTTCATCCTCTATCTTTAATGAACCAAGTGATATAACATAATTGACCGATGCCTTGGTTGACATCTCAATTTTAATTTCTTCTGCATAAAACTTAAGAACATCTCTTAACAATTGTCTTTTAGATGTATCTGCTATAATTGAATTGATTGAATATTTTTTTTGAAGCGTTGGAATAATTAATTCATCCACTATAGCTAAGTCTAGGTTTTTACCCCCTAGCCAATTATCCCCATCTGTATCTTTTACCGACAAAATTCCTTCATCTGATTTTACTAAGGCTGCATCAAACGTTCCACCACCAAAGTCAAACACGCACCAAAAACTGTCTTTGTTTTTTGCTGATAATCCATAAGCCGTGGCTGCTGCTACTGGTTCTTGCAAAAGTTGAACATGCTTGAACCCTGCCAATTTTGCAGCTTTCATTGTTGCTTCATTTTGCGGATTTAAAAATTTTGCAGGAACGGTAATTACAATTGAATATATGTTTTCGTCTAGTATAAATGATTTCAACTTCTTCAAAACTTCTGCCGACAATTCTTCTGAGGTTAAATCTTTATCCATATTGGAACATTCGTAGCAAAGTGATGTTCCCATAGTTCTTTTGAATTCAATAAAGGTATTCGTTTTACCTGTCTTAAAAGATTTCAATGCTCTTGCATTGTCGTTTTTCATGATGTTGAAAGCTGGGTCACCCACCAAAATATCTTTTCGTTTATTGAAATGTACGCAAGACGGAACAGTATCCTTAAGAGTGTCGGATTTTTTTATTGTAGGAACTCCATTTTCTATTCTTGCGATTGCCGAATTTGTTGTTCCCAAATCAATGCCATAATCAATTTTATTTCTCATTCTTTTAATTAATATTACTATTTTAAAATTACATTCCGACAGAAACCTCTATCTGAGCAGTTTGTATCATTTTTTCGTTAAAGTTTACCTGCGGTATCAATACTTTAGAAATAATTTCCGAACCTTTTTCTAAATTCTCATCAGGAATTGAACTTGTAACAATTACTTTCATTCCTTGGTGATATTGCTTACCAAGCAATTCAGGCATTTCATAGCCGTTTGCGGAAAGATTGTCTTTCAATTTTCCCACTGACCGTTCAAGTGCTTTTAAACCTTTGATAGATTTGTCCATAAGATTGATGTTTCTTTCAATCAAATTGATTTCGCTTGCAACCTTCAGCGCTAAAGAATGGTCAGTTTCTACATTTGAACTTGTTGGGTTTTTAATTTTTTGTTGTGCAAGTAACTCCAATTCGCTTTCCATTAAACTGGTTTGTTTACCAAATTCTTTTACCAAACTTTCTTCAATAGAAGATTTTGTTTTCTGTAACTGTTCTACTACTTCGATTTTATCTATTTTTTGGCGTTTACTCAACAACCAATACAACAAACCAGAAAGCAAAATCGCAGATAGAACACCGATTATGCCGTACAGCGAATTTTTGTTTAAAGATTTATCAACTTCGGTAATTTTTTGGGTTGTGTTTGTTTCGGTTTTAGAAATTTTTATGCCCAATTCATTTGCAGTTTGAGAAATAGCATTGCTGTTATTTTGCATTTGAATTTGCAAATAATCGATGCTTTTGTTGGCGGTTGAAAGTTGATTTTCCAAAATGCTGATTTTTGTACTTAGTCTGCTGTTTTCTTTTTGCAGCGATTGAATACTTGTATTCAAAGAAGAGAATGCCTTGTCAAAATCATGTTTTGTTAAGGTTATTGTATCATTTTGAGCAAAAGCGTTTACGCTTGACAAAATGAAAAGTGAAATTATTTGATACTTCTTCATATTTTTAATTAAAGACTTTGTAACCAACCAATTAAAAACATAACACCTAAAAAAGCAGAAATACCAAACATCACAGCTAACCCTTCTTCTCCCCAAATTAAACCTACAATTAACAAGATTATGGCTAAACCTAAACACCATTTAGCCCATGATGGAAGAGATTTAACAGTAAGTTCAACATTTGAAACGGTATTTTCTGTTTTCCAGTAACAGATATACTTTACTTTGTTAACTTGGGAGAAGTTTAACTTACTAATAACGAAATCTGCCAATGTTTTGTATTCATTTAGTTGAGATGATTTGTTTGTATTTTTAATTTTTTCAATGTTTTTCTGAGGTATTGTCTTCAAGATTAAATCTACGACCTTATCCCAATCAAGAGATTGTTCTATCATTTGATTTACCTTAGTCCAATTAATAGATTGGTTAAAACCTAGTCGCACTCCGAGAACTTCTTTGTTAATCTTTGCTTTATTTGTTTCATATGCATCTTTTACAGATTTCAGTAAATCAATGGCTTGTAGAAGCTCTTTATCTTTCATTTCTGTAAGCGTATTGATGCTGTCTTCTACTCGGCTTTTTGTAAGATTACCAATAGCGATAGATTCCGCTTGTTTTGCCAATTTCATTGCCGTTTCGGCATAATCAACAGCACGGTTCGTTTTTTGACTATCGTTAAAATAGTCAATACTACATTGCAGAATTTCGCTTGCGACCTTGTCAGCAATAGACGTGTATTTTATATCTTCTGAGCCAACAACACTTTTAAGTTGGTTTAACTCTGTTGCCGTTGCTATAAACAATTCCTGACCTGCATTTGCAGCATTTGCTTTACTTGCTTTTCGTTTGTTTTTTGCTACTTCTATCTTCTGCTCAATTTGTTCAATCGGTTTTTGAATAAAACCTTTCATAAAATCTGGCTTTGCAACAAATTCTTGTTTGTTTAGAATATCAAGAAAATTAGTCAAAGAAGTTTTTTTGTTTGCTTCAATGTCTGAATGAAGCTGATTCAGAAATAAAAGTTGAAGTTCCTTTTTGCTAATCTTGTGTGTTTTATCAGCCACTGATGAAACAAATTTTTCCACCAAATCGCTTTCTAGAAAATAAAGATTTGCAACAATCCCGTTCTGTAAATTATCGTTAGCTTTAATAATGTTTAAAATGGAGCAATTGTGAAAAGCGGAATAATTTTTCTCAGTAACAGTTTTCCAAAATTTCGTTCCATCTACTTCAGTTTTGGTAGTTAGTTTATCCCATATTTCATAAGCAGTTTCAATTTCTCCGCTTTTTAATGCTTCAAATGCTGCCTCGTCTGTAATTGGATTTCCGTTCCAAAACCAGAATAACGCTGCATTTATCTTGTCACAGTCAAGATTCAATTTCGATGCGGCTTCTTCAACGCTGTCAAGCGTTCTATGCAAATTGCCAAGTATAGGAAAACTAAAGTCATCTTGTGGTTCTTGTTCGGCTTCAATGTATTTTTTAAGCCTATTAATTTGCTTCGTCTGCTCCCTTGCAGTTGAACCGACAAGCAAACCAACTGTCCGATAAGGATTATTCTGAATTATTTGCATTTTAAAAATATTTTAAAATATATTCGATATGTCCAATTTGCACTGGTGAGTCAGAAAAAAAGCGACTCGTTTGTATGCCCATGGACAGAGCGTTGGCGTGTGTGGGCTTCTTGCAGGTGTTCTGCAATTTGTGTTGGAGTTGCCATTGGCTTAATCCAAATTGTTTCTCAAAGGGCATAAGAGGGCAGGTGAAAAGCAAAATAAATTCTTCAAACTCGCAGTATCTTATAATGAAGTTAAATTTCATTTGTAAATTATTTGTTTACCAGTTTTGATTATTTTTTGAGCTGCATTATTTATTTACACTTGTTGCTCACTATCTCATATCTCTCATGTTCCTTTTCTTGCTTTTAAACTTCAAAAATGTGAGACATGTACACTTTTGTTTGTCTATCTTTTGTATTGCAATCAAATTTAATAAAACATAATCAGACAGTAGAATCAAAACGAATATAATTTCAAACAAAAAAACGGACATTTTTATATTACCAGAAAAACAGGGGGGGATAGAGGGGATTTTTATCCTCTTAAATATTTGGGGGACTATTTTTTCAATTCAAATATGCTTCTACGGATTTATTAACTCCTTTCGCAGCATCAATTTTTTGCCTTTTCCGAGCTTCTCTTAGTATGTACCCGGATTTTCTCCGTTTCACAGAATCCTTCTTTCCTTTTGGCCTTCCTGCTTTCTTTCCTTGCAGCTTTGCTCTTCTTAAGCCTTCAATAGTACGTTCCCTGATTAATTCACGCTCAAATTCCGCAAATGCGCTGAGAATCTGAAAATGCAACTTTCCTGCTGCAGTTGAAAAATCAAGACTATCTGAAACACTAATAAATCCAATGTTTTTGTCAAGCAATTCTTTGGTATCAAGAATCAGCTCTGTGGAACTACGAGCCCATCGGTCTAACTTATACACCACAACAGCACAGTAATCGTGATTCCTTAGTCTCGCTAAAAGAAGCTGTTTGACCGGACGTGTCTTTCGTGTTGACTCAGTTTCTTCATAAATATCGTAGGAATACCCATTCTTGTCAGCATATTCTACCAATCTAATTTTCTGATTTTCAGTCGTCTGTTCAGCAGTTGAGACACGAACATAAAGGGCTATTTTACTCATATTTTTTTATTAGTTTAAAATTAGTGAATGAATTCTCCTCATTCTATCGAAGTACTCGAAATGCTCTGGATATTTCAAAGCACAAGTAAATATCACCTTCTCCTTTTGTTTTATTACAAGAACCAAGTACAATCCATCATTTTTGATGCTAAGGGTGTTTTGATAAATCTGAAAGTCCTCATTCATACTGCAAAGGTATGCATAAATTATTATGCATGCATAAAATACTATGCAATTTTATATATTTGACAGAAAAAATTTATCATGTCAAATAGAAATATTCCTGAATTGCCCAAGGAAGTTTCTTCTATTATGAAAGAAATAGGCGAAAGACTTACAGCGCATAGGCAGCAAGTAGGAAGCAATTACAAGAAGTTTGCCGCAGAACATGGGATTAATAACATGACCCTATGGCGCATGGAAGCTGGCGAAGATTACAAGATGAGTTCTTTTTTACAGGTGTTAAATGAAATTGGAATAACACCTGAAGACTTTTTCAAAGGAGTTAAATAAACCCGTTTTGCAAATACTAATTTCTGCTAATTTTTCCCAAATTTTCACATCGAAATCATGCATGCCGGGGCACTTATGAAAGATTTTTGTCTTCTAATGTCAGTGAATTCATGGATTTAGTGTTCGTTTCGTCATTTACTGGGATTCTTTGTTGACAAAACTGGAGCTATAAATTGACATTGCGGTGAACAAAAAGTACAAGTTCTGGAAGTAATGGTACATCAAATTTCACCTTTTATTGTATTTATAATAAATCGTGCCCAATGCCTAAGAGAAAAATCCCGGAACATCAATTAAAACGAATAAGAGAAATTTCTTTATTTATAAAAAGCTATAGAACGAACGAATGTTTGAGTCAAACTGAATTCAGCGAAATAACAAGTAATCATATTAATACGATACAAAGATTTGAAGCAGGGGATAAGAATTTTTCCATTCTTACTTTGTTCAATTGCATTGATGGAATGGGACTGAGCTTGTCTCAGTTTTTCGAAGGTATGGAGTAAGTTTAATTCACCACGAATAGTCGTCACTAAGTCTATGTAGATAATGAATTTATTATCTTTATTAATCCTTGGCTGTCAGATTCTAGAATTTTGATGAAAATATAGATTCAAGCTTCTCAATGGAATTATTTAAATAAACTAGCCTCCTTGGCAATAAAAATATTTTGTGAAAAGTAAAATTGAATAAAAAGGATAAATCAAGATGTTGAGAACATTAATCGGAAACATTCCGGATGAATCAGGCTTCACCAAAAAGTTTCGAATGCACCAAGCATGGTGGAGAACTTTTGTGCTAGATGAACCTGAGGGTGTTTATATAGATACTAAAGGCAATAGAGCCACAGTATGCAACCGCATCAATAATGGCAAAAAATCATTAAAAAACTTTCTTTCAAAAGAAATCTCAGACACAGTTGAACATGCTTTAAAAGAACAAAAGCAAACAGGTGCTGGTATTATGGAAGTAGACCGACTTTACAATAACCTCCTTAGCAGTCAACCATTGGCATTTAACTTCTTTGGATTCTTTAATGCAAACCCGGAATTAGCACTTGGTTTTTTACAGACCATAAAGCCTGAAATAACGCATTTTGAGAAAGTCACCTTTGAATATGCTCCTGATTCAAACAAAGATAGCTCAGCATTTGACATAGGTTTCATCGTTAAGTCTGGCAAAAAGAGAGGCTTTATGGGATTTGAGTGTAAGTACACGGACACTTTCTCTTTCAGAAGAAAAGGAGGCAAGGTAAACTATGGAGATAAGTCAGAGGTTGAAGAAGACAGGAACTATATCAACTACTTGAAGTTGTATTTAGAAAACCGGGGAAGGTTTCCTGATGATTATTTCAAATATGTCCGTAGCAAAGAATACAATCAACTTTTTCGGAATGAACTGCTGGCTGTGCAGTTGAAATCTGATTATGAATTTGTTGTGACA
>Ga0116171_10006537_pt1 | contig 10049 bp, 3 predicted proteins | sample AD_JPNHW2_MetaG_FD_89798 | JGI IMG/M metagenome (GOLD analysis project Ga0116171, IMG submission 89798) | Active sludge microbial communities of municipal wastewater-treating anaerobic digesters from Japan - AD_JPNHW2_MetaG | ecosystem: Engineered > Bioreactor > Anaerobic > Digestate | place...
GGAATCGGGAAGGTGACACTCGACGCGTCGCCGGTCCAAACTTCGGAGATCTGAGTTGTTGCGACGGTCATGCATTCACCCCTTGTCGATTTCTGGAAATGTACCTCACCACGCCACCGCCTGCGGATCGATTAGGTAACTCGATCCCTGGTTCCTTTTCAGGTTCCGCTTTGACCGTTGCAGATACCCAGGATTCAAGCGTTCCTGGAGCGACCAGATCAGAGCAGCATTCAACGCAGGACGCAACAGGTGGAGATTCAAGTACGGCGTGTTCTGGAGCGTTAAATTCAGGGCCGACGCAGCGACATCTGCAGGTTGCGGATCCTCTCCCATCGCCGCCTCAATGCTGAAGTCCCGAGCCTTCTGGTACAACTCGTAGCCCTGCGCGATGGATCCAGGGACAGGCCCAGCGATGGACCCAATGATCCCGCCGCCGAGGCGATTAGACGAACCGAACAGGTAGTCGCCGTAGATCCCGAGCGCACCACCCTGCATGAATGCCGCCATCCATGTCCTGGGATCGTCGAGCGGGCGAGGCGTCCTTATCTTGAGAAGATCCTTCACGCTCGACGAGACGTACCCCGCAGCCGTCATCGTCCAAATCAGGTTGAACATCGCCATGTACGCCTTGGTGTCCTTCGACTTCACCCAGGCGCCGACCGAATCGTACCCGCGGCCGTACACCTCGCGCCCGAGCACGCGTTGGGCATACACGACCGGGAAGGACTTGAACTGCGCGAAGGCGAGAAGGATCTCGCCGCCGACCGTTCCCGGCCGGCTCCCACGAAGCAGGAAAGCCCGCGTCCGCGCGTCCGGCTCGAGCGCAGCGTACTGCGACTGGTCGAGCAGGAGGGAGCGATACGCGTCCGTCAGGTCTGCGCGCAGGTTCGACACCGCGGCCGGAGACGCCTCACGGCCAATCGCCTGCAGGTGGTCGGCCAGAGCCGCCTCTGGAATCGCGCGCAACCCCTCCGGAGTGAGATAGACCTTCCCATCTACCTCGCGCGTCGCAGCCATCCGCAGGAGCCCCCAGCGCGCCTCGTCGATGCGGTAGAGCGAGAGCATGTCGCGCGTCGCCGCGGGAAGCGCACCAAAGGAGCGTCCGTGGTAATCGCCCAGGCGCCGCGCCATCGTGAGCACCGCAGACGAACGCAGCGTCTCGGCCCACCAGGTGATGCCGCCCCACTTGAAGAACCGCTCCATGTGCTTTGCCATCTTCCCAGGGACATCCGCGGGATCGAAACGTGCAGCCGATTGCGAGATCACCGACTCGAAGAAGTGACCGCAGTCAGCCAGGATCTCGCGCCGCTCGTCGTCCGGACGCCCCTGAAGCATCCCTGACACCGCGTCGCGAAGCCCATCGAAGATGGACACGTCGAACCGATGCGAGATCGCCGCGGCATAGACGGGGATGTCGGATACCTGCGATACCACCGCAGCCCCCAACTTCGCCATGGACTGCCAGTTCCGCATACCGGCGCCGATCTTCGCGCCGAGCCAGTTGTGCGGGATCGATAGGCTGCCGTCCACATGGTGCAGCAGGTCCATCACCTCGGACGCCTGGGAGCTCCACTTGTCTCCAGCAGGGGTGCCCTTGAGAGTTTCGCCGACGTGATCCAGAATCGCCTGCAAGTTCCCCTCGTAGTTGGGGCCGAGTACCTTCATGAGCCCAGCAGCGCGAGCGGATCCACGAAAGTCGTTCAAGACCGTCTCGGCCAGGGATCCATTCGCAGGCCCGAACTCGCGCAGGTACGCCGTCGCGGAATTCGCATCCTTCCAATGGAGCGTGCGCGATTGGGAAACCTTCTTCGCCATGTTCCCAGGACCAACAGAAGGACGGATCTCAAACAACGACGCCGGCTTGAAATGGTCCCCGTTCGACAGATCGTGAAACGCAGCACGCAGGAATTCCGCACGGTCGAACTTCGCAGGATCCTCGACGCCGAGCTGCTCTGTGATTCGATCCCAATCGAGACGCGCGTCTACGAAGTCGGACCACTTCGCGATTCCGGCCGAACGTAGCTTGTCCATGTCGTGCGCCTGGCGGTACATCCAGCCGCGGAGATTCCCAATCCAAGCGCCGTAGCGGTTCTGCGTGAGCTTCGCGTCCTGCTGGTACCGGTTCACGATGTCGGCGATGCGGACGGCATCCGGATGGATCCCGGCCATGTCCGGCTCCTCGAGCGAATGCTGCCAGAGCGCGCGCGCGACGTCGTCCTGGTAGGCGTCCTCGACGAAGAACTGCCAGAGCCCCGCCTTGCGAAGATCTCCCTCGAGCCCACCAAGCCACTTCCCATGAAACTGCTGGGACTCGAGCGCCACCGAAGTGCGAGCGCCAGCGCGGAGCAGCTGCGATCCGGCGATCAGCGCCTTCATGCCCTCGGCCTCGCGCCCAGGGAACTGGGACAGGACGTAGGAGATGCCGCGCGTCTTCGCCTGGAGAGCGAGCGCCGCATTCCGCTTCTCGACCAGAGCGGCCCGTTCCTCGTTCTCGGCGATCAGCTCGGCCGCGGCCATGGCAGCATCCTGCATGGAAGTCGCCCGATCCTCGGCGCCGGCCACAGCGGACACCTTGCGGAGCCCACGCACGATCTCTCCGTGGCGAGCCTTGAGCGTCGAGATCAGGTCTTCAATCTCCCGGCCGACCAGCACCCCGCCAGAAGCCTGCTCGACGGCCGCGCGCATCGCGACGTCATCGCCCCACCGCTGCGCCGCAGCACGCACCGCAGCCGCGTACTTCCCCGCCTTCTCGACGGCATCCTCGTACGGCTGGAGTTCGGACTTCGGATCGATCGTGGCGCCGCTACGGGAATACCGAACGCCCCCAGCTTCGACATCCCCACCGGTGCGCCGAATCGCCGCCGTCGCCAGAGAGACGAGATCGGCCGGACGCAGACGCATCGAATCGCGGAGCGCGGGGAACTTCTCGTACAGCCACGCGCGCACGGCAGCCAACAGGCGCCGAACGACGTCGATCTTCGGATGGTTCTGGACCAGGTAGGCGAGCGTTTCCTCGCGCACCAGGTGAGCAGGCGTGTCCACATCGTCGACGCGGATCCTGCAAGGGACAGCCTTCCTGGCTGCAAGGGCGATGGCGTCCCCGCTGGCCAAGAGCGCATCGACATCCCGGAGAACGGAATCTATGCCCTCGGGACCAAGCATCTGCGGAAGCCCCACGTGGACGCCCACCTCGTGCAGAAGGAGCCCACGGACATCCTTTGAGCCCATGTTCTCGGCAACCATGTAGACGCGTCCATCCGGCGCCGTCATGGCGCGCACTTTGCCCGGGTGCGGCCCACCAGGAAGATCCGACTGATGAGCGACCACGGACACGCGGCCGGCCTCCATGAGCCCCGCAGAGGCGTCCCCGAAGGAGTCCCGAGCCATGCGCTCGATCGTTGCCACCATCTCGACTGGATCGGTTCCTATTCCATCCAATTGACGGGAAAATCTGATGTCTTGATTCGATGGGTCGAACGTGCCACGATTGCCAGTAGCGGATTTGATTTGCGTGGGAGATAATGGGACATAGGTATTCGCCCCTGTTTCTTGGTCAGGAAAGATAAATCCGTCGTATCCCCTGCGCTTCATAAATTCATCAAGCTGTCCAGTAGTTGCAAGAAAATTAAAAGCAGGAGAATTTCCAACAGCTAAATCATCATTAAGCCCAGTAGGGCCGCGAAACATTTCAGGATTATCTTTTATTGACTCTAAAAATGGTCGCCACTCGTTAATATCACCTTCTTGATAAAGACGGTCAAGTTCATCCCCGATCCACAAATTTTTAGTGATTTCGTCAATTTCTTGTGGTGTAAATGTGTCAAATATTTCGCTGTATGCATTGTTTGAAGTTATGTCAATGGGATTTTTTATCGACAAATGCGCTTTTGTGACAGTAGGAGTTCTATTCGGGAGTTGCTTCTTCATTGATCGCAAAAGATCAGAAAGACTTTCACCCCTTTGCGGAGAGCCCCCGGATATTGCGTATTGCATTGCTGTTCTTGGAGAATCAGAAAAATATCCCGCGCCTAGAATTCCACGATATGGACCGCGTGAAAAATCATCTATTTCAGATTTCCCGCCATGATACACAATCAACGGATTCCCTGCCTCGTCCACCACTTTCGAGTCGCCGAACCACTTCCAGAAATTGCGGATTCCTTCCTCATCCTGCGCAAGAGGTCGCCCTGCGGAGTTCTTGGTAGGACGCGACACGCCATCGATGTCGATGCGGTCTGGAAGAGATTGCGCATCGCTTCGTCCCGCGCGCGATTCCCGCGAATACTTCCACGCCTCGTCCTGGTTCTTCGCCAGGCGCTCGAGTTCCAGCACAGCGGCATCGGCCTCGAGCTTCGCGTGCGACGCATCCCACGCTTTCGGAGCGCGAGCCACGTTCGCGGCCACCTCGCGCGAGGCATCCATGTCAACGGTGCGGTGCGCCTCCGGACGATCCTGGCCGGAGAACATCGAGAGGATGTCCTCGGACGTCGCCGTCCCGATCGCAGGATCCGCGTCGACGATGGGTTGCACGTCGACGTCCTTCCCGCTCATGACCTGCGACGCAGCCACCGAGACGGCAGCCTCGCGCGTCTGCGGAGACACCGCCTCGAGCTTCGCTTCCGCGGTCGAACGATCGTCGCGTACAGCCTGGAGCGAGGACTCCAGCAGAGCCCCGCGGTCTGGTGCACCACCGCCTCCGAAGATGTCGCCCTGCGAGGGATCGCCGGCCCGCTCGACGCCGCGGTAGAACCCAAGGATCCCTTCGGCCATGCGCCGCGAGGAATCCAGGTTCTCGCCCAGGAAGGCAAGGATCTTCGTCGCCTCCGGCGTGAGCCCGGAACCGAGGAGATCCTCCTGGCGCAGGTACACGTCCACCGGCATCCCGTTCTCGCGCAGGTTCGCCAGCCGCTCCACAGCCTGGAGCACGTCGGTGGCAATGTCGATGTCGTGGAGTTCGCCGCGACCGACGGCCGCGCGCACGTCCGCGATCTTGCCGGCCACCTTGATCAGCGCCGAGGACACCCGGCCCAGGCCCGAGTCGGTCGAGTCGACCAGGCGCGCCAACGTCGGGGAATCGCCGAAGGCGTTGTGGAGCGCAGCGTTGCGCAGACGCATCACCCCCTCGGGGGAAAGAGATCCATGGGCATCCAGGAGAGCAGCGCGCTCGGCATCGGGGAATTGCTCCACCCACCGACGGATGGCGCCGCGGTTCTCGGGAACGTCCAGCCGGCCATCATCGGCCGACGCCAGGTCCACGCGCCCCAGGCGCTCCCCATCCACCTTCGCCTGCTCCAGCGCCGACATGCGCAGCGTTCCGCCCTCGTTCGAGGCGACAGCCGCAGCGCGCGTGTCGACGTCCTTCTCGAACACCCGGACCAGCGCCGGCTTCTTCATGCCACGCACCGCGTCCGGATTGATCCCGAATTCGCCCTGGAGACGTTCACGCAACGGGATCGAGTAAGCCTGTCCGGAAGGGAGATCGTACGCCTGCCGGATCGCGGCCATGCGGCCATTCCCACCGACAATCGTTCCATCACGCGTCAGCGTCGGAGCGCCCTTGTCCAGCCCCGACGACCAGTGCAACTCGTCGAAGTCTATGTTCCTGGCGATGCCCTGGATCTGCGCGTCGGACGCGGCCCGCGTTCGGTCGCGATACTGCCCCTCGCCCTTGTCCATCGCCGGAGCCACCTCGTCGGCGTCCACGACGGCCCAGCGGGCAGGAACGTAGTCGCTCCCGACCTTGACGCGGGTCTGCCGGCCGTAGACCGTCCCGGACGCCGCCAGGGGCTCCGTAGGCCGGCCAGCGTCGAGAGCCGCCTGCACCTCTGGAGCCACCGGAGACGTTCCAGGGAGCGCCCACGGCTGCGCCTTGCCGGTCAGTGCACGGTAGCTGTCGGCGACGCCGCCAACGAATGGATGCAGGACACCGGCCATCGCGGCGCCTCCAGCAATGTCGGCAGCAACGTCAGCCGCGGTGTGCTCGCGTCCAGTCCCGTGCTTCGCTGCCACCATGAGCGGTTCGAACATTGCCGCGCCCACGGCGCCCTCAACGGCTCCAACGGCCGTGCGGCCTACGACACGCGTCGCCAAGCGCGACGCATTCGCCATCTGCGCGATGCGAGTCCCCTGACCGACCACGGGAATGAAGTTGGCTGCAAGACCGATCGGATCCGCGAACCCGGCCGCGAACCCCGCGCCCTTGCCCACCGCCCAGGATCCAGCCGTCGAAGGAGCTCGGTCGATGATCGACTGCTTGCGCTGACGATCCAACTCGTCGCCGATCATGATGTCGAGCGCCGTGCGCGAGACGCCAGAACTCGAGATGTTCAGACGCACGCCGTTCTGCTCGGCGATGGAATCCGCGTCCGCCTTCGAGATGTATGGACCGCGCCGATTCGCCGATGCGACATCGCTCCATTTGAACAGGAGCGGAACCGGGTTGTCCTCGAACGCCAGGGAGAATTCCGCGCCCATCCGTTCTGCCGTCGAAGTTCCGAATTCCGACGACGAACGCATGAGGCGGGAAGGGCGATCGGGCATGACAACGGGCACGGAATCCTCCTGGAATCAGGTCATGGGAAAGATACCCCAGGGAATGGCTGGGCAGGATTCGCCATCGGATCTTGCATGTACGGACTGCGCGGAAGCGGAGCGGAGCGAGCCGCGTCGATCGGAGAGGAAACCTTAGGCACCGTAGGGGGAGAGGGTGGAGCGGACGAGGTGCGACGCATCCTGGCGATGTACGCAGGCTTCGACGCCTCCTCGCACGCCGCCCAGGAAACACGGATCGGCGCTCCGTTCGAGCGCGTCACGGCATCGCCACCAACATGGAGCTCAAGCCCGTCCTCGTTCGGAGCATCAACCCAGTACCCGTTCGAGTTCACATAGCTGGCCCATTCGCCAGGGGACATCCCAAGCGGGGGAAGCAAATCCGACGGATGCACAGCCATGCGCAGACGGTCTGCCCCCTTCTTCACCACATCCACGTCACGCTCGGCAGGAACACGGTATACAGGGACGATCTGCGTGCGCCCGTCCTCCGTTCGCAAGAACCCGGACTGCTCGACGAAGCGATACTTCCCGACAAGATCCGTCGTCGCCTTCTTCGCGGCCGCACCAGGAGACATCCCCTGCGAGACGTAGTGCAACGCCAACTTCTCCGCCTCCGTCCCGAACCCGACAGCCTTCTCGCGGCCAGCGCCTGGATCCTGAGAGACGAGAGATCGGCTGAACAGATCCATCCCAGCAGAGACGCCAAGCTGCACGTCCTTCCTGTCGACAGGATCGATCCCCTTCCTCATGTCCTCGACCTTGACCTGGGAGAGCTTCGCCACAAGCGCGGAGGTCTGGCGCGGGAGCCCCGAGGCGATCACGTCGAGGGCAGGGGGAAGATCCTTTGCAACCTGCTGGTGGACGGACGGCCAGTAGGCGCCCCACTCCTTCTGCAACTTCGCGACACGGTCGCCAACGAACTCGAAGCCAGCCGGATCCGTGAGATTCGCAACCAGATCGGATGCCTGTTGCTTCGACATGAGCTGCGGAGAGGAGATGCCGTACCTGGACTGAGCCGCAACCAGGGAAGCGGCATACGCCTTCGTCAACTGCGGACGGTTCGCGTCCGTGGAGGAACGAAGCGCATTCGCAGCTTTCACGCACGATGGGTTGTGCAGCAAGGCCCAATCGACAGGCTCGCGCTGACGAGCGTTCTGCGTCGCCTGGATGGCACCCTCGAGATCGGAGTAGGCTGCGTTCTTGACCGCATACGTCGATTGGTCCGCGGAGTCCGGCTTCATCGACTTGAGGCGAGCCATCATGTCGACATCGGATGCGTCGGCGAGGTTCGCCATGTTCTGGCCCAGGCGGACAAGCGTCTGCCCCTGCTGCCACATCTGCATGCCGCGGTCGGCCCCGTAGATCCTGATACACTGCTTCGACGTCGGAGCACCCTGGGGGACGTTCCCCGTCTTCGCAAGCGCCTCCGCATTCTGGAACCAAGTGCGCAACGTCTCGCCATCCTTCGCGATGTCCTGCTGCGCCTGGCGCACGGCCACGCCCCTCCACCGTACCTGCTCATCGGGAGTCATGGCGTCCCACGCAGCAGGCTTCACCACAGGACCACCCTGCACTTCGGCCGAGAGCGAATCGTAGCGGCTGAGAACCGATTCGACGTACTTCTTCGTCTCCTTGAAATTCGGAACTCCGCCAGCCTTGTCGACGTTCTTCATTCCAGCGTTGTACGCCGCCACCGCGAGCTTCGTGTCGCCGCCGTACCGCTTGAGGAGCATTGCCAGATACCGAGCGCCACCCAACACGTTCTGATCGGGATCGTTCGGATCCACGCCCATCTCCGCGGCTGTCCCCGGAAGCAACTGCATCAGTCCGATTGCTCCCTTTGGAGAAACCGCCACCTTCGCGTTCCCACGCGACTCGGCATGCATCACTGAGTCCAAAAGAGCGGGATCAACTCCAGTCTCATCCGCAGCCGCGGCAATCGATCTGTCCCACTTCCCCCCAGCCACAGAAGGAACGCCAGGCTTCGGGACACGATGCGATGTGATCGGATTCCCGTCTTCATCGAACCCACGGAGACGCAGGTATGCTGCGCCACCAAGGCGATCGAGGTCCGCTTGCTCCGTCGTGAAGGAGAGCGTCTTCCTGGCGTCCTCGGACAAGGCATCGCGATCATCGAAGTAGAGGCGATTGTCGACAGCACCAACAGCTCCAGGAGCCTGGCGAGCACGGAGAGCGGCCGACCAACTACCATAGGTGCGAGCGAATGCGCGCTGCGGATCCTCGGATCCAGCGATGACCTTCGCATCGTTCACGATCCCGTCGGAAACCGACTTGGCGACGTACGACTTCCTGCGCGCCTCCAGAGCGTTGTCGATCTGCATCGCGCCCTGGGTGGAGATGTGCTCGGCCATCTGCCGAAATTGACGAGCCGCGTATTGGTTCGTCTTCTCCAACTCCGTCGCCGTCACATCCGCGTCGACCATAGCATCCTTGACGAAATCCTGCGGAAGCCATTTCGGAAGTACGCCCGCATCCGACATGTCCAACATGCGCGAGCGAACGGTGTTGTTCGTCTGGAGCTCGAATTCCGACGCCTTCGACATCGCCAGAAGCTGGCCTTCATCCCGAAGATCCTGCATCCGCCGCTCTTCGGAAACGCGCGCGTCCTGGGCCTCCTTTTCGTTCTCCATCTGGACAGCCCTGGTAGCCGTCGCCGAGAGCGCCGAAACCGTGGAAGCGACGCCACGCAGGCTTTCGCCAGCGAGACGGCCTGACGTAGAAGGTGATGCCGAGATGATTCCTTGGGGAAGCGTCTGCGATTGGTAGAGGGGAATCTGAGGCATCAGATGACCCGCTTCCACCAGGGGGTGAGAACGCTCGAAGCTTCATTGGCTTTCTGGAATCCTGCAGGAATCGCGGAATGCTTCATTACGCCGGCCCCCTTCTGCCCGATCGTCCCACCGGCGCTCACGAACCCGAGGTACCCCTTTGCCGGTGCCATGAGAAGAGATGAGCCGAGCGCGAACTTCGCTGCAGAGCGATTCCGCTTCGAACTCCAACGCGACATCTCTGCCTCGGTCTCGAAATTCTGCTTCTTGAGCGTCCCCTCGTACCGGATGTTCATGGCATCGAGCGCAGATTCTGCCCCGGATTGGCGGGCGATGTCCGTCATCGTACCTGTCGCACCGAATCCAGACTGAGCGATCGCTGCTCGCTGTTCCCCCAGGACTTCTCCGGCGCGACGTTGCTGCTGCCCGACGGCCGCGGTCGTTTGCCGCTCGGTGTTCGCCGCGTTCAGATCAGCGATGCGCGCGCGGTATTCGTCCTCGCTCGCCGCACTCCGATACGACTTGTAGTCCCCGATCCCAGAGATGATCGTGGAGGCGGTTTCGGCAGCAACGATCGCAGGAACAGCAGCCATCAGATCACCCGCGCGAAAAGGATGTGATCGCGGCCGTCAGGGGAGAACGCCCGCATCAAGCCCTCGCGCTGGAATCCGAGCATCTCGGCCCAGCGAATCCCCTCCTGGAAAGATA
>Ga0116171_10006540_pt1 | contig 10046 bp, 7 predicted proteins | sample AD_JPNHW2_MetaG_FD_89798 | JGI IMG/M metagenome (GOLD analysis project Ga0116171, IMG submission 89798) | Active sludge microbial communities of municipal wastewater-treating anaerobic digesters from Japan - AD_JPNHW2_MetaG | ecosystem: Engineered > Bioreactor > Anaerobic > Digestate | place...
CATGTTCGCCCACCTGCAGGATGCGGACGATTCCCGGGTGGTGCAGTTGCTCACCAAGTCTGCCTTCGAGCAGGAAGCGGGCGACGAAGGTCGCATCGGCGAGGCAGCTCTCGTGGGGGATCTTGATCGCGATCTCGCTCCCGTCGCGCCGGCGCCTGGCGCGATGGGTGGTTGCCATTCCGCCGTGGCCGAGCGTGCCGAGCAGGTCGTACTCCCCAAGTTGCATGGGGGTCGGATGCGACTGCAAGGTTTGCAGGTCGTGGACGCGAGTGGCGCTGGTCGGCGTTGGAGCGGGCGAGGAACGGCGCCACAGGAGAAAGAAGGCGATGGCAGCGAGCGCGACCGCGGCTCCTCCCAGCGCCAGCACCGTCTGGTGGGATGGGGCCTGGGAGGGATCGATCGGCGCTGTGACTCTGGGCGCCGGGCCCGTCGCGGCCGGCACGCCATCCGAGGCCGCGGCAGGTAGCCGCGTGGGAGCGACCGCTGCAGGGGTCGACGGTGAGGGGCTTCGTGACGACTTGAAGGCGGAGACGGCTGTCGGCTCGGCCTGGGCTGGTTGATTCGGGAGGACATGGAGTGCGACCAGGGTCAAGTCCAGTCGGAGCGGCTGGCCGGTCTGCAAGGTGAGCTCGCGCTCGACCGTCGCGAAGCCTGGGGCCTCGACACGCACGGTGTGCTCACCCTCGGCCAGGGCCATCGGTCCGAATGGCGAGGTTCCGCGGTCCACGCCGTCGATCCAGACCCTCGCGCCCGGTGGTCGGGTCGTGACCGTAAGCAGTGGCTCCGGCGGCGCCGGCGGCTGGAGCCTCCCGCCGAACCGCGACGCGGCGTCCAGCCGGCGCCGCAGGGCTTCGATCCGGTCTCGAGGCGTCACCCCGGCGCGGGCGGAGACGACGAGCTGGGCACCGGCCTGCCTGAACCGGCCGAGCTCCACGAGGCAACGCGCCATGTGGTAGTGAGGGTCGTAGTCGAGCACCACGCCGTTGGCGTGGGTGCGGACCTGTCGGCGGGGCCGGGGCTCGGCCATGGCGGCCTGCCCGAGCTCGGTGATTGCCTCTTCCCAGCTTCCCGCCTCCGCCAGCGACACGCCGCGCTGGTAGTGCTCGAGCCACTGGGCGGCCGCCCGCGCTTCGGGCGCGGCAAGGAGTGCCAGCCACACGGTAACGAGGACTGCGAGCCTCGCGTGGGGGTTGCGATTCACCGTCGTCGAGTCTAACACGCAGTGGTCATCTGCCTTTCCGCGTGATGCTCAGAGGACATGACGACCACTGGCTCCGATGGTTGACACGCAGACCGCGTGGTCGTACGTCGAGGCTGGCCGTCTTGACCCACGGCCGACAGTCGATCAACCTGCCGCCATGATCGCTTCCAGTCGCCAGAATCCCACCGTGCCTTCCGGAGGAGCCCAGACCGAGCCCGGCTTCGAGACGATCTGCGCGCACTTCGGCGAGGACCGCGCCGCGAGCTTCGGCGCGGCGGCGCCGCCGATCGTGCAGACCTCCACCTTCGTCTATCCGAGCGCTGAGGCGTTTGCCCGGCGCGGCGAGGCGGACACACCGTTCTGGGATTACACCCGGGTCGGCAACCCCACCACGGGGGTGCTGGAGGCCAAGCTCGCCCACCTGGAGCGGGGCGCGTGGGCGCTGGCATTCGCCTCTGGGATGGGCGCCATTTCGGCCGCGCTGCAGGCGTGCCTCGCGAAGGGCGACCACGTGGTCTGCGTCGCCTCGTGCTACGCCCCGACCCGCTGGTACCTTGACGAGGTCCTGGCGCGATTCGGCGTCGGCGTGACCTTCGTCGAAGGCCCGAGCGTGGACGAGTTCAGGGCGGCGCTGCGGCCCGAGACCCGACTCGTCTACCTGGAGAGCCCCACGTCAGGAGTCTTCCAGATCGTCGACGTCCCGGCGTTGACCGCCTTGCTGGCGCCGCGGGGCATTCTCACTGTCTTCGACAACTCCTGGGCCTCGCCATGCTTCCAGAACCCCCTCGACCTGGGCTGCGACCTGGTCCTGCACTCCGCCACCAAGTACATCGGCGGTCATTCGGACGTTGTCGCCGGCATCATCGTCGGCCGCGACCGGACGCTCGAGCGGCAAGTGCGCCGTCAGGCGGAGCTGGCCGGCGCCTGTCTCGATCCCTTCGCGGCATGGCTGCTGGTGCGCGGTCTGCGGACCCTGGCCCTGCGCATGACGCAGCACCAGGCGAGCGGCCTGGCGGTGGCGCGACTGCTCGCCGGCCATCCGTTCGTGCGGACGGTCCACCATCCCGGCCTCGAGTCGGATCTCGGACACGAGCTGGCCTGCCGACAGCTTCGGGGTTTCGCGGGCCTGTTCAGCTTCGCTCTCGATGATCAGTCGCCGACGGCGACGCATGGGTTCCTCAACCGCCTGCGGCTCTTCTCGATCGGTGTGTCGTGGGGCGGCCACGAGAGCCTGGCCATCGAGATGCCGCAGGCCCCGGGGAGCGCGGGGCTGCGGCTGATCCGCCTCCACTGCGGTCTGGAGACCACTTCCGACCTCGTCGCCGACATCGAGCAAGCCCTTCGGTGATCACCGAAGGTGCCAGGTTCTCGACCGGCCTGAAGAGCGAGTGGTGGCTCAGTGCTGCCGTGAGGGGTCCGCGACAACCAGCTCCTCGATGAGCGCCTGCACCTCCAGGTTGAGCCCCTGGCGGCGGAACAGCACGCTGTGTAGCTGGCGCAGCAGGCCCTCGCACTCGGCGATCACCGCGTCGAGGCGTGCCGGGTCGATGGCCGAGGCCCCGGGGCTGGGGTTGAGCCCCATCTCGAGGAGGCGGAACGCCGCCATCAGCGTTCCCCGCCAGAGCGCCTCGGGCAGGGCGTGGGGACGGCCGGGGACACGGTCCACCTGCCTGTAGAAAAGGTTGGACTTGGCGAGCACCTGAGGCTGGTCGGCAAGAGCGGCGCCGAGGGCCGACTCGACGAGGAAGGCGCCACTGCGCACCGGAACGGGTGCGGCGGCGGTGGCCTTCCGCACCGTCCCGGCAACGACCTCTGCCACCGCCCCGAGGTCCTGCTGGTCGTTGACGAGCAGGAGCCGCAGGAGAATGACACCGAGCGAGAAGGCATCATCCACGTCCGCGAAGAGCGGAAAGACCCGATAGCGGACGACAGGCAGGTGGATGCCGCCCGAGCGTTCGACGCGGCGCACGGCTGCCGCTGACAACGTGACCGGCTCGGAGGTGATCCGGAGCTCGCCGCCGGTCGTCCTGGCCTGCCGCGGATCGACGCGCGCCGCGGCGGTCGCGATCCCGAGCTCCTCGCTGTCGTCCGGGAAGGAAAGCAGCAGCCAGTCCTGGGTCGACGGCCGCAGGTGCAGGCCGTGCGGATCGCGGAGGACGGCCTCGAAGCGACTCGCGCCGGGCGTCGAGGGCTCGGCCGTGATGTGCTCGATCACCAGCTCGGCCCGGCGCCTGGTCTGCAGGTTGAAGGCCCGCACGCGCGGTGCGGCGAACGGCACCTTGGTCTCCTGTGGAGGCAGGACGACCTTGCTGCTCTCACCGAGCTTCTGCTCGCGGGTGCCCGAGATGCCGAGGAGCTTGAGCCGGAAGCCCCACAAGGATGGCAGCAGGTCGCCGGCCTCGCCGGGATCCACGAGCAGGTGGTCGGGGTGGAGATCGAGGTGGGGGATCCCGAGCCGGCGGTGGTACTCCCGTGTCGCCCGGAGCACTTGCAGGAAGAGGTGGAGCTTCAGGGCCAGCACCTCGACCGCGTCGAGCCCGGAACCGTCGTCACCGAAAAGGAAGCCCCCCTCTGTGGGCGTGCCCGGAGCCTCGGACGCGGGTCGGCCGCCCAGGCGGTCCGCGAAGGCGTCAAGGGTGCTCGGCACCAGGCGGGTAATCAGGAAGGGGCTGTCGTGGGAGAGGAAGATCTTCCAAAGCGGCTGCGCGGCCAGAGCTCGGGCGCGACGGCGGCCCGTCGACTCGGTGCTCTCGTTGCCGGCGCCGAGGCACGAGCCCGCCATCGCGCACTCCGTACAGGGGATCGCCGAGCCGATGGCACGCCCTTCAGCCTGGGCGCGGGTCACGGCCTCGGCCCAGCCGCGGGAAAGCTCTGCCGCATCGGAGAGCGCCGCCGGTCGCGACGCCGGCGCGTCGAGCAAAGTGGTGACATGGAACCTGACCTCCCGGCCGGCCTCCCGGCAGCTCGGGCAGGAGAGGAAGCGCTGGGTGGACGCGCCGTACGCGGGCAGCCCGGCGGGCACGAGCAGGGCGTCGTCCTGGCAGGTCCTCAGGGGTTGCAGGCAGGCCGGGCAGGGGATCGGGAAGAGCTGCCGCGAGAAGCTGCAGTACAGCAGCGGTTGGAGGACTGGCAAGGGCCTGGCGCCCGGCGCCGGGAGGACGAGCTCGGGAAACCAGGAGGCGCCTCCCTGCAGGCGGGCGAGATCAGCCAGGGTGTGGCTCCACCAGGCATCCTGGGTCGGGTTGCTGACAGCGGCGTCCTCCTCCGGGAAGAACCCCTCGGACGCCTCGTCCTGCCGCAGCTTGACGGCGACTCTCGCGAGCACGAGGCCGCTGGCGCTGAGCACGCAGCCGCGCAGGCAGCGGGTGTGGGGCGAGTCGCCTGGCAGGCGCGAGAATCCGGCGCCGGGGCTGTCGGTCACCCGGTCGGCCTCGAGCTCGAGATACACGCCCAGATCCTCGGGCCGGAGCGGCAGGAGCGGGACGAGACCGGCAGGAGACTGCTTGTTGTCCACGCTCGCTCCTATCGGAGAGCCTGGGTCCCGAGGACGAGGTCGACGGGGCCGCCGTAGATCGGAAACACCGGGCGAAGCCGTACGGCAACATCCAGAAGGTGAATCGAGTTGGGGCTCCCGATCACCTCGACCTCGACCTCCTCCGGCACCGTCGTCGGCTCGGCCGAGGCCAGGAAATCCAGAAGCGCGGCGTGAATTCGGGCACGGACGACATCCTCCCCAAGCCCGGCCGCGCACCCCCTGGCGGCGATCGCGAGCGCCCGCGCGGCCGCGGACCCGAAGAGCTGGTACGGAAGGGTGGCCGCACGGAAGCTTGCGGTGGTCGCTTCCTCGCTGTCGTAGCGGGCGACCGCCCGGGCGGAAGGGGCCGAGATGAAGTACGCCTGGCCCAGCCCGGGTTGCCCGACGAGCGGTGCAAAGCCGCTCTCGACGAGCTCGAGGGCTTTCTGGTCGGAGATGGCCGTCTCCACTGCCAGCGCCACCGGCTCGGCTTTGCCGATCCGGGTGACGCGGGTCTGAAGGTCAGTCAACACGGCCGGACCCTCGGCGCCGGCCACCGGGAAGCGCAGCCCCTCCACCGCGAACCCCTGGAGCACGGCGGCGCCCAGCGCCCACGCCCCCGACCCCCAGAGCGGCCGGTTGGCGGCACCCGCGGCCGCGCCGTCCCAGCCGAAGCCGGTCACCTCGGCGCCGGCCTCGCCCCAGGCCGTTCGCAGCAGCACGCGGTTGAAAGCCAGGGTGAGCCAGAGCGACGCGTCATCGGCCCGCAGCCGGTTCCACTTGGCGTACTCCGGGCCCCGGCACTTACCAGTCAGGTCGGGCATCGTGGCCACGAGACCGGCCTGCTTGACCCCGAAGAACTCGGGCGCCGCCTCCAGCAGGAATGGCACACCAAGGCTCGCGGCCATGCGCGAGGCGTGCTGCAGGTCCTCGATGTCCCGGGGCGTGCGGTCGAAGGCGAACGCCGCGAGCACGAGGCCCAGGGGTGGGTCGGCCTGGCCGCCGTGCTCCGGCTCGAAGTGCGTGTCGTAGAAGCTGTCCAACAGGTCGAGCTTGCTGGTGGGTTGGGCCTCGATGACCACCGGTGCACCAGGCCGGAGGCGATCGAGGAGGAGCTGGAGGCCTCGCCAGGAAGCCTCCAGCTCCCGCAGCGGGGCCGCGTCGGCCAGCGCCGCGAGCTGCACGGTCAGGCGGTTGTCGAAGGCACGGAGCGCGCCGTCGAGGGTCTCCGCCCCGTGGCCAGTCAGCACGGCCACAAGACTTCCCACCAGCCCGATCGCGGCGGCCGGCGGGACGGCGGCTACCTCCACCATGCCCAGGAGGGAGTCGACCGCCGAGCCTCCGGAGTGGGTCGGCACCGCGACCGGGTTGGAGCCCAGCCGGTCACGGATCGCGATCCCAAGGTCACCCTCGCCGCAGGCGTCGAGGACGCTCCGGAGCAGGTCCGCGGCTGGAGGTTGCCCGTCCCCGGCCGCCGCCAGGACGGCTCGTACCCGGGCCACGGCCTGGAGCAGGGGGTGGGCTCTCACCAGACGGTCGATGTTGAAGTCGTCCAAGGTCCTGAAGGAGAGGGAGCAAGCCAGCTCCTGGGGGCCGATCCCCAGGCGGTTCGGAATGCGCAGGCTCAGGGAGGGGGCCGTCCGTTCAAGGAAGGCGGCCAGCGTGTCGGCCGCGACCGGAAATGGGGCCTCCGCATGGCCGGCCGCCAGGTCGGCCAGGACGAGCACCCGCAAGGTCGAGATCGGGCGCAAGCCAGGGATGGCCGGGGTGGCCGCGGTTGGCTCGGTAGTGGGGCTCATGGTCGCCTCCTGCTCTGCACGATGTTCACGTTCCATCATAGCCAATCCTGAGGCCGAGAGATCATCTGCCCACGAAAGGCCATGCCGCAAGGGAGGGTGCCTTGCGTTGACGCTCCCCAGTTTGCAGCCCTATACTGAACTCACGTTGACGCGCGAATACTGAGTCGTGGTGCTGGGTTGTAGTGCCTGTGATGGAATGTGTGAACGGTCGTCGGAGCGCCGATCCTGGGGTGGACGAGGCCGTCCGGTGCTCGTGTAGCCTCGCGTGATCGGTTTCTCCGACGCGGCAAAGGAGAGCCGCCGATGACGCGTGATCGCAGCTTCCAGAAGGAGATCCCGCCCTCGCGGGTCAACATCCGGTACGTCAAGTACACCGGGGGTGCCCAGGAGCAGGTGGAGCTGCCGCTCAAGCTCCTGCTGCTCGGTGACTACACTGGTCGACCGGACGCCACGCCTCTCGAGGAGCGCAAGAAGATCAGCATCAACAAGGACAACTTCGCCGCGGTGATGCGCGAGCAGGGCCTCCGCCTCAACATGGTGGTGCCCAACCGTCTTTCCGGGGTGGAAGGCGACGAAATGCGCGTCAACCTCAGCCTCGAGTCGATGGAGTCCTTCAACCCCGACGACATCGTGCGGCAGATCCCCGAGCTCGCCAAGATGTTGGAGATCCGGGAGCTTCTCACCGACCTCAAGGCCAGGGTCATCACCAACAAGCGGTTCCGGCAAGCCCTGGAACGCATTGTCAAGGACCCGAGCCAGATCGAGGCGGTCATCCGCGAGCTCGACCGTGTCGCCCCCCTGCCGGAGGGTGCCACCAAGCCTCCCGAAGGGCAAGCATGACGGGCCTGTGGGCTCGTGGCAGATGAGAGGGGAGACCATGGAGAAAGAGCGATCTGCCGTAGTGCCGCAAGCCACGACCGTCGAGGAGAAGGGAGTGCTCGATGGCCTCTTCGAGATGGTGGACATGGCCCCGCCCGAGGCCGGCGAGGCCGCCTCGCCGAGCGGGCGCCTCTCCACGGCCCTGAACATGCTCATCCGCGAAGTGGCGCTTGGCGGACGGGCCGTTGAGCACGTTGACAAGGCCCTCGTGGACAGCCTGATCGCCGACCTCGACCGGAAGATCTCGGCCCAGGTCAACGAGGTACTCCACCACGAGGAGTTCCAGCGTCTCGAATCGGCCTGGCGCGGCCTCAAGTTCCTCATCGACCGCACCGATTTCCGCCGCAACGTGAGAATCGAGGTCCTGAACGTCTCGAAGGACGACCTCCGGTCGGACTTCGAGGACGTCCCGGAGCCCATCCAGTCGGGTCTCTTCCGGCACATCTACGTGCAGGAGTACGATCAGCCCGGAGGCGAGCCGATCGGCGCCATCATCGGCAACTTCGAGTTCACCAACCACCCGCAGGACATCGCCCTGCTGGGCAACCTCTCGAAGATCGCCGCGGCCTGCCACGCGCCTTTCATCGGCGCGGTCGGGTCGGAGTTCTTCGGCCTCCACTCGGTGGACGAGATGCCGCGCCTGCCCGACGTGGCGCCCATCTTCGAGCAGGCCAACTACGCCAAGTGGCGGGCCTTCCGGGACACCGAGGACTCGCGCTACGTGGGGTTGACTTTCCCTCGGTTCCTGCTCCGGCTGCCGTACGGGACCGAGACCATCCCGACCCGGACGTTCCACTTCGAGGAGGATGTGGCGGGCAGTCACGGCAACTACCTCTGGGGCAACGCCAGCTTCGGGTTCGCGGCGACCCTCTCGCGCTCCTTCGCCGACCACGGCTGGTGCGTCAATATCCGCGGTCCGCAGTCCGGCGGCCTGCTCGAAGACCTGCCGCTCCACTTCTACGAGGCGGCCGGGGAGACGACGGTCAAGATCCCGACCGAGGTGCTGATCTCGGATCGTCGCGAGTTCGAGCTCTCGGAGCTCGGGTTCATCCCGCTGTCCTTCTACAAGAACAAGGACTTCGCCTGCTTCTTCTCGGCCAACTCGTGCCAGAAGCCCAAGAAATACCTGGACGCCGACGCCACGGCCAACAGCCGGCTTTCGGCCCGCCTGCCCTACTTGTTCCTGGTGAGCCGTCTGGCTCACTACCTGAAGGTCATCCAGCGGGAGAACATCGGCGCCGCCAAGGAACGGGAGGAGCTGCAGAAGGAGCTGGAGACCTGGATCAAGACCCTGGTGACCGACATGAAGGACCCGGGCGCCGAGCTCAAGGCGCGATGCCCGCTCTCGGCGGCCCGGATCGCCGTGACCGACATCGCCGACAATCCGGGGTTCTACAACGTCGAGATGATGGTCCGGCCGCACTTCCAGATTGAAGGAGTGGACGTCAGCCTGTCGCTGGTGTCCCGTCTCCCCAAGGCCAAGAAGTAGCGAGAGGAGGGTGCAGAGGAGTCTGGCGGAAGGTGGGCGTCGGTGCGACGCCCTGGGGTTTTCAGCGAGATGGTAGGCACAAGGAGGACATGATGCCGTTACCAGCGTACTTGGAAATCGGCGAAATCCCCGGGTCCTGCAAGGTTCAGGGGCGGGAGAACCACATGGAGATCCTGGGTTTCCGGCACGAGGTATACATGCCGGTGGATCGCAAGGACGGTAGCGCATCGGGCACACGGGTCCACAAGGACCTCATTGTCATCAAGAACTTCGACAAGGCGTCGCCGAAGCTCTACCAGTACCTCTGCAACGGCAAGATCATCGGCTCTGCCACGCTGAAGTGGTTCGAGATCGATGCCGCCGGCCAGGAGAAGATGTACTTCACGCACAAGCTCGAGAACGCCCGCGTCACCGCCGTGCGCCCCTACATGCCCGATGTCGACAATCCCAACAACGAGCAGTACAAGCACATGGAAGAGGTGGCCTTCCGGTACGAGAAGATCACCTGGACCTTCTGCGACGGGAACGTCGAGTACACCGACTCCTGGGTGGAAGGCCGATAGCCCTCGCTGCCCCCAGTGGCCGCGGCATCTCGGGCATCTCGGCCGTGGCGCCGCGTGGTGCGTCAAGGCAGTTGCTTGGCCCCGAGCCGAGGTCGGTGGAGCCGGACACCTGGTGGGGAGCTGAGAAGGCGTGAGCATGGCACAGGGGCGCGTGCAGGGCGGGTTCTTCGAGAGAATGCTGGGGCCGTTGCCGGGCGTCGCCTCGGCGCACCCTCCCCGTTGGGTGGGCGATCCGGTCCGCGATCACCTGATGCTGCTTCTCAACACCCGGCGAGGCTCGGTGCCCCACCTTCCCGGCTACGGGCTGCCGGATGTCTCGGAGTTCTACCAGGACTACCCGGGTTCGCTGGCCGAGCTCCGGCGGCTTGTGGAGCAGCTCATCGATCGCTACGAAACCCGGCTTGTCAATGTGCAGGTGCGTCTGCTGGAGTCGGACAGCACCGAGTTCAGGGCCTCGTTCCTGATCTCGGGCGATCTGGAGGTCGACGACCAGCCGGTTCGCGTGACCTACCGCACCACCATCAACAACACCGGCCGCGCGGCTCTTGAGGGCACCGGCCCGGATTGAAGGGATGCAACACTGGTGCGGCTGCCCGCCTCG
>Ga0116171_10006542_pt1 | contig 10045 bp, 5 predicted proteins | sample AD_JPNHW2_MetaG_FD_89798 | JGI IMG/M metagenome (GOLD analysis project Ga0116171, IMG submission 89798) | Active sludge microbial communities of municipal wastewater-treating anaerobic digesters from Japan - AD_JPNHW2_MetaG | ecosystem: Engineered > Bioreactor > Anaerobic > Digestate | place...
CGTTCACCCGACGCACTATGGGCGTATTTGCCCGATCGAAACGCCTGAAGGCCCGAACATCGGCCTGATCAGTTCGCTGAGCTGCTTTGCCCGCATCAACGAGTACGGCTTCATCGAATCGCCGTACAAGCGCGTGACTGGCTGCACGGTCCAGGACGATGTGCGGATTCTGAATCCCGGGTCGACCAGTCTGAAAGTGGGCCAAGTCCTCACACGTGTCGAACTGACGGCCGCACTGAAGAAGCTGAAGGCCTCCGATGCGCCCCCAGAGTATGAAGCGCATTGCGACTACTTGTCGGCGTGGGACGAAGACAAATACGTCATTGCCCAGGCCAATATGAAGCTGGATGACAAGGGCGGCATCGTCGACGAACTGGTCAACACACGCAAGGCGGGTAACTTCACGCTGATCAACCGGGACGAGGTCCAATACATGGACGTTAGCCCGAAACAACTGGTCTCGGTAGCCGCGTCGCTGATCCCGTTCCTCGAGAACGACGACGCGAACCGGGCGCTTATGGGTTCGAACATGCAACGGCAGGCAGTGCCGCTGCTGCGCGCCGATTCGCCTATCGTCGGCACGGGCATGGAGGGTGTGACCGCGCGAGACTCAGGCGCGGTGATCATGTGCAGGCGTTCCGGCGTCGTCGATTCAGTCGACAGCGAACGCATCATCGTGCGGGTGGAGGGCAGTTCGCATGAAGGGCAGATGTCGCGCGAGGTCGGCGCCGACATCTATCCGCTGACCAAGTTCAAGCGCTCGAACCAGAACACCTGCATCAACCAGAAGCCGATCGTTGAGCAGGGCCAGAGAGTCAAGAAAGGCGACGTGCTGGCCGACGGGCCCTGCACCGATGCCGGCGAACTTGCGTTGGGCCGCAACGTGTTGGTGGCTTTCATGCCGTGGCGCGGCTACAACTTCGAGGACGCCATCATCGTCAGCGAGAAGCTGGTGAAAGAGGACTACTACACCTCGATCCACATCGAAGAGTTTGAGATCGAGGCTCGCGACACCAAACTCGGTCCGGAAGAGATCACTCGCGACATCCCGAACATTTCGGAATCGTTCCTGCGCAATCTGGACGATAGCGGCATCATTCACACCGGCGCCAAAGTCAAGCCGGGCGACATTCTTGTGGGCAAGGTGACGCCGAAGGGAGAGACTCAGCTCACACCCGAAGAGAAGCTCCTGCGGGCTATCTTCGGCGAAAAGGCCGGCGATGTGAAGGATGCCTCGCTGTACTGCCCTCCAGGCATCGAAGGTGTGGTGGTCGACGCCAAAGTATTTTCGCGCAAGGGCGCCGATCCTGACGAGCGCTCTCGCTCGATTCTGAAGGAGCAGGTCGACAAGCTGCACCGCAATCTCGACGACGAGAAGCGTATCCTCAACGACGAGCGTTCAAAGCGGCTAGCGAATCTGCTTGAAGGCAAGGAGATCCAGACCGATCTCCACGACGAGAGGACGAACAAGAAGCTGCTGGCCAAGGGCACAGTGCTTACGCGCGACCTAGTGGACAAGTTGCGTGCCCGCGACCTGAAACGGCTGAAGTTCTCGGGCAAGGACCCAAGGCTGAACGAGGCTATCGATGAGATCGAGGAGCTCACGTCACGCCAGATCCAAGTGCTCGAGAAGATCACCGAGGAGAAGACGGCGAAGCTGAAGAAGGGCGATGAGCTGCCGCCGGGCGTCATCAAGATGGTGAAGGTGTATATTGCCATGCGCCGGAAACTCTCGGTCGGCGATAAGATGGCCGGCCGCCACGGCAACAAGGGCGTCATCTCGAAGATCGTGCCTGAGGAAGATATGCCCTTCCTCGCCGACGGCACGCCGGTTGAGATCATCCTGAATCCGCTTGGCGTTCCTTCACGTATGAACGTCGGACAGATTCTGGAGACCCACCTCGGCTGGGCCGGTTTCAAGCTCGGCAAGAAGTACGCCACGCCGGTGTTCGACGGTGCGACCGAATCCGACATCAAGAGCCAGCTTGATCTGGCCGAACTGCCCACCTCGGGCAAGGTGAAGCTGCACGACGGCCTGTCGGGCATTGCCTTCGAACAGCCCGTGACTGTGGGCTATATCTACATGCTGAAGTTGTCGCACCTGGTTGACGACAAGATCCACGCCCGTTCGATCGGACCGTATTCACTCATCACGCAGCAGCCGCTGGGCGGCAAGGCGCAGTTCGGCGGCCAGCGATTCGGCGAGATGGAGGTCTGGGCGCTGGAAGCCTACGGTGCCGCTTACATCCTGCAGGAGTTGTTGACGGCCAAGTCCGACGACGTGTATGGACGCGCCAAGATCTACGAAGCGATCGTGAAGGGCGAGGCTGCTGCCGAACCCGGCGTGCCCGAGTCGTTTAACGTGCTCATTCGCGAGTTGCAGTCGCTCTGCCTCGATGTCGAGCTGATGAAGAAAGTAAGAGAGGCGCCGGACACGGCGCTGGCGGCTGACTAGGAGACCGAAAGGACAGGAGGCGACGATGTATAGAGCAACCCCTTACGACCGAAGCAACCTGATCGCGGATTTCGATTCGATCCGCATATCGCTGGCGTCGCCGGAGAAGATCCGGAGTTGGTCGCACGGCGAGGTCACCAAGCCGGAGACTATCAACTACCGCACTTTCAAGCCCGAGCGCGACGGACTGTTCTGCGCGCGCATCTTCGGCCCGGTTGCCGATTGGGAATGCCTCTGCGGCAAGTACAAGCGGATGAAGCACCGGGGCGTCATCTGCGACAAGTGTGGCGTCGAAGTGACGCTGGCGCGCGTTCGCCGCGAACGGCTTGGCCACATCGAGCTGGCCAGCCCGTGCTCCCACGTCTGGTTCTTCAAGGGCCTTCCATCGAGAATCGGCTACCTCCTGGATATCACGCTGCGCGATCTCGAACGGGTCCTGTACTTCGAGGCCTATGTGGTCGTCGATCCGGGCGAGGTGCCCGGACTGGGCCATCACGAGGTGATCACCGACGAACGCAAGCGCCAGCTTGACGCCGACTTCCCCGGCCAGTTCACCGCCATGATGGGTGCCGAGGGCATCAAAGAACTGCTGCGCATGATCGACATCGAAGGCCTCTCGGTCGAGATCCGCGAGCGGATGAAGACTGAGACCTCGCAGCAGAAGAAACTGAAGTACGCCAAACGTTTACGCGTTGTCGAGAGCTTCCGCAAGTCCGGCAACAAGCCCGAGTGGATGATCCTCAGCGTGCTGCCGGTGATTCCTCCCGAATTGCGCCCGCTGGTTCCACTCGATGGCGGCCGGTTCGCGACCTCGGACCTGAACGACCTCTACCGCCGCGTGATCAACCGCAACAACCGCTTGAAGAAGCTGATGGAGCTTCACGCCCCCGACGTGATCGTGCGCAACGAGAAGCGCATGCTGCAGGAGGCCGTCGACGCACTGTTCGACAACGGCCGCCGCGGCCGCGTACTGCGTGGCGCCAACAACCGCCCGCTGAAATCGCTCTCGGATTCGCTCAAGGGCAAGCAGGGCCGCTTCCGGCAGAACCTGCTTGGAAAGCGCGTCGACTACTCAGGCCGATCGGTTATCGTCGTCGGGCCCGAGTTGAAACTGCATCAAGCCGGTTTGCCGAAGAAGATGGCGCTCGAGCTTTTCAAGCCCTTCATCTATCACCGGCTCGAACTCCGCGGACACTGCACCACGATTAAGCAGGCCAAGGAACTGGTGGAGCAGCAGGATCCGGTGGTCTGGGACATCCTCGAAGAGGTGATCAAGGATCACCCGATCATGCTCAACCGCGCACCAACGCTGCACCGGCTGGGTATCCAGGCCTTCGAACCGGTGTTGGTGGATGGCAAGGCGATCAAGATCCACCCACTGGTTTGTACAGCGTTCAATGCCGACTTCGATGGCGACCAGATGGCCGTTCACATCCCGCTGTCGCCCGAAGCACAGATCGAGGCTTCCACGCTGATGCTGGCGGCCAACAACATCCTGTCACCGGCTCATGGCTCGCCCATCGCCGTGCCGACGCAGGATCTGGTTCTCGGACTTTACTACCTGACCAAAGTCCGCCGCGGATCCAAGGGGGAGGGCAAGAAGTTCGCCTCCATCGAGGACGTGTTGATTGCCCTCGAAATGGGAGAAGTCGAAACCCAGACACCCATCACGCTGCGCTATACCGGCCGCGTGATCGATCTGGCCAACGCCTACGATTCGCAGGACGTGATGCATACCGAGCCGGTCCCATACAACAAGGCGGACATGGAGACCACGGTCGGCCGCGTTCTACTCAACGACACGCTCCCAGCCGACATGCCGTTTGTCAACGGCCTGCTCAAGAAGAAGGGCTTGACGCAGTTGGTGCAGTACTGCTACCTGCGCTTTGGCCTTCATGTCACGGTCAAGATGCTCGACGACATCAAGGACCTCGGCTTCGCTTCGGCGACCAGGGCCGGCATCTCGATCGGCATCGACGACATGGTCGTTCCCGAATCCAAGGGCAGGCTAGTGCGCGACGCCGAGAAGCTCGTCATGGAGGTTCAGTCGCAGTACACCGATGGCGCCATCACCCACGGCGAACGGTACAACAAGATCATCGAGATTTGGAACAAGGTGACCGAAGAGGTCACGGCCGAGATGTTCAAGGTGATGGAGGCCGACGACAAGACCGGCCGCTACCTGAACCCGATCTACATCATGGCTGACTCTGGCGCCCGTGGCTCCAAGCTCCAGATCCGTCAGCTTTCCGGTATGCGCGGCCTGATGGCCAAGCCGTCCGGCGAGATCATCGAAACCCCGATCACGGCCAATTTCCGTGAGGGTCTGAACGTGTTGCAGTACTTCATCTCAACGCATGGCGCCCGCAAGGGCTTGGCCGACACGGCGTTGAAGACGGCCGATTCGGGTTATCTGACGCGGCGCCTTTGCGACGTCGCACAGGATGTCATCGTCACCGAACTCGACTGCGGCACTGAAGAGGGCATCTTCGTCGAGCCCATTGTTGAATCGGGCGAGATCATCGAGCCGTTGCGCGACCGCATCGTTGGCCGCGTCGCGCTCGAGGATCTGCGCGACTACGAGAACAATGTGCTGGTGGCCGCCCGCCAGGAGATCACGGAGGAACTGGCTTCCGCCATACAGGATGCCGGCATCGATCGCGTCAAGATCCGTTCGGTGCTCACCTGCGAATCAAAGCGTGGCGTCTGTGAGCTTTGTTACGGGCGCAACCTCGCCACCGGCCGGCTCGTGGAGCGCGGCGAGGCCGTGGGCATTATCTCGGCTCAGTCTATCGGCGAACCGGGCACACAGCTCACCATGCGCACCTTCCACATCGGCGGCGCCGCTTCGAGCGGAGCCGAGCAGAACAAGCAGGAAGCGCGCAACGAAGGTTTCGCGAAGTTCATCGAAATCAAGACCGTCCGCAACGCCAAGAACGAGATCATCGCCATGAATCGGACTGGTCTGGTAGTGGTCGCGGACGAAAAGGGCCGCGAGCGCGAACGCTACCAGGTGGTTTACGGCGCCAAAATTCTGGTCGAGGACGGCTCTCCGGTGAAGGCCAACCAGACCCTGCTCGAATGGGATCCGTTCGCCTTCTCGATTCTTACTGAAATCACCGGCACGGTGCACTTCAAGGACATCATTGAAAACGTCACCTACCACGAGCAGGTGGACGAGGTGACCGGACTTTCGCAGTGGGTGGTCATCGACTCGCCAGACGAGAAGCGGATGCCCACAGTCCTTGTCCGCCCCGAAGGCGGACACCGCAGCGAAGAGCGGCGCTACCTTATGCCTGTGCACGCTCACTTGAGCGTCCGCGAAGGCGACACCGTCTTCGCCGGCGATGTGCTGGCGAAGATCCCGCGCGCCACCACCAAGACCAAGGACATCACCGGCGGCCTGCCGCGCGTTGTCGAATTGTTTGAAGCCCGCAAGCCACACGAAACGGCAGTGATGAGCGAAATCGCCGGTCTCGTGCGCATCGGCGATGTCGTCAAGGGCGTGCGCAAGGTCAGCGTCGTAGGCGACGACGGGACCGAGCGCGAGTATTCCATTCCGCGCGGCACCCACATCAACGTCCAGGAGGGCGAACGCGTCAAGGCGGGCGACCCGCTGATGGATGGTCCGCGAAACCCGCACGACATCCTCAAGGTCCTCGGCGAACAGGAACTGCAGAAGTATCTGGTCAACGAAATCCAGGAAGTCTACCGCCTGCAGGGCGTTAACATTAACGACAAACACCTTGAAGTGATTTGCCGCCAAATGATGCGCTGGGTCAAGATCGAGGACATCGGCGACACCGAATTCCTGCCTGAAGAAGTGGTCGACAAATTCCGTTTCCGCGAGGAGAACGACGTCTTCATCGCCGCCGGCGGACGTCCGGCAACCGGCTCTCCCGTCCTGCTCGGCATCACCAAGGCGTCACTTTCCACGGACTCATTCATCTCGGCCGCATCGTTCCAGGAGACCACGCGCGTACTCACTGAAGCCGCCATCAACGGCAAGGTGGATTCGCTCCGCGGCCTGAAGGAGAACGTCATCATGGGTCGATTGATCCCGGCCGGGACCGGCATGGATTACTACCGTCGTGTCAAGATCGCCGGCGAGGACCTTGTCGAGGAACCGGTGTCAGACGAGAATGTCCTGGCAGACTCCTTCCAGGTTTACGACGACGAAACCAAGGGCGGCTATGTGTCCGGCTCGGAGGGCGGCGAACTCAATTTCGACGACACTCTGGGCGAGGTCGAGTAGTAACAGCCCTCGGAGTTAACCTAGTCAACGAAAGAAACCCCGCCGGGCGGCCCGTTTAGGAACACCCAGCGGGGTTTTTCCATGATCTGGATGGAGCGGCCGACCTGGAAGTCAGCGCCGGACCAGCACCTCCTGCAGGCTGTCCCGCGTAACAAAGAACTTCAAGCTGCCGAATCCGGAGAACAGCCGTTCGACCGTTCGCGGGTTGAACCGTTCGACCGGCCGGAGTGGTGGTCTTGGCACAGCCTTCACGAATGAATCCCCGAGAATGCGGCAATCGAGCGGTGCGGCCGAACCTGCGGATTCAGGATGGAACATCGCCAGCAGCAACCCACCAGGCTCCATCACCGCTCTCAGCCTTTCGACAAGCGCCAGGGCCACCTGGGGCAAGAGGAATTGAAGACGGTCCCAGAGCAGGACGGCGGACAGGCGCCGGCCCGTGCCATCCAATGTGGCTTCAAGAAACTCCGCTATTCGGGCCTCATCGGCCTTGCCTTCGGAGATCTCACCCCTAGAGAAAAAACTGTCGTAACCCACAATCAAATCGACCGCATAAAGACGGTGCCCTGAGCCGGTGACGAAATCCAGGTTGTTCTGGTTGAGCCCGCCGAGGTCGGCCACCTGGAGGCCGAAGTGGCTTTCCAGGTGACGGGCCAAACTCTGCATGGCGTGGCTGCGCCGCTGATCAGCCGACGCCCCTTGTCCTCCGGCCTGGGCCAGGCCGGAGGAACCGGCCCCGGCTTGGTTCATCCCCGGCTGCTCTCCGTCGGCGGCGGGACGATCAACGGCGATTGCGATTCTAACGTTGCAGCCGGCGCCGGCGCGGCCGCGGCAGGTTTGGCCTGTTTTGGCGGGTCAACCCGGATGGTCTCCACGTTGCCCTTGAAGTAGGCTTCGTCCTCGATCACCGGACGGCACGCCCTCAGGTCGCCGATCACCTTTGCGTTCTTGCGGATCTCGACCCGTTCAGACGCCTCGAGATTGCCCTGAACCACTCCATAGATGACGATCTCTCTCGCGCGTATTTTGCCTTCGATCTGGCCGCCAGGGCCCACCGTTAACCGGTTTTCCGGCAGATCGACGTCACCTTCCAGGCGTCCGTCCACCAGCAGATCCTCCTTGCCGCTCACCGTGCCCTTCACCAGGATCGTCTTACCGATCACGGCGGCCGCGCGCGTTGTGGCTTCCTCCACCCTGCGCGCCGGGTACGTCGTGGTTGGGATCGCTTCCCTGGCCGGCTCCGGAGCCATCTGTCTCGCCTGTGTTTCCTCTTCTCTCTTGCTGCGATTCCACATTGTGTTTCCTGTCTCCTATCCGGCTCTATGAGCCATTCTCATGAACACGATCGCAGGGGCGCTCGCGGCAGGCGTTTCCGCCTTCCCGCCGGCGAGACCGTGTGTCCGACCTCCCGAGGCGATCCGGTTTCCCTACCAGTGATGCATCCTATCCTACCAAGCTCCTGGCCTTGCGCCGGGTCAACATTTGCCCATGCATGCTCACACGCCTCCGCGTTCCACCCGATACCACTTATAATCAGGGCGTGCCCAAGTCCAAAGACCTGGAATCCAAACTGACTGTCCTGGAAAGGCAGTTGGGCGTCTTTCAGCGCATCTCGCGCCTGATGGTACGCGAACTGAGCCTTGCCGAGACGCTACAGTCCATCGTGAACCTGGTGACCCAGTTCACTGCCTGCGATTCCACGCTGCTGTACCTGATCGACTGCGATCACCTCGTCCTGTGCGCCTCGTCCAATCCCCACCCATCACAGATTGGGCGCGTCCGTCTGCGACTCGATGAGGGCCTGACCGGATGGGTGGCCCGTGAGAGAAAAATGCTGGCCATCGCCTCGGAAGCTTACAGCGACCCGCGCTTCCGGAAGTTCTCCGACCTGCCGGAGGACAACTTCGAATCCTTCCTGTCGGTTCCCGTGATCGCCCGGAACCGCGTCATCGGCGTCATCAACGTCCATCACCGCGTGCCGCACCGCCACACGGGCGCCGAGATGGAACTGCTTACCACGGTGGGCGAACAGGTTGGCTGCCTGCTCGTTCTTGCCCGCATGGCCCCCAGCGCCATCGAAGAGACTAACCACGTCGCCCTGGTCATGTCGCACGGCCATATCGCCAGGAAGGGCGAGGACTGATCTGGCTGTGTCCACAACGCGAAGATCGTTCATTGCCGCCGCTACCAGCCTGAATGCCTTGGCGCAGCGGAGCCAGATGTCTCAACTCCCGGAGGGGGCACTGTTACGGCCCGGGCTTGATTCCCCCACGTTCGGCCGCGGCGGATGGTCGATCCAGTACCATTTCGACAAGGACCGTGAGTCGCTCGACCTCGGCATGCTCCAATTTGCCAGTGCTACTCGAGGTCTCGCAACGGCGGCTAAGTTCAAGGATGGCGAGCTTGCCGGCTACTACGCGCTTCGCACTGCTGATGGTGGCGCCACGTGGACGGAAACCTCCATCGGACGCAGGCCTTATTCGCTCCATGTTCTGGACGAGTCCAATGCCTGGATTGTCTGTGACAATCGCCTGCTTTACTCCAGCGAGGGCGGCGCTGAATGGAGACGCCTCAGACTGCCCAGCCGCAAAGTGCTGCGCGTTTACTTCCAATCGCCCACTCGAGGTTGGGCCTTTGGAATTGGCAACGTTTTCTATGTGACCACCGACGCAGGGCGTTCCTGGAGCCCGGTCAAGGAAAGCGTTGAACTGAAGCTGACCAGCGACAACACGCTCCTCTCGTGGTTGGAGTTCGTTTCGCCGAAGCAGGGCATTATCGCCGGCACATCACGACGCCGTCCGGAATCGGATAGCTATCTGCCCGACTGGATGATTCCGGAACGTTCCACCCGAAGCCGCTTGTTGCCGGGCGTCATTTTCACCATGGTGACCAACGACGGCGGCAACTCCTGGAGGCCCGTGATGACCTCCGCGTTCGGCGACCTGACGAAGATCCGAATGAAAGGCATGCGGGGGGCCAGCCTGATCGTCTACGATGATGGTTTCGACTGGCCCTCCGAGGTCACTAGCCTCGACCTGAGGACCGGAGGCGCCACCCCGATCTTCCGTAAGCCACAGATCAACGTCACCGACATCGCCCTGGTTGGTGAAGCCGGGATTCTGCTGGCGGGCGTGGAATCGCCTGGGCGGCTCCGAACGTCGGCCCAGACCGGCAAGATCAAGGCGCTCTATAGTCCCAATGGCGCCGGCTGGTACGACATGAAAGTTGACTATCGCGCCGAGGGGACTCGTGCGAGTATCGCGCGCGTCGGCGACGATCACTTCTGGATCGTCTCCAACTCCGGCATGATCCTCAAACTCCTCCCTTGAACCGCC
>Ga0116171_10006543_pt1 | contig 10045 bp, 11 predicted proteins | sample AD_JPNHW2_MetaG_FD_89798 | JGI IMG/M metagenome (GOLD analysis project Ga0116171, IMG submission 89798) | Active sludge microbial communities of municipal wastewater-treating anaerobic digesters from Japan - AD_JPNHW2_MetaG | ecosystem: Engineered > Bioreactor > Anaerobic > Digestate | place...
CTCCTTGATGATCTCGTTCGCGACCACGTGATAGTAGCCGACGGAAGCGTCGATGCCGCTCATGCCGAAGATCTCCTCGTACTCCCTCTTGGAATAACGGGAAATGACCTTGGAGACGCCCAGGTGCTTGCCGATGAGGGACGCTAACAGATTGTCCTCCTCGTTCTCCGTGGCGCAGATGAGAACGTCGGCCATGCTGACGTTCTCGTTCCTCAGCACGGACGGGTCGGAACCGTCGTCGTTGATGATCACCGTCTTGCTCAATTGCTTGGCCAGGATGCGGCAGCGGTCCTCGTCGTTCTCGATGAGCTTAACGGATATCTTCTCCTTCTCCAGAAGCGTGGCCAGATGCTCTCCGACTATACCTCCGCCGACGATGACCATGTCCCGGGGCTCCCTGAGTATACCCAGCATGCGGTTGAAATCGGCCACCGCCTTACCTTTTCCAACGATGGTCACCTGGTCGCCCTTCATGAGGACGTCGTTGACGGTGGGGACGATTATCTGCTTGCCGCGGTGGATGATGAGTATCTTGCACTCCTCGGGGATGGGCAGTTCCCGCAGGGGCACCATCACCACTCCCTCCTTCTTCCCGCTGACCTTGAACATGGCCAGCTCTATGCCTAGGGAAGGAACGGTCTCCACGCCGATGGAGTTCTCCATGAGAGCGATGCGCATCAGCTTCTCGGCGGTGAGGTATTCCGGCGAGATTATGTGATCGACGTTCAGGAACTTGGAGGCCATGGCCCCCTCGATGTAATCGGGATTGCGAACCCTGGCCACGGTGACCAGTTTGGGATTGATCTGCTTGGCCATCATGCAGGTGAAGATGTTCGTTTCGTCCCTCTCCGTCACAGCCAGGAGAAGGTTGGTGTCCTCGTTGATGACGCTCTTCAGAACTTTAGGGCTAGCGCCGTTGCCGTTGAGCGCTCCGACGTTCAGATGGTTGACCACGTAGTCGTAGCGCTTGAGGTCGTCCTCGATGACCAGGACAGAGTGCTGCTTGGAAAGCATCCTGGCTATGGTATAGCCCACGTTCCCCGCGCCCACTACAATGACGTGCATCCCTCAACGCTCCATGTGCCATTGGCTATTGCCCGAATACCGGATAAGGAACGCTTTACCCATTAAAGATATGTTTGCTAATCGCCGCCGGCACCTGACCGTCCGATAAGCTGGACAGATGGTTCACACCAACAAAAACGTCAATGCGAACAGGAGCCCGAGCTGGACCACCCATACCAGGGCGGCCACGGGCATCAGTTTTCGACCGATCTTCACGGTCTGGCGAAGGTTCATGGAAAGCCCGACCCCGGCCATGGCCACGGTGAGCAGGGAGGCGGAAGATGACACCACGATCGAACGAACCTCCCCACCCATTTCCGGAAGGACCATGATCAGCAGCGACATCAAGGCGGCCACGATCACGAAGGCGATCAGGAATCCGGGCATCCTCGTGCCGGAGGTCCTGCCTTCGCCCCGGAAGAGCCTGGCCAGGACGTAAGCCACCACGACCAGCATGGCCACCCGGATCATCTTGTAGGCCAGCACCAGGGCGGCCACGTCCTCGCCGCCTAGAGCGTTGTGGTACAGGTCGGCCGCCGGTATGACGTTCCCGACCTCGTGCAGTGAGCCGCCTATCAGCACTTCCGCCTGGGCGGCGTCCAGTCCGGCGATCGACGCTAACCAGGGAACGACGAACACCCCTATCAGACCGAGAACGCTGATGACCCCGATCACCGCGTGCGTGTTGTGCGCCTTGGCGTCAATGACCGGCGCCACGCTCAGGCAGGCGGAAACGCCGCAGACGCTGTTGCCCGTGCCAATGAGCGCAGAGGCGTCCTTCTCCAGCCGCACCTTCCTGCCAAGGAACAAGGAGAACCAGACCGTGAAGGCCATGACCGCCAGGATGATCACAATGCCGACCGGTGATGCTTTGGACAGCACGTCCAAGGTCACTCGCGCGCCCATGAGCACGATAGCCAGTCGCAGCAGGAATCGACCGGCGTAGGCTCCACCTGGGTAGATAGGCGATACGTTCACCAGCAGACCGATGAGAAGCGCCAGCACTATGGGTCCGACCTTGAACAAGAAGGACGCCAGGGGATTATCCGCGAACAGATTGGAGTCCAACAGCCTGGGGCCGCCTTCGAACAGGGTGCCCCTGGTGACCAGATAGGACGCTACGGCCACGATGAGGCAGAACAGCAGCCCTGGAACCTCCTTGCGACCGACCCGCAGATACAGCTTGGCGTCGTCTACGTATGACATGGGACCTGAGGTCGAGATGGTCAACGGTCTTAAATGATTTCTGCCCCGCTCAATTCGATTCCTGCCTGCGGCGTATTCCGTAGGCGACCAGAATGATCAGGAGGGTTATGGCGATTATCGCCCAGATCAGGGGCCAGTTTATCCAAGTATAGGTCTTGAACTGCTCCTCGAGGGAACCGACGGTTACGTGGTGCTGACCTTTGTGGACCCCGTTGAACTGGAAGGTCAGCTGTTCGCTCTCTCCAGCTTCCAGGTACACATCGACGGTATCTACGACCCTGTCGTCTAGAACGATATTGATCGTGAAATTGCCTGGGGCGTTGCCGACGTTGCTGACGTTGAGGCTCACGCTCGCCTTGTAGTTGTACTTGATGAACAGCGGAAGCACGTTCCACCAGAAAACCTTCTTGGTGCCTTTGAAGGTCAGCTCGCTGATCTCCAGCAAGGCGTACTCGTCCCTGTCGTCATACGCGCCGGCCGCGTAGCTGCCGGTGCCGATTATATCGGCGTAGGCGTACCAGGAGTAGAACGGACCGGTCTCGTTGAGCCTGACCCAGACACCATCGACCAGCTGGTATAATCCTGGAACGAAACCTTCGGGAAGCGCTTCCGGGTCGAAACCGATTATCAGCGATGCGCCAGACGAGAAGCTTACGTTCGTTGAGACGTTGTTCTGGTCGAAGGCCGAGATGACGTAGGTGGGGCTGAGCGCCGTGGCGTTGGTTCCGTTCAGAACGTCCTCCTGCTCGGCCTCGGTCACCACCAGCCACTCGGGCACCGTGCCATTCTCGGTCAGTATCTGCGTACCGGCGGCGAACTCCAGTACCACCGTGCCATTGGCGTTGGTGGCCTGGAACGCTTCCTGCACGTACCCGGTGGCGTTCAGGGCCACCACGGTCAATGTGCCCAGCACGTCGATCACAAGCCAGGAGACGCCATCCTCAGGACCGGTGGCGGTCATCAAATAATTAATGGTGAAGCTCAACCCGTCGCCCTGCGCCTCGTTCTGCGGCGCACCGCTGTCAAAGAACTCCCAGGCCCAGGTGAGGTTGATGGTCTCCCCTGCTTTCAGCGGTCCGATGCAGATGGAGCGGTCCAACGACGTTCGGGGCATGTCCGTGAACGGAGCGGGGAAGCTGATGTTGCTGGACATATTAACGGACGAGGGAGCAAGTAGGAAGTGCTCGGCAAGGTGCCTTCCGTCCGTCCCGCCGTCAGTTTCCACGACATCGCTGAACCAGATGGTCACGTAACCGTCGATCCTCCCGGCGTTCCTCAGCTCTACGAGCTCCGTGCCGTTATCGCCGGGAACGATGTTGGCGATCGTCCAGGGAGCGCTGCCCGAGCCGCCGATGGTGAGGTTCATCACCCCGTCACCGGCCGAGACCGGGGCGGACATGAACAGGAGCGGTGCTAGCATCGATACCACGAGAAGTAGCGCCGCGAGCGACCGTCCTGCCCGAAGGAAAGAACGGTTCAACTCAGAACCCCCTGTAGTAGAGACGTACTTCGTACAAGATGGGGGTAGAGGTTGTGACGGTGGTCGTCATATCCACCCGCCATTGCACGTATTGACCGGTTATGGTGCTTATGGAACTTCCAGTCACCGTGGTCCAGGCCACCCCTGTCAGATCCCAGGAACCGTTGACCCCGGTTTGGTTGTTAGGGTCGTCAGGAGTGGGTATCCATGTGCGGGTGTTAGATGCCCGTACCTTGAATGAGATGCTTGTACCGGATGGCACGGTATAATCGGCGAACAGCGAATCTAATTTCATGTTCGCCTTTCCCGTGTCGTGAACGCTCGAAACGAGATAGCCGCTGGGAGCGTAACCTGTGGCGAAAGCAACATAAAGCAAATTACTCCCGAAATTAGCTTTCACGGGTGAGGGCATACTGGTCATCGTGGCCCAGGTCCGAAGCGTGGAGTTGTACTTCAACAGAATGTTGGTGTTGCCTCCGGCGGTCACGAACGGCCGGATGTTGTCATAGGCCAGATCGGAACCTACATTGAGTTTGCTGTTCTTCGGAACAAGCCCGAGTTTAGTGAAGGCCTTGGTCGTAATACTGTATTGATAGACCTCCCGATTATCGCCGCCGCGGCCGATGAGCAGATAGGCCCCTTGACCATGGGTGATCGACACACCGAGGCCAAAACCTTTATTGGCCGGATTGGTGATCGTTATCGGGGTCACAGTTATTCCATCCAGGCTCACCTGGTAGAACACGTTAGTGTTGGTGGGGGAGGCGGTGGACCGGACGATGTAAATGAACCCCAAGTACACCACCATCGATGCGCCGTATGCGTTGGTCTCGCCTATTTTCGGTAAGGTAGTGGTTAGGGTCCACCACGTATCGTTCGACGGGTTGTATTTCCACAGGGTTCCGGTATTACCACCTTGCAGGGCGTAGAACATCCCGTCATTGTAGTTCCGGAGGAAACCACCAGCACCTACCGGCCCAGGCGTGTCCGCTCTCTTGGACCAGTTGTTGTACTGGGTGTCGAACCTCCAGAAGTGACGGGTCCCGCCCCCCATCATCGCGTAGATGTAACGGGATTCGTCGAAGGCCATGGATCCGCCGTAACCGACGTTCGCCGGGACGTTGGCCCTTTGCGACCAGTTATTGGATTCTGTATAATAACGATAGAAGTCCCTGGTATTACCGCCAGCCAGAAGGTATAGGGATGACATGGCGGTCTCCTTCTCGGCCAGGGTGACGTCTCCAGGGCTCTCCAGGGTGTGCACTTCGAACTTGGTGGTATTGTTGTAGAAATCGTCCTCGGTGGTGGACTTCCACATCTTAGGAGTGTACGCGCTAATCTTATTGTTAGCGCTGTTCTCGACGTCACTGAACGCGGCGAACAATCCAGTGTTCAGGAACGCCACCACGATAAGTAATGAGACTATGGTCAGGAGGCGTTTCTTCGAGATCATTGCTCGCCCCCTGAGGTAGAGTCGTCCTTCTCCCTATCCTCGTACAATCCCAACAGGAGCATAGCTGCGATAAGGACGAAAATCAGCACCCAGCCGTAGACGCTCTTCAGGAAGAGCACGGCGTGCCCTGCGTAAGGTACGACCAGACCGACCTCGGTGACCACATCGTCATACGTTATGGTGTAGGGGTCGGGGTCTTCGTTCGCATCTCCTTGCGTCTGGATCCAGCCCGCCTCGGCGTTGATAGCAATCACCCGGTGACAGATGAGGATGCCAGAATGCCGGAAGACTATGATGTCCCCGACCTTGATGTCCTCGTTATCAACGGAGCTAGAGATCGCCAGGTCCCCGACCTCGATGGCCGGGGACATGCTGCCGGAACGGACCGGATCAAAACGGAACCCGATGACGGGGGATACCGCCATGAAGAGCACCAGAGCTAACACTGCCACTGATATGGCCGTGCCTACACTGGACCACTTCATGCTTTCACCCTCCGTCAAAGGTAAGGAGATTGTTCATTCACTTGGTTCGGTTTGCGCTCACACCTGGGTACCGGCGTTGCCGTCAGCGTCCTGGTTCAGTACGAACCGCAGACCGAAGGTCACGATGTCGCCCTGGATCTGGTTATCGGCGCTGGTCGGCACGGAGAAGCTCACAGTGAAAGTGAGGGTGCTACCCGCTGCCATAGGGATGTTGGCCAAGTTCGTCATGGCTCCATTCAGCAGCCCTGTGTATGTGAATGTCCCGGCGGTTATGGTTATGGACAAAACCTCAGACAGGTCACCACCCGTACCAGTGGCGACACCAGCAACACCATTGGCGTTACCAGTAGTAACTAGTTCTGGCTCGGTGTCGGTTCCGTTGGTGTCGACAATTTGGACGATGGTCACCGTAAGAAGCCCGGCCATTGAGCCATTATTCTTCAGGGTTATGCTCGTGGGTATAGCGGAGGTGAAACCGGGGTACACGCCACTCTGAGTGAGGTAGGCGGTTACGTTGCTTGCGGGACTGGTTACCTGGAGGTCCAAAGTTGCTGCGGTAACCTTGTTACCGGCGTTGTTCTCAACGTCGTTGAAGTAGGCGTTTACGCCCCAGCTCGCGACCAGGGCCACGACGACCAAGGCCAGCGCGCTGATCATTATCCTTTTCTTTTGCATTTTGATATCTCCTTATAGTTTATCGGAGTATTAAACTCCGTTAAAATCCCTTAAGTTGCGTCTCACCTATAATAAGATTTTCTGTCTTATTCCGTTTTGTGATTTTACCTTTGAACATCTGGACAGGGTATCGTATGTTAAACCGATGATTCGTATCGTACCTAAATAACAGCTCACTATGATCCGTTAATGTTAAATAAAAGCGATCGATTTTAAATAATTATCAATTAATCACTTAATAAACCTATAAAAAATAGTTTTATGGAATTGTTAAGTCGAGATTAATAGAATAAATGAAAAGTGGTGGGTCTGTCCGAATTTGAATCGGAGTCACCTGCACCCCAAGCAGGAAGGATTCCAAGCTACCCCACAGACCCATTTTGTAAAGGGGTTATAAGAGGTTTAACCCAGGGGGATCAGCTCACCGAGCAGGTCCGAGTGGGAAATGATCATACGGCGGCAGCAGTACCGTTTGATGTCCAGATCGTCCAGCACTTCCTGGGGGTTCTCCCCCATCTGCACCCTCTTGACGAAGGTCTGGTAGGAGCTGCCCACCACCTTGCCGCACGTGAAACATCTTACCGGTATTATCATTTCTGCTCACCTGTACGATTTTTGCCTCTTCTTCCTGGCGCCACGACCCAGCGGCTTCTTCGGGAGCTTGCGGCGGACGTCGCTGATCAGCAACGACCTGTCGAAGTGCTTGAAGGCGAGCTTCAGCTCCTCGTCATGGAAGAACTCCACGATGGCCTTGGCGATGGCGGTACGGGTGGCTTCCGCCTGACCCATCACGCCTCCGCCGGACACGCTGACGTCGATATCGATCTTGGCGGCCTTCTCGGGCACCAAGGTCAAGGGCTCAGCCATCTTTAACCGAGCCAGCTCAGGGGTGACGATGTCCAGCGGCACGCTGTTGATGCGCACCTTGCCGGTACCCTCGCGGGCCACCGCGCGGGCCACCGCCGTCTTCCTCTTACCACTGGTATTGACAACTTCGGACATATCACATCACCCTCGAGCCCAGGAACTCGGCTATCTGGCTGAGCGTGACGTATTGGGTCAGCCCGGCCTTGATCGCCACGTCGACCTTCTCCTTGGGAGAGTCGACGAACTCCTTCGGTACACCAACGAATACCTTCAGCCTCCTGTAGGCCATCCTGCCGGAGGTGGTCTTCCAGGGGATCATCCCGCGTACCGTCCTCTTCATTATGAGGTCGGCGCGGCGGGGGAAGAACGGGCCGCTCTTGACGTTGCCCAGGTCCTTCTTCTGCTTGTAAGCGGCGAGCACGGCGTCGCGCTCCCCGGTGATTATGATCTTCTCAGCGTTGACGACAACGATCTCTTCGCCCTTCATGATCCTCTTGGCGATCACGGTGGCGAGCCTTCCTGCGATGTGGTTCTCAGCGTCTATGATTGCAACCATTTGCTCACCTCATTATCTTAACGCCAGTTCCCTGGGGCATCTCCTTGACCAGTTCCATGATGGTCAGGTTCTTGCCCCCGGCGGCCTCGATCTTCATCTTGGCGGACTCGGAGAACCCGTAGGCGGCTACGGTTACCTTCTTGTTGATCGCCCCAGACCCCAACACCTTTCCCGCTACGACTATGACGTCGCCCTCGGAGGCGTATCGCTCGATCTTGCTCAGATTAACCTCGGCCCAATTGGCCTTGGCTTTTTCCAATCTTAGAGCAATGTCTCGCCAGATCCCCGCACCGCTGGACCTCGACTCCGCCTTCAGGGCGGATATCAGGGTCAAGAGATTGGGGTCAGTCTTTGCATGTGCCATATTCTGACTCTCCCGACATTGGTAAGCCCCTCTAATAGGGAGGGGTATTAAATACCTTTGCCATCCAAGCGGACGCTCGTCAGAGGCCTTGAACGAACTGCTGGCTGGAGAACTTGGCGGCCCGGATACCTATCCATATAATAACCGGGTACTTATGTCCTACCGGGCGGGCTTCGAGCGCTCCATACTATAATATTAACGCTTATAAATTAAATTTAGATAGCCCTTATATATCTCGTTGGACATATGGTTTAGTTTGCTCGGGGTTTCTGATGATTAGATTTGGTCCAGCTGGTATTCCACTTTCTTGTAAGGGTCGCACTTTGAAGGACGGGATCGAGGACGTTCACGGCCTCGGTCTCAACGCCATGGAGGTGCAGATGGTACGGGTGAACGTGATGCCTCGTTCCCCCGACGACGAAGAGGTCGGGAAGACCCCTCGCCAGATAGATGGCGACCTGGTGGTGGAGATCCACCGTAAGAAAGGCAAGAAGGACGTTCAGATAACCAATCTTGACGAGAAGATCAAGGAGGACGACACCCTTATCAGCCTCTCCTCCGGGCTGGCCCACAATTACGACGAGCTGCAGAAGCTGGGGGTCATGGGGGCCGAGCTGGACGTCGCGCTGTCCATGCACACCCCGTACTACATCGACCTGGCCGGCGAGGGCGACCTCACCAGGAAGAGCATGGACTCCATCCGCTGGGCGGGCATGATGACCCAGGCCATGGGCGGGAACATGGTCGTCACCCACATGGGCCTTTATGGCAACATCAGCCACCGCGAGGCCGCAGAGAACATCTCCGACCGTTTGGAGGAGATAGTCACCTGGTGGGAGAAGAACAAGCTTACGCCCCGATTGGGACTCGAGACGTCGGGACGCAAGGAGGTGTTCGGCGGCCTGGACGAGATCGTGGAGCTGTGCGATAAGTTCGATGTCCTGACCCCGGTGGTCAATTTCGCTCATTACCACGCCCGCAACAACGGCATGCTGCGTGAGCCGGAGGATTTCGCCGAGGCCTTCGACCAGGTCAAGAGCTATGTCGGCGACCTGCATTACACTCACTTCTCAGGCGTGGAGCACGAGGGCGGTAACGAACGGAGGGTCACCCCGATCAAGAAGGGCGATCTGCGCTTCGAACCCATGGCCGAGTTCCTGGCCGATGCCAACTTGAACGCCACGATCATATCCAGCTCCCCGCTCCTGGAGCACGACGCCATGTACATGAAGGTCATTTACGAACGAGTGATGACCAAGAGGGTGACCAAGGACATCAAGGTCAAGAAGGGCAAGGGTGCCAAGGACGAGGATGACGAGTGAAGGAGACCACCGCCTACATTCTTGAGGAGGTCAGGCGGACCATCGAGAAGGTGGACGAGCCGTTGATAGACGATATCGTCACCACCCTCGCCGCCGCCCCCAAGATATTCATCTACGGCGTCGGACGCTCCGGACTGGTCGGAGAGGCTTTCGCCGCCCGTCTGGTCCAGATCGGGCTGAACGTTCATTTCGTCGGTGACACCACCACCCCTATCGTGGAGAAAGGTCACGTAGTTCTCATAATATCCAACACCGGGGAGACCATGTCCGCGGTGCAGACCGCCAACATCGTTCGCCGTCTGGGAGCGGTGGTGATCAGCGTAACTGGCAGCGCCCACTCCAAGTTAGGCATAGCCAGCAACATGGTGATGGAGCTCGTCCAACCCCGGGACGAACGTAAGAAGAAGAATGCGCCCTTGGGTACGATATTCGAGCTGTCCAGCATGGTGATGCTGGACTCCATGGTGCCGCTATTGATGTCCAAGCTGGACCAGGACGAGGCGTCCCTGCGCCGAAGGCACGCCATCTGGGTCTGATCAGGTCCTTATCTTCTTAGGCCGCACGCTCTCCCC
>Ga0116171_10006544_pt1 | contig 10044 bp, 10 predicted proteins | sample AD_JPNHW2_MetaG_FD_89798 | JGI IMG/M metagenome (GOLD analysis project Ga0116171, IMG submission 89798) | Active sludge microbial communities of municipal wastewater-treating anaerobic digesters from Japan - AD_JPNHW2_MetaG | ecosystem: Engineered > Bioreactor > Anaerobic > Digestate | place...
AAAAAGCCTGCGGCCGCAAGCCCGACGGCAATAATGGAGATGGCGAGGCTGCCGTGCCGGTCGGCAAGGCTCCCGGAGGCCGGGGCGACGATGATCGAGAGGAGTGCCGGCACGGTCATGATAAGGCCGGCAAGGAACTGGTCGAGGTGCCGGGAGTTGATGAGGTAGATGGGCATTAAGTACGTGACGCCGGAGAAAAGCGTGGTAATAATAAAGCAGGTCACGACAGCCCGCCGGAAGTCCCGGTTATGGACGAGCACCGGGTTGATGAGGGGGTCAGTGTTTTTGCGTTCGCGCAGGACAAAGACTGCAGCCACGATACAACCGGAGATAAAGAGTGCGATAAGCACGGCATCCGGCGTCCCCGGCACCTGGTAGAAGGAGAACGCCGAGAGGATGAGAATGGTAGCGAGGACAAAGAGCGCAGGGCCGAGATAGTTTAACGGTTTGTGTTCGGTGTCCCCGGTGGCGGCAGGGATGCAGTGCCAGCTCATGACAAACGCGACAATGACAATGGGCAGGTTAACAAAAAACGCCCAGCGCCAGCCGGCGTACTGGGAGATGAACCCGCCAAGGCCCGGGCCGATGGCGTAGCCGACCGCAGACATTGCGATCAAAAACCCGAGCGACCGGCCCCGGACCGAGAGGGGGAGATAGGTGGTGATAACCGCCGGGCCGATGGCGGAGAACATGGCAGCGCCGGCGCCCTGGAGGACCCGTGACAGGATAAGGGAGGTGACATTGGGCGCAAGGCCGCACAAAAGCGACCCGATGCCAAAGAGGGCAAGACCGCAGAGGAAGATCTTCCGAAAGCCGTACCGGTCCCCCAGTTTTCCCATAAAGAGGATGAGGGCGGTGATCGTGAGCATGTAGGAGATGATGATGAGCGAACCGACCCCGACCGGGATCTGCCATGCCTTGTCGATGGTAGGTACGGTGATGTTGACTATGCTCATGTCCAGTGCGCCAAGGAGCGAGGCAAGGGAGACCGTTGCGACAATAAAGTTCTGGCCGGCTTTTGTCGATGGATCCGTTATGGGGAGAAGCGACGCGATGGCAGACACCTGAATATACTTCATTTTATCCATGAGTTAATAAAAATGGTTTTTTTATTTCCCGGACTCTCCCCCGGGGGAGAGAACAACGCCCTATATCGTTTACCAAACGAGAGGTTATGGTAACTATGGCCTCCGACCAGATCCCTCTCGGGCGGTTCTCGCTCATTACCCGTCTCTCGCCAAAAGCGCTCCGGTATTACGACGAGCTGGGCCTCCTTGTCCCGGGGACAAAGGACATCTGCACCGGGTACCGGTATTACACGACCGCCCAGATCCCGCGTGGCGTGTCGATCAAGGCATTGTGCACGCTCGGGTTTTCTCCCAAAGAGATCGGCGACCTGCTCGTGTTCCGGGACCGCGGCGAGGAAGCGGCGATCCAGAGGATCTTTACCCGACGGCGCGGGGAGATCCGGTCCGAGGTCCAGAGGTTACAGGAGATCGAGGCGCTCCTCGTTCAGCAGGATGCGCCCTTAGAGGTATTGTACATGTCGTTATCAGAACCTGTAACAAAAGAACCCGGGCCTATGCGCGTGATCGCACTGCGGGGTACCGGGTCGTATGCCGAGACCATCACCCGGCTTATGGGTGCGCTCTGCACAACTGTTGCGCTTCCCGAAAATGTCGGGGCCGGCCTCAAAGTCAACGGGCCGCCCATGACCCTGTACCATGACAGCGAATACCGGGAAAAAGACGCGGATATGGAGTGCGCGATCCCGATCGCCGGCAAGGTGACGGTAAAAGAAGAGGGAATGGAGATCCGGACGATCCCGGGAGGAACCTGCCTCTCGCTTGTGTACAAGGGGCCGTACTGCGGCCTCCATGAGGCATGGAGCCGGGTCCAGACCAGTGTCGAGGAAAAGCAGTACCGTATGGCAGGACCCGGGCGCGAGATCTATTACAATGACCCGGCGCTCGTGCCCGAGAGCGAGCTTTTGACCGAGCTCCAGCAGCCGGTCGAGCGGGAGGGCGCGAAGTAGGAGGGAGGCATTTATTTTTTTATGGGATTTTCAGCGAACCATTTTTTTTGCAGGTTTTTTTCGGACCGTTGCCTGTCCGTTACTCCCAGTACCGTCTGACAAAGAGCTCGTGCCTGCGGATGACCGGAGTAAAAAAATAAAGAACGAACGGGACAATGATCGCAGAGACGATAATATTCCCGATAACCCATCCGGAAAACACCCATGAAAGGTCAGCGGTTGCGATTGAACCTGCCTCAAGGAGCGTAAGCGTCCCCCACACTGCCCCGGCCAGGTTGTTGAGGACAATACCGAACAGGACAAGGACCAGAAGATCGCGCCGGTTTTTGATGGCGGCATCTGCGCCGAGCAGCCGGAATGCGAAGAGCGGGATGAGCACCTGGATGAGATCGGCAACGGACCAGACCAGGCTGACTGCCGGAGAAAGGCCGCTTAAGATACCGGCCCCGAGCCAGCAGCCGGCGTACGCTGCTATCGCCCCGTAGAGCCCGAACCAGAGCGTGGTGATGATCATCACGGCCACGACAATGTACAGAAACGAGGTCCCGGGACCGGTTGTGAAAGAAAAGACCACGAACTTTGCCACGAGTGCATCAAGGCAGATGAGGAGGAAGAGCAGGGCGATGCGTAAAAAGAACGGGACCTGCGCAGCGCCTTGCATCGGGGTACCTGAAACAGTCTCCTCCATAAAGTCAGTAGTTATAATATCGCTTCGAATCCTATATGAGACCATCTTTCTCCCGAAAGGTAAGGAAGTGACGTCCCTATAACCCAGAGAATTCCTGCACGGCTCTGTTCCGTGGTCAGTCTCCCCTATATCCAGGCGCTGCTTGTGGCAGTCCTCCTCCTTGTCGTCCTCCTTCCCTACTGGGGGCTTGCGGTCATATGGTCGCGGACCGTCCTGCCCCAGCCGGATCAGCAGTTCACCTTTGCGACAACAACGTTCCTTCTGGTCCTGGTGATTGCCGATGCAGGGTTTCTTACCCGGTACTACATGGCAAAACAGAAACAGGAACTTGCGCAGATGACAATAAGCCTCAGGGCAGGCGAGGCGGCGCTCCGGCTCACCAACAAAAAGCTTCACCTTTTGGCCGGCATTACCCGGCACGATATCAGCAACCAGCTCACGGCGATGAAGATGTACCTGGAGCTGTCGCGGCAGACGCCTATGGAGCCAAAGAGATATACCGAGTACCTGGAAAAGGGAGACCAGATCGCCCGGGCCATCGAGCGCCAGCTGGAGTTTACCCGCGAGTACGAGAGCCTCGGGGTAAAAAGCCCGGTATTCCAGGAACTTTCTGCATGCATTGCGCGTGCCAGGGCAGGCCTGGATTTATCCGGAACCGTCGTGACGGTCACCGGGGATTCCCGTGTGGAGGTATTTGCCGATCCGCTTCTTGAAAAGGTGTTTTTCAACCTGTTCGACAACTCCCTCCGTCACGGGGGAAAAGGGATGACTGCCATTACCATCTCGGTTGCAGAGGAGAGCGACCGGCTCCGGGTGATCTTTGCGGACAACGGCCGGGGTATTGAGAGCGATAAAAAAGAGCGGATCTTCATGCAGGGATTCGGGGAGAATACCGGCTTTGGCCTCTTTTTGATCCGGGAGATTTTAGGGATCACCGAAATTACCATCGCCGAAGACGGGACGCCGGGCAAAGGCGCCCGGTTCGAGATCCTTGTGCCTTCCGTCGCGTACCGGTTTCCCCCGGTGAACCGACCCTGAAATTTTTTTATCGATAAACTTCGGGCGGCATCTCTTTTTTATGCCCGTCTCATTTTTTTGAGTTTCTCGCCAAGCACGGGCAGGAAATCCTTCTTCCGCGACATAACCCCGGCAAGCCGGGCGGGAAGCTCCGGGCCATAGAGTGCGGAGAGCACGCCGGCATCCCCGGCGCCGTACAGCTCGCTCGCGTTCTCCACAACGTTTGTAAAAAGCGCAAACGCGAGATCGTTTCCCGTTGCCTCCCGGAGTTTTTCGAGTTCCTCTGCGATCGCTCCGCCACGCTCCCGGTTCCACGAGAACGCCGGCACCATCACCTGCGCAATGAGCACCTTCTTTCCCGAGAGCCCGAAGTCTTTTGTGTCGCGTTTGAGGAGCTCTGCGAGCGGGACGCCGGCAAGGTCCATGCCCGCTTCGAGCAGGGCAACACCGAGCTTCTCATAGTCTTCGCCCGCGATCTTTGCAAGGAACGCCACGGCTTTTTTGTCCTGGTGGGTGGTGGTGGACATCCGCAGCGCAAGCGTATCGGAGAGGATGCCGCAGAGGAGCACGCCCGCCACTTCCTTTGACGGGACCAGGCCGGATTCCATGAACATCCGGGCAACGATGGTAGAAGTTGCCCCGACCGGCTCGTTCTCGAACCGGATCGGCTTTAGGGTCGTGATCGCACCGAGCCGGTGGTGGTCGATGATCCCGATCACGTCCGCCTCTTCGATGCCCGGCACTGCCTGCGATGCCTCGTTGTGGTCGAGGAGGACGACCTGCCGGCGCACGTCATCGAGAAGCGTGGTCCTTGTCAGGATCCCGAGCAGTTTTCCTTCGGGCGAGACAACGCACGCGGCCCGGAACTTCGAGCCGGCAACAACCTGCCGGGCCTTTGCAATCGTTTCCGAGCACCCGAGGATCGGGACGCTCGTCTCCATGCGCTCCTTTGCAGGGAGCGAGAGGTTGATCATCTTCCCGACGCCGAACGCATCGAGGCCGGTGGAGAGGACCGAGACCCCGTGCTGCCGGGCGGCGGCCTTTACCCTTTCTCCGACCGGTGCGCCCTCTGCAATGATCAACGCCGCAATCCCGGCCGAGACAAGCGCAAGCTGGGCCGGCTCGTTGTCGCCCACGACCGCGATATCCTTTGCCGTCATCGTTGCGAGCGTGACATGCAGCGCATCGATGGCGATATAGACCCGGCCTTCGAGCACCGGGTGGGCCGAGACTACGACCTGTGCCTGGAGCACCCGGGCGAGCGTTTCGACCGGCACCGGGTTTACCGCGAGCTCTGCCAAATGGAGCGTTTCGATGTATGCGTTTGCGAGCGCGTGCTCGCCGATCATCCCGGTGGGTTTTCCCTCGCTATCCGTGATGACAACGTTACGAAGCCCTTCCTTTGCCATGAGGGCCGCGACATCGTAGGTCGGGACGTTTTCCGGCAGCGCAAAGACCGGCTTGTAGGTGATGTCGGAGAGCCGGGGCTCGACCGATGCGACAAGGACCGGCTCTTTTGCATTAAAGCGTTCGAGCGCGAACCGGGACTCGGCGTTGAGCTCGCCGCAGCGGGCAGCAACGTACCTGCCCGGCTCGGACCGGTTTTTGAAATCCACGTACCCGATCGCGCTCGCGATACTGTCCGTGTCAGGCTGGCGGTGGCCGATACAGTAGACCTGGATCATGGCGTTTTTCCCCCTGCAGTGATCAGAGGTTTTTCTGCTCTAAAGCGTTTGCCCGTCAAGGTTCATAAGGTACGGTTCCGGATCCCAGCCTTTAAGTGCCCGCATGAACAAACCGGATAGTACGAAATCGAACTATTGCGAAAAAGAACTAGTGCGGAACCGGACGATTACGCCATGACCAGCCTGTTACAGTTTACGTGTAAAAAAAACGAGAGGACGCGGAGCCTGCTTGCGCTGTACGTGATCCACTCGCTCTCCAAGGGAGAAAAATCCGGGTACGATATCTTAAAAGAGATCGGGGAGCTCACGGACGGCGCCTGGGTGCCAAGCAAGGGCACGCTGTACCCCCTGCTCCACCAGCTCGAAGAGGAAGGACAGATCGTTTCCGTTACGGAGACAACCGGTGCCCGCGCCCGTGCCGTTTTTTGCCTTACCCGGCCGGGAAAGGAGACCTTAAAGAAGATCCGCGCCCATGGCAACGAGCACCACAAAAAAATGGCGCAGTACCGCCAGGTGATCACCGCGATCTTTGGCAATACCCACAGCCCGGAGATGAACCTGCTCTTTGATATCAAGACCGTTCTCGATGAACTGCCAAAAGAAAAAACCGCGGAGGCACAGGCCATCCTCCGTCGCTGCCGTGAAGAGTTACGCGGGGTGAAATGAGGTGACAACCGCAGTGCAGGTCAGCGACCTCGTAAAAACCTTCGGCACCCTTACCGCGGTGGACCGGATCGGTTTTACGATAGAGCAGGGCGAGATCTTCGGGCTTTTGGGCCCAAACGGCGCCGGGAAGACGACAACGCTCTCCATGCTTTCAACCATGCTCGAACCGACCTCGGGATCGGCAGAGATCATGGGGATCGATATCAGAAACGACCAGGACGGGGTCAGAAAAGCCATCGGGATCGTATTCCAGGACCAGAGCCTTGACGAGGAACTGACCGCATGGGAGAACATGGACTTCCACGGCCGGCTCTACCGGATCCCCAAAGCTGAGCGCGAACGCCGGGCAGAAGAACTCCTAAAACTCGTCGAGCTCTATGAAAGGAAAGACGACATCGTCAAGACGTTCTCGGGCGGGATGCGCAGGCGCTTAGAGATCGCCCGCGGCCTTTTGCACCACCCGCAGGTCCTTTTCCTGGACGAGCCGACCATCGGCCTTGACCCGCAGACCAGAAACCACCTCTGGAACTACATCGACAATCTCGCCAAAGAAAAGAACATCACGATTATCTTAACCACCCACTACATGGACGAGGCCGACCGGCTCTGCAACCGGATCGCCATCATCGACCATGGCAAAATCATTGCTCTGGACACCCCCGACCGGCTCAAGGACTCGCTCGGCGGCGACATTGTTACGATCCGCTCGTCAGAAGCGGCACGGATTGGCCCGGCGCTCTCCGCACCGTGGATCAACCGGATCGAGAACCGGGGCGGGGAAGTGACGATCAGCCTGCACCATGCAGAACAGCATTTGAGTGAGATCGTGACCCGGCTCAACGAAGAGAAGATCCCCATCGATGCGATCTCGGTGCACAAGCCCACGCTCGAAGACGTCTTTTTGTCATACACGGGAAAATCGATCCGCGACGAGGAGCTCGACGGCAAGGACGCAATGCGGATGCACTTCCGTATGATGAGGCACTAATCATGGAGATTGTCTACACTATCTGGCTGCGGAGCATGAAGCGGTACATCCGCTCGAAAAGCCGCATTGTCGGGAGCGTTGCCATGCCGCTCTTTTTGCTCCTCTTTTTGGGATTCGGCCTCAACTCGGTTGTGAGCTCCGGCTCGCTCGGGCAGGACTATATCCTCTTTTTAGCGCCGGGCATGGTTGCGATGAGCGTGCTTTTTACCTCGATCTTTGCCGGCACGCAGATCATCTGGGACAAGCAGTTCGGATTTTTGAAAGAGACGCTCGTTGCACCGGTAACACGCCTGGAGATCATGCTCGGCCAGACTGCGGGCGGGGCAACGACCGCCGTGATCCAGGGGATTATCCTGATGGTCTTTGCCGTGCTGCTCGGCATCAGGGTTGCAAACCTTGCCGGCTTCCTTATTGCGTTTGCCTTTATGGTCGTGATCGGGATTGCCTTTACCGCGTTCGGGATTGCGATCGCCTCCCGGATGGAGGACATGACCGGATTCCAGCTGATCATGAACTTCGTGATCTTTCCCATCTTCGGGCTCTCGGGAGCGTTCTTTCCCATCAGCGCGCTCCCGGGCTGGCTCCTGCCGGTTACGCTCCTTGACCCGATGACGTACGGTGTCGAGGGGATCCGGTACGGCCTGACCGGCGCTTCGCAGATAAGCCCGCTGGTCTGTGGGGCCGTGATCGCCGGGTTTGCGGCAGCGATGACGGTGATCGGTGCATACCTGTTCCGGAAGATCTCGATATAATTTTTCTTTTTTGGTCCTGCCGGCAAAAAAAAAGATTTTTGGCTCTATAGAAACCCTCAAAAATAAAACAACGCTCTTTTAGGTCTCCGGCAAGCCTCCGCCCCCGCCGCTGGGGCATCCCCCTATTGCGATGATGCTGTATTACCTGTATCCCTGAAATGTTCAGTGGATCGTTTTCATGTACAGGTAATACCGAGTGCATCGCCATGCGCCCCGTCCCCCACGGGGGACTCATTGGCGCGAAGAGGGGGGTTGCATATTTTTTAAAGGGATTTCTACAGAGCGGGATTTTTTACAGGACAACTTCCCGAAACTGCTTTGCAAAGACCGAGCAGATCGGGCACTTAAAAGGCGGTTTCCCGAACGCGATATAGCCGCAGACCGGGCAGACGTATACCTTCCCGGTGTCGAGGTCGTGACCGGCCGAGACTGCGTCAAGGGCCTCTTTATAGAGAGCTGCATGGACTTCCTCGGCCTTTCCTGCATACGTAAAGACCTGTGCCGCCTGCGTGTTCTTTTCCGCTACGGCCCCGGCAAGGAAGGGAGGATACATCTCCGTGTACTCGTAGGTCTCGCCTTTTATGCTTGTTTTCAGGTTATCTTTGGTGGGACCGGCCGTGCCGAGCAGGTCGAGGAGCCTTCGTGCATGGATCGCTTCGGCCTGGGAAGCGGCAGCAAAGAGGCGCGCTATGATGGGATACCCCTCTTCTTTTGCCTGCTCTGCAAATGCCGCGTACTTCCGGTTTGCCTGCGATTCGCCGGCAAAGGCTGCCTGTAAATTTTCCCGGGTTGCCATGAAAAAGAGTATACCAGGTCACAGTTCATAAACATTGGGCACGGGGCAGTTTCCGGGCGGGAGGCCGGCCCGGTTTTTCCCCGGGAAAAAGGCGTCTTTGTTACGCCCTGCGGATCTTTACCAGCGCCAGGATATTGCGGTGGTTCTGGTGCCGGTACGTCACGATGTCGGCGGCCTCCCGGACAAATGCCATGCCCGGCTCCCCGTCTTTTTTGGCCGGCTGCAGCGGGTTGTACGGCGGGGCGGAATCGGAAATTTCCACGGTGACTTTTTCCGGCGTTCCCGTGCAGCGGACGCCGATCTCCCCGGATCTCCCCCGGTATCCCTGCCGGATCACATTTTCCATGCTCTCCTTTACCGCAAAAGAGAACTCCCGGATTGCAGCAGGAGAAAATTCCTGTGCGGCCATAACCTCCGCGAGATCGTCCGTGACCCGTATGATCTCACCGGTCTTTGCCGGCACGAGAATATCGAAATGGTTGATCCTTATCCCACCTTTATGACCATGAGCGTGATGTCGTCGTACTGCGGTGCGCTGCCGCTGAAGGTTTTCACGTCAGCAAGGATCGCATCGATGATAGCTCCTGCCGCACGGCCGGCAGAAGAGGTAATGACAGCACGGAGCCGGTCCTCGCCGTACATTGCCCCCTGCTCGTTGTTGGCCTCGGTGATCCCGTCCGTGTAGAGAACCAGCACATCACCGGCGGCAAGCGGGAAGGCTCTTGAAGTGTAGGGTGCGTTCTCTTTTGCGCCAAGGGCCATACCGGTCCCCTCGAACTCGACCAGCGAACCGTCCGCGGCACGGTACAGGACCGGCGGGTTGTGCCCGGCGTTCACGCAGGTGATCGTCTTTTTCTCATGGTCGAGGATCCCGTAGAAGAGCGTGACAAACATCCCCTGCGTTGCATCGGCTGCGATCAGGTTGTTTGCCTCATAGATTGCCTGCGCCGGCTCGTCCCGGTGCCAGGTGGCGCTGACCCGGACAATGATCCGGGACAAGGCCATGAAGAGCGCTGCGGGCACGCCCTTGCCGGAGACATCGGCGATTAAAATTCCCATGCGTTTGTTGCCAAGCGAAACAACCTCGAACGGGATCACATCGAAAAAGTCCCCCCCGACTTCTTTTGCCATCACGCTTTTCCCGGCAACGTCAAAGCCCTCCACCTTCTGGATGGTTTTGGGGAGGAAACTCTGCTGGATCTCGGCGGCAATCGCAAGTTCCGTGTTCTTTTTGGCCATCTCGCGGACGAGCGTGTCCCGTTCAGCCTGCATTTTGTGCTCGTTTTCCAGGTTTTTGATGATGAACGCGAAGATCAAAACCCCGATGGCATTTGCAAGCACCATCGGGATCCAGATGGTTTCGACAAGGGCGAGGGCTGCGGAGAACGGCTGCGCAAGGATGAGGGTTAAGAGCATG
>Ga0116171_10006545_pt1 | contig 10043 bp, 10 predicted proteins | sample AD_JPNHW2_MetaG_FD_89798 | JGI IMG/M metagenome (GOLD analysis project Ga0116171, IMG submission 89798) | Active sludge microbial communities of municipal wastewater-treating anaerobic digesters from Japan - AD_JPNHW2_MetaG | ecosystem: Engineered > Bioreactor > Anaerobic > Digestate | place...
AACAAGTTAACGTTCCTAAGATTATCGTATTTCTAAACAAATGTGATATGGTTGATGATCCTGAAATGATTGATCTAGTTGAAGAAGAAGTTCGTGAACTTCTTACAAAACAAGGATTTGATGGGGCAAATGCACCAGTTATCCGTGGATCAGCTCTTAAGGCTCTTGAATCAGCAAGTAATGATGATGAATGGGCAAAGAAAATTATGGACTTAGTAAGTGCTCTTGACTCATATATTCCAGTACCAGAGCGTGATACTACAAAATCATTCCTTATGCCTATTGAAGACATATTCTCAATCGAAGGCCGTGGAACAGTTGTGACTGGTAAAATCGAAAGAGGAATTGTGAAAGTTGGAGAAGAAGTTGAAATTGTTGGTATTAAAGATACTGTTAAAACAACAGTTACAGGTATTGAAATGTTCAACAAATCTTTGAAAGAAGGTATGGCTGGAGACAATGCTGGAATACTTCTACGTGGAACAAAGAAAGAAGATGTTACTCGTGGACAGGTTCTTGCAAAACCAGGAACAGTTACTCCTCACTCAGAATTTGAATGTAACGTTTACGTTTTGAAAAAGGAAGAAGGTGGACGTCACACTCCATTCTTCACAGGATATAAGCCTCAATTTTACATCCGTACAACAGATGTGACAGGAGAAGCTGCACTTCCTGCAGGAGTTGAAATGGTTATGCCAGGCGATACAGTAAACCTTTCAGTTAAATTAGTAACTCCAGTTGCTTTGGAAGAACAAATGCATTTTGCTATCCGTGAAGGTGGTAAAACAGTTGGTGCAGGAGTTGTAACAAAGATCAACAAATAAAGTTTTATAAAACTTTAAACATTATCAACCTATGACAACAAAGATGGTTACAAAAGCAAAAAAAGGTAAAGAAGAAGGAGCAGTAAAGCTACGTATCCGTGTCCGAGCTTATGAAAATAAGATTCTGGATACTTCAGTAAAACAAATCATTGATACAGCTCTTCGTTATGATGCTAAGATAGTTGGTCCTATTCCTCTTCCTACCGAAGTTAAAAAATATACTGTGAACAGAGCATCTTTCGTTTTCAAAAATGCTCGTGAACAGTTTGAGATTAGAATACACAAGCGTGTCATAGACATTCTAAATCCTAATCCAAAAACAATAGAAGCACTCACAAATTTATCTTTACCATCAGGTGTAGATATAGATGTGAAAATGATGTAATCCTAAAATAATTATGAAATTCATTCTTGGTAAAAAACAGAATATGATGCAGTGCTTCCTAGAAGATGGTAAAGTGGTTCCAGTGACAGTTATTTCCGCTGGTCCGCTTGTCGTTACTCAAGTGAAGAAACCTGATTCTGATGGTTATACAGCAGTTCAAGTTGCTTATGATGAACAAAAAGTTAATCGTGCAACAAAAGCTCACTTGGGCCACGTAGCATCTGTATCAAAAGAAGGAGAAGATCAAAAGGCTTTCAAACACCTTCGCGAATTTCGCGATATTGAAGAAATTGCTACTGGGGACCTTATAACAGTAGATGTTTTCCAAAAGGGAGATGTAGTTACTGTTTCTGGTCTTTCTAAAGCAAAAGGATTTCAAGGTGTAGTGAAAAGACATGGTTTCCATGGTGGCCCACGTTCTCACGGACAGAAACATTCTGAACGTGAACATGGATCTATCGGTGGAGGTCTTCGAAATAAAGTTCCAAAAGATATGCGCATGGGAGGTCGCATGGGCGGTGATCGTATCACAATCAAGAACTTAGAAGTTGTTGGTGTCGATCATGATAACAACCAATTACTAATAAAGGGTGCTATTCCAGGAAGACGTGGAACACTCGTTGAAATAGTAGGCTAATATGGAAACACAAATATATAATCAAAAAGGTAAATCAGTTGGAAAACTTTCTTTACCAGAGTCTATATTCGGACTTCCATGGAATGGTGACTTAGTTCATCAGGTTGTGACCGCAATGCAAGCAAATGCTCGCACTCCAGTTGCTCATACTAAATTCCGTGGAGAAATCTCAGGTACAACAAAAAAACCTTGGAGACAAAAAGGTACAGGACGTGCACGTCATGGATCTACTCGTTCACCTATTTGGGTAGGTGGTGGAGTGGCTCACGGTCCTCGTAATGAAAAAAGCTATGAACAGAAAATAAACAAGAAGATGAGAGCAAAAGCCCTCTTTACAGTCCTATCAGAAAAATTCCGCAAAGGTGAAATTCTTTTCTTAGAAGAATTAAATCTTAAAAATATTAAAACCAAAGAAGCAAATGAAGTCTTAAAAGATTTAAGTAAAGTTTCAGGTTTTGAAAAAATAGTTGGCGGAAAGAAAAGAAATACTTATATGACTGTTCCAGCTAAAAGTGAAATATTGAAAAAAAGTTTTGGAAATATCAAAACTATAGAGTTAGATGAGATTCGCAATGTGAACCCAGTCGACTTACTTGCTTATCGCTACATTATTATCTCCCAACCAACAGAAAGTATTGCTTTCCTAGGTGGTAAATTAGAAAAGAAGAAGTAATATGGCAACAACAAAAACAAAAAAAACTACTGACAAAAAAGAGAAAGTAGAAAAAGTTGACAAGGAAATCAAAGTCAAATCTCATCCACTTATTATTGGTCCTCGTATTACAGAAAAATCTGCTCTTGCATCTGAGAAGAGTGCGTATACTTTCAATGTGAAAGATAATGCAACAAAATCAGAAATTAAAAAAGCTATAAAAATGGTTTACGGAGTAGATGCTGTCAAAATATCCATTACTCCTATCAAAGAAAAAGTAGTTTTCCGTAGAGGTAAAATGGGAATCCGAAGTGGTGGTAAAAAAGCGGTCGTATATTTAAAGAAAGGAGAAAAAATATCATTCGCATAATATGAAAACATTTAAACCTAGAACACCTTCAAATAGACACAAGACCGTTGTTACTTACAGAGGAGTTTTGACTGCAAGTAAGCCAGAGAAATCTCTTACTCATGGATTCAAAAGATCTGTTGGACGCAATAATCAAGGACGCATCACTACTCGTCACAAGGGTAGTGGACATAAGAAACTTTATCGTGAGATAGACTTCATGTATAACAAACATGATATCTCTGCAAAAATTGCAACTATAGAATACGATCCAAATAGAAACGCATTCATAGGCCTCGCAGTTTATGCCGACGGAGAGAAACGCTATGTTATCGTTCCTAAGTCAGTGAAAGTCGGAGACAAGTTTATTGTTTCCGAGAAAGCTTCACTTACAGTAGGAAATCGTCTACCTCTTAAGGTTATCCCTGTTGGAACTTTTGTTTACAACATTGAGATAAAGGCCGGAAATGGTGCGAAGCTCGTTCGTTCCGCTGGAGTATTCGGACAAGTAGTGGCAAACGATCTTGGTTATACCAATATCAAAATGCCATCAACAGAAGTTCGTAAGATTCCAGAAAATGCTTGGGCATCTATTGGAGAAGTTTCAAACTCTGATTTTCACCTACAGAATTGGGGAAAAGCAGGACGCAGTCGTTGGCGCGGAATTCGCCCAACAGTTCGTGGATCTGTCATGAACCCAGTTGATCACCCATACGGTGGAGGTGAAGGAGCACAAGGACGTGGACTTCGCAGAGCAAAAACTCTCTGGGGTAAGCCAGCTGGTAAAGGACAGAAAACAAGAACTCCAAAGAAATACTCCAATATGTGGATTGTTTCTCGAAGGAAAGTTGGAAAAAGTAAAAAATCAAAAATATAAAATCTCTTTATATTTTTCACACAAAAAATTCCCAAACTTGTTTGGGAATTTTTTGATTGACAAATTTTTAGAAAGATATATTATCTACGGTAAACTAAATAAAATAATAAATATGGATACCGTTTATTTTTTGGTTGGGTTTTTATTTTTTACTTCTTTTTTGATAATAATAATTTCTGTTTTTTCAAAAAACAAAAAAGATAAAAAAAAGAAGAAAGAAGTTGATAAAAATTTTCATCGACAAATAATAAATTCCCGAACGTGGAGCCCTTAATATTTTATATTAGGGCTCTTTATTTTGAACAAATTTTTTTAAAGAGTATAATAGAAAACATGGGACAAGAACCTATTAAAAAAATATCAGAAAAGAAAAGATTTTCTATAGTGGCTAGGATTAAAAGTTCGACGAATGCTTGGCGAGGAGTGAAAATTTTTGTAAAAAGTACTCATAATGCTTGGATGCACTTCTTTTTCGGAGGATTGGCTATATATCTCGGATTTATTTTACATATTTCTCTAGTTGAATGGGCCGTCCTTGTTCTTGTTATTGGTTTAGTTATTCTTGCAGAGTCCATAAATACTGCTATCGAAATAGATATTGATCTTACAAGTCCCAACTATCATCCTTATGCCAGAGATACGAAAGATGTCGCTGCTGGGGCTGTTCTTATTTCAGCTATGATAGCCTGTGTTATTGGACTCATAATTTTTCTTCCAAAGATTTTTAATATATATTTTTAAAAATTGATGTTATAATATAAAGAGTATTATTATTAACTTTTTAATATATGAAATTTTTAAAATTATTCGTTTCATTATCTATACTCCTCGCTTCTTCTATCGTTGCCCCTTCAATCTTTGCAGAAGATGTAATTAATAATTCTAAAATAATATCAGATTCATTATCTAAAAATTCAGATAATGTTATGGTAGTTGCGACTGTTAATATAGAAAATGCAAAAGTAGTTTCTCAAGTTGATAATAATTTTAAAATTTCTTTTGATTTAACCAATCGTGAAGGGTTACAAAGTGGAGTTAAATATGGAGTAGAACTCATAGGAGATGGAGTAAAAGGTCAATATACAGCTGATCAAAAAATTTATACTGATAATGTTACCTTATATGAAAATAGTTCTGTTCATAAAGAAATATCATATGTTGCTCCAGCAAATCTAAGTGGTAGTTATACAATCTGGATTTCAAGTAAGAATAGTAGTGGTTTTCCATTTGGTATTGCTTTTGTTGAAAAAGTTATATTAAAAGAATCTGTTAAGGGATTAAATATTAATACTGATTCTTGCTATCTTTCCATAAAAGAAATAAAAGATGGAAAAATTTATAATCTTAATCAAGGTGTTGATATTACTAAAGAAGAAAATTTAATTCTTGTTTGTAAAGTTGTAAATACTTCTGATAAAGAAATATCAGCAACACCATCTTTTGAAACTACTACTCGTACCACGTATGGAGATATTGTTGATGCAACAGGAGGTGATATAAAACCTTTAATTTTTAAAGCAGGAGAAGAAAGAACTATTGATATAACTTTACCAAAAGCAGAAAATCCTCAGGCTTATGATATAAAAATGTCATTAAAAAGCAGTGATATTGTTTCAAATACGGTTATAATTCATTATGTTTTAAGTGGTATAAGTGCAACAATCCAAAATATTTCACTTGATAAAGATTATTATCAAAAAGGAGATGTTGCAAACATATCATTTGTCTGGACTCCTAGTGCAGATGATTTTACCGGAAGTCGTACAAAAACATCAAAAGTAAATCCTGTTGTATTAGCAGAGATTAGAAATTCCCAAGGAGAACTATGTGCTGAATCTTTAAATCAATCTATATTAGAGAATTCGAATCCAAAAATTATAATTCCTGTCACTATCACTTCTTTGTGTAAAAATCCACAAGTTTCACTTTCATTAACAGATAGCAGTGGTAATGTTTTAAGTAAACAAAATTTTGGTATTGAATCTAAGCCAACATCAAAAAATATTAATTATACATATTATATTATTTTAGCAATAATAATTTTTGTTATTCTTATTATTGTTTTAATTATTAAAATTAAAAATAACAAAAAACAGAAAGAATCACTAGAAAAACTAAAATCAATTCCTTTCCATGCTTTGTTTCCATTTCTTATTTTAATAGCCTTTGGAAGTATCATACCAATAAATGCTAAGGCTAATACATTTACGATAACAGATCCAACAAACGGAAGATCTGCAACTGTAGTAGCAAATTTAAATGCAAGTAGTTATCCTCCTAGTTATGGGTATATGAGATTATCAGTAACAGCAACAATGTCTTCTTGTTCAAATACATCTTCTTCTTTGAGTGTTCAAGCAGAGAATATAGATCTTAATTCAACATTATCTGGAGGACAAAGTATTTATGGCAATTCAGGTAATTTAACCACTCCTTCTATTCCAGGAAATTATGGTATGGGGGTATGGGCTACTCTTAATGGAAGTTATAGTGGGAGTATGAATATTCCTTTTTCTGTAAACGGAGCTCCTTCTTGTGGAACTTCTTCAGAATGGACTTGTAACCCTGGAGATCTTCGTAATATATCAAAAAATGGTAATATTTTTAAATGGAGTTGTTATGGGTATGGGGTTAATTCTGATAAAGAAGTTTTATGTTCTTATAAATCCACTTCAACCGACGGAGAATGTAGTAAAACTCAGATCGAACAGTGTAAGATAGGAGAAACGATACGATTAGCAGATTATGATCATAACTATTGGAGATGGAAATGCAATGGTTTGTATGGAGGTAATACTGTTGATTGTTCTTGGAAAAAGCCTCAATGTGTCATATCTAGCCATAGTTGTATTGATGGAACTTTTAAAGATGGTTATACTACGAATACTAAAAATGTTTATTATTGTGATTCTGGGGCGGGTCAGACTGTTGAATGTGTTGAAGATTTAGTTGTTGTTCCTAAAGATGAAGTTTCTCTGTATTATGATCCTTGCACGATAGAGTTTAATCAGAATTATTGTAGTTCACGATTATATTGGGTTATAGGAAATCCTCTAGGTGATGTTAATGTTTATGAAAATAATTCACTTGTTGGTAGTGGATCCAAAGGAGATAGAGTTTTAGCTGTTTTTTATGATGGAATTCAGAAAGATCAGTGGGGAAATACTCGTAGCTTTAATTATACTCTTAAAAATAATGGAGTAGAAGTTGCCAGTGTAAAGCCGAAGGCTTATTGTAAAACAGGCTCAGTATGGAATGGCTCAGTATGTGCCCCTACTCCTGTAAATGGTGGTTGGTCTGATCCTGTTTATGAAGCATGTAATGCTTCGTGTGATGGATTAATTAGTGGTACCCAAGTTAATGGAACTCAAAATGGAACAAGAAACTGTACAAATCCTGTTCCAGCATATGGTGGAAAAGATTGCTCTGTGGAAAATTTTTGTACAGGAATAGGATCAATTAGTAATAATACTAGTTCGGGAAGTAATAATATTATTTCTACTATCATATCAACTATTACAGGGTCAGGTACTAGTAGTAATTCTACTTCGTCAGATAATATAGCTCCAGTTTGTTCTGCTACAGATAAAACCTTAACCAAATCATGTTTAAAGATATGTTCAGGTAATCCATCAAAACCAATAATATCTGGTCCTACAGAATTATATGTAGGAGAATCCAGAGAATTTTCATTTGTTTCTCAAGATCCTGATGCTTCTAAGCACACAAGTGGAACACTTAGATATCATATTCTTTGGGATTCGAACAATACAACAGAGAAAATAATCCCAGCTGATATTGATTCAGCATGGCAATATGAATTTACTAATGTTCCAGTTAAAAGTTTTAATTCTTGGAATAAAGCTGGAAGTTATCAGATAAAAGCTTATGCTCAAGGTTATGATTCTAATAAAGAATCAGATTGGTCAACATATCCAATTTTAGTTAAAGAACCAAGTGCAGACATAACAGCCAATCCTCAAACAATAGTTAAGGGTAATAAAACAACAATAGGATGGAAGTGTTCTGATAACAATTCTTATGCTATTGTTTCTGATCAATTGATGTATAAACCTTGGGGTAATCATTTATCTATATCTGGTAGTGATGAAAGATATCCTGTTGCTAGTGGATTAGCAAAAAATAGTAAAACTTATTACTTGTATTGTTTTGATTCATCTAATAAAAAAACTGCTCAAGATTCTGTTGAAGTTAAAATAGTAGATGAATATCCTACTGGAACATGGTCTGCTTGGTCTCCGATAGATAACACTTGTGGAGTAACTTATACTCAAACAAGATATTGTATTCCTTCTGAATCTGATTGTTCTTTGTTGGATGGAGGAAATAATACTAGATCTATAACAAATCCTGATTGTATCTCCACTTGTACTTATGCCTCAGACAGAAAATGTTATTGTACAGCTAACCCAAATTATTGGAAGTGCAAAATTCCAACTTTTATAGAAAAATAGCATTATTATTTATAATGCTTATTACATAAGTAAGACTTTCCCTTGACTTTTAATATAGCTTTTGATAGTATGAACTTCACGAGCTTTTAGAAGCTTATTTATATTTATTATGACAAGATCACTTAAGAAAGGTCCATATGTGGACGAAAGATTGCTAAAAAAGATTGAAGGGAAAAAGCCTATAGAAACAGGTGTTATTAAGACTTGGTCTCGTGCTTGTGTTATCTCTCCTGAAATGGTTGGTTTTGTTTTTGGAGTTCATAATGGGAAAAATCATATAGAAGTATTAATAACAGAAGACATGGTTGGTCACAGATTGGGGGAATTTTCACCGACAAGAAAGTTTGTTCGACATGGAGGTAAAATGCAGAAGGAATTAGAAGCCAAAAAGAAAGAAGCTGAAATTACAGCCGCAAAAGCAGCTAAAGCAGCTCCAACAGATAATAAAAAATAATTAAAATAATATGAAAGCAGTTTTAAAAAATTATAGACAGTCCCCACGCAAGGTTTCACTTGTAGCTGGACTTATAAAAGGAAAAAGGGTTTCTGCAGCTTTTACTAGTTTAGATAATCTTCCAAAAAGAGCTTCTTTACCAATGAAAAAACTATTAGTCTCAGCAGTTGCAAACGCTAAACAATCTGGTATTAATGAAGACAATTTAATGGTTGAAAATATTATTGTAGAAAAAGGAGTAGTTATGAAAAGAATAATGCCTAGAGCTCGCGGAAGTGCTTCTCGTATCAATAAAAGAACAAGCCATATCAAGTTAACTCTTAAAGAGATAACAGATACTCCAAAGGTTAAAAAAGAAATAATAGAAAAGAAAGAAATTAAAAAAGTTACGAAAAAGTCGACAAAAACAAAAAGCAGTAAAGAAAAAGCAGAATAAATATGTCAAAAGTAGTACACCCATATTCTCATAGATTAGTTACTCTCCGTGATTGGAAATCACGCTGGTTTGCCGATAAAAATTATAAAGATCTTTTGAAAAGTGATGTCATAATTCGTGAATTTTTAGCTAAAAAACTTCGTGGTTTTTATGTCTCTCATATAGACATTGAGAGAAATATGAAATCTACAAAGATAGTTATATATACTTCACGTCCTGGAATGATTATTGGTCGTTCTGGAGAAGGGGCTACCAAATTAAAAGCAGATATAGAATCATTACTTAAGAAAAATAAAATAAAAGGAGCAGAAGATTTTAAACTAGACATTGTTGAAGTTACAAATCCTGACGCAGATGCAAATATTGTTGCTTGCGCTATTGCAGAAGCTTTAGAAAAAAGACTTCCTTTTAGAAGAGTAATGAAACAATCTATTGAAAAAGTTATGTCAGCTCGTGGAGTTAAAGGAGCACGTATCTACTTGGGAGGACGTTTAGCTGGTGCAGAAATTGCACGTAGTGAACAAATAAAACGTGGTTCAATTCCTCTACAAACATTTCGTGCGGATGTTGATTTTGCTCGCGAGAAAGCTCATATGAGTTATGGAGATATTGGAATAAAGGTCTGGATTTATCGCGGTGAAGTTTTTAATGATAATAAAAAGCAGCAAGCTAAATAATTTTTATGTTAATTCCTAAAAAAGTAAAATTTAGAAAATGGCAGACTAGTCGTACAGATATGAGTAAGGTTAGTCCTGATACTAGAGGAACAAAAGTTTCTTTTGGTGCATTTGGACTTAAAGCAACTTCAGGTGGACGTATTCGTTCAAATCAGATAGAATCAGCTCGTAAGGTAGCAACTCGTGCTCTTGGAAAGACTGGACGTATGTGGATTCGAATTTTTCCTGATAGACCTTTCACAGCAAAAGCTGCAGAAGTAGGAATGGGTAAAGGTAA
>Ga0116171_10006546_pt1 | contig 10039 bp, 10 predicted proteins | sample AD_JPNHW2_MetaG_FD_89798 | JGI IMG/M metagenome (GOLD analysis project Ga0116171, IMG submission 89798) | Active sludge microbial communities of municipal wastewater-treating anaerobic digesters from Japan - AD_JPNHW2_MetaG | ecosystem: Engineered > Bioreactor > Anaerobic > Digestate | place...
ATCTGTTTCATTATGATAAATATGCCAACGATAGTAAGCCACTCCAGCTTCAGCTATTTGCAAAGCCATTTCACGATTATGTCGGGAAATAGCTAAACGATTTTGATACATCGCAAAGCCAGAAAGTGCAGTCACTACAAAAGCAAATGCCAAAGCACCAAAAACAACGACGAACAGTAAAGCACTACCTTGGTTATTTAAATTTTTATTTTTTTTCAACTTAAAAAACATACATTTTTTTCTTCCAACTTTTTAATTTCAAATTTCCAATATCCAATGTCAAATCAATAACAAATACTAAATATCAAATTTGTAATTGGTCATTTGAACTTTGAAATTGATTGGAAATTGGTAATTGGATATTTGATATTTTTACTAATTCGTCTTCAAATTTCGCAATTGTACTTTCGTTTGTACTTCAAAAGTAATCGCATTGATTGCAGAGTTTTGTTTTAATAATAATCTCATCTGAATTATTCTCACATCAGGCAAAACAATTGGATACGGCATGGAACTGGTGTTACTAGCACCATTATAACTTTCTCCATAATAAGTAAAAACCGTACCAACTGGAGTTTTGAGATTGTGGGCTAACTCTATAATTTGTTCTGTGCTAGTATTATACGAATACAATATATCCCCTGCCGGTTTAGTTACTCCTTTTTTCAAAATATTACCCTCAATAAAATAACGCACTCTTTCCACCAAAACATCTGTATCAATATTAGAATAAAAAATAATCTCTGTTCCAGTGGCAAAAGTTAATGGATAACCACCAATACTAGAATAATTGGCTGTGCGTAATTCATCCACAAATGTCTGCACTGCTTTAGATGCTTCTCCTTGGGTATTACTACTTTCCCAAACATCTCTATTTGCTTTGGAACTAACATTAAATAAAGCAAAAATTCCCATAATTATAATCAGAAAAATTCCAATGGCAAAATTTATTTCCAACAAGGTAAACCCGCGTTGATTTTGATTTATTACCTTTAGTTTTTGTAAAAAAATAAACATATTTAAGGTAATAATAAATTTACTTCTTCTTCTTCATTGCCAGAAATATCGACAATCGTGCTTACCATTTGATATCCTTCTTTTTCAATTTCCAAATAATATTCTCCACTTGCTAATGAGCTAAAATAAACTTGACCTGGAGAAGTACAACCATTTACATAAGTAAAAAACAAATCAGAAACTTCTGGAGTAAAAGTAGTGCTGGCTGTAGATAAACAAAGTTTATAACGAAGGTACCTTTGATCATTGTGAACACTATTTATCAAAGTAGAATTGTCTGAATACCATGTATCCGAATTTCCATCAGGTCCCAAGAAATCCCAGTCAGCAGGTGTTGTTGTATTACTCGTCGCTATTTGAATTCGAACAGAATTTGTCCCGACTTCTATTGGTTGTTCAAGTGGTTCAGCAAAAATATTACGAAAATCTACTGCCTGTCCAGCATCAAAAACAGATGACATCATACAACCTTCTTCATAATAATCTGTGCCCAATTTTTTTAATTTTATTTTTCCCGCTGTACTAATATCTATTTTATTGTCATCACTAAAATATTTTGTTTCGTCTTCAAAGATTGTTTGTCCTGTTCCACCTATCCAATCTGTTTGTCGGCCATAACCCAATCCAGTTTGATAAGTTTGACTATAACCAGTAGTAGTAGAATACAATCTGACTTCAGCATCAGAAATAGGCATCCCGGTAATATTATCTTTTACTTTTACCAACAAAGAATTGGTAGATCGAGCACGTAAAACAACGGTTAAATTTTGTGTTTCACCTGCATTAAGTTTCAACGGCAACATTGGAATTGTTCCAACCAAACTATAACTAGTGCCAGTTGGTACAGAAAAATAATTGTCCCATTCTATATTGTCGTAATTTAAAACACCACTACTATCTGTATGCTCTGTTTTATTAAATTTCAAAACATCTGGTAAGCCAAGAAGTCTTTCTCCATAAGTATTCAAATTTGCATTTCCTATGTTTGAACAAACCGTGTTCACAGTATTGATATGCAAAGCCGAAAAAAGATCTACAGAAAAACTTAATTCCGAAGCTGTATTTTTTACCACTGTTGCGTAAGGTTTTACCGGAACAGTATTTGTCACTGTGGAAGAAACGGTCTGATCTGTAGTAAATCCGTCTTTGGTGACCGAAATATTATAAAGCAACGTTCCGGTTGGTACATTGATAATATAAAGATGACCATTATTGTCTGTCACATCATCTTTGTAAGTAGAAGAACCAACTACAGCTACATGCACTTGCGCTTGAGGCACAGGACGTCCAAGTGAATCTATGGTTTCAATAAAAAGAGCTCCGCGACCATTGGCTTCTTCTTGTTTATTCGGACCAATTATAGTGCTCAAAATAAGTGGAGATGTCTGATTAATAGAAGTACAATAAATAGCCATTTCTACCAATTTATAATCAGCCGGTGCCAAATCTTGATTTGGCGGTGACGAAGTAATCGTCCCATCAAAAGGATCATCAATAAAACGCACCGTATTAACCAATATAAAATTCAAATTATTACGAACTATAGTTTTTGTTGGTAAAAGTACACCAGGAACATCAAAAGCATTTTTAATACCCACATCAATAAAAGGTAAATTACGCGCAATTTCCAACTCTTCACTCAAAATAGCAGTTTCCAACACTTTCACTTTGGCCAAATAAACAACTTTGTAAATCAATTGTAAACTGGTATAAATGCCCATAGCAAAAATAGCCAATATCGCTATGGCTGCAATCATCTCAACAAGGGTAAACCCTTTTTTGTTTATTCTCCTTAACATAAATACATTATAGCATAAAACAAACTAAAATAAAAAAATAGCCGAGTAATTAATTCAGCTATTTTCTAATTACCCGGGGCGGGAATCTGCTTCACCTCTCGTTTGCTTCCGCAAACTCGGGCTAGCCACCGCCTCGCGATTTTGTTCGTCCGTAAACTCACAAAATATCGCTCCGGCGTTCTCATCCCGACACGAGCAAAACTATTTGCTCGCTTCCCAGACAAAATAACACAGACCAAAAAAGGTCTGTGTTATTTGTGCCCGGGGCGGGAATCGAACCCGCACGACCGAAGCCGCAGGATTTTAAGTCCTGTGCGTCTACCAATTCCGCCACCCGGGCTTTTCGGAAAAATTATAGCACAATAAATAAATAAATCAAGAGCTCCCCAGCAAAAATAGACCGACAGGCCTGTTTTAAAAAAATCTTATTTTAACATTGTAATTAATTTTAAAACTACAATAAAAAACCTTATTCCCCTCTTTAGTCAACAATTTTATGTTGTTCAACTGACCATTTTGGAGTATTGACCAAAACTAAAGATAATTTATTTCCCTCTACCCAATAAATCTCACCCTTTTCAAAAAAATATAGATCACCTTCACTAATTTCAAACTCTCCTTTTTCCGAATGAATAATTCCGGAACCAGCCAACACATAATACACTTCTTCACATTCCAAATTCACTGTACGTTTTTCTATTGGAAAACGACCATCAATAAAAGCAGTAGCAACACTAGATGAATTACTCGGATAGTCATATTCCTGCATCACACAATCGGAAGAATATTTTATTTCTTTAGCACTTAATTTTTTTACTAACATAAAAAATATGTTAAATATTTTTCTTAATTAAATCATTTTCTAATTGATTAACAACTACGATTTTATTTTTTATAAAACAATTTACTAAATCACAGTATTCTTTATATAAATAATCTATCTCACTATTTTTAAAATCAAATTGAATTTGTAAATATTTATCTTTTTGTATTTCCTCCATTAAATTATCAAATTTAAAATTTTTAATAGGAAAAAGAGTTTTATTAAAATCTATAAATCCGTATATTTTTACATTTGATTTATTTTTGATTTGGTCAAATAACTCACTATTGAATGTTTTTGATTCTATTACAAAAACAAAATAAAATTCATCACCATATAACCCAACTTCACAAAAATCTGTCGTAATAATTGGCAAATCCTCGTTAATTAAATTACCATTATTATCATAATTATTTTTTGCATATTCAATCTTAGAAACAATTTTATTATTTTCAACAAATTTTTCTCGAAATTTTTTTAATTTTCCAATATCCATATAAAAAATTGTGATAACCTCTAAAAATTATTTTTTACTCTTTCTTTTAATAATTCATAACGTTTTCTCGTATTATCATTTGATAACAAAAATTCACGCGGTGTAGCAAAATCTTTTTTCTTTTCAATACCTTTCGGAATTTGTGTATCTTTTGGAAATTGTGAACGAGTGAAATCTACTTCTTTGCCATTAATAAAATTAAAATAATGAGAAACCTTTTGACCATTCGGTAATATTACCTCAGCCCAGACAATATCACCACCCAAATAATCATTTACTACTAGTGCTGTTACAGCGCATTGACCAATAGCTAAATTTGAAACATCCCATTCCTCAGGAATATAAGACGTTTCTCTTGACCAAGATTTTTGTAAAACTTTTTCCAATTCTTTTAAATTCATACATTAATTTATTTTCCCAGTTTGTACTATTTCTAATAATTCATTATGTAAAATACCGTTAGAAGCAATGCAACCAACACCATCTTGATCATATCTTCTCTCTTTGCCGTTTAGATCTGTCACTTTCCCTCCAGCTTCTTCAATAATTATTTTTAATGCTGCTACGTCATGAGCGTATGGGCCATAAAATACTGTTCCCACAAATTTACCATTAGCTACCTGCACACCTCCATATATCACGGAAAGCAATTTCATGACTTTACATTTTTTTTCACTTAACGCTTTTAATAATGGAAAATTAGAAAAATTAAGATTTTTACCAGAACCCTCAGTATTTAAGTAGGTATTAAATAAAGAAGTATCCTGAGCTACCACTATTTTTTTGCCATTTCTGTAAGTTCCTTCACCTTTACACGCCCAATACATATTTTTCATAACAGGATCATTGACTATCCCCAAAATTGGTTGACCATTTGCTTGATCTACCAAAGCGAGAGAAAAAGTAAAAATTGGCAAACCACAAGAAAAAGGCATGGTACCATCTATCGGATCACAAATCCAAATATATTGAGAATTTTCTTTTTTATCATTCTTTTCTTCTCCTTGAATGCTATGACTTGGATAAGTTTCATTCACTCTCTTAATCACCAAATCATTTATTTCAGTATCTGCTTTTGTAAGAGGACTATTATCTTTTTTCCAAGAAGTTTCAACTTCAAAACTAAAATATTTCAAAGCAATTTCTTCGGCTTCTTTAGCTAATTTCTTTGCAAATTGTAAATAATTGTCCATACTTTAATTTTGAGTAAATAAAAATATTTATTATTTTGTCTAATTGTTTTTTGTGTTTGTTTAAGTGCTATACAATCTTATCTCCCAACAAATCAAGTGCGTTTAAAAAATAACTTTATTTTTCTATATAAACATCGTGTAACCACATATTATCAGGTCTGGTTAACATAAAAGCAATTACATCGGCCAAATCAGAGGGGTTAGTAAATTTATCCGTAGGAAAATTTTCACCAGTTTTTTCAAACATTTTTGTGTCCGTACCGCTTTGATAAACCCCAGCAACTTTAATGTTTGTATCTTTGAGATCAACTTTGAGCACTTCTGTAAAACCACGGACACCATATTTACTAGCAGTATAAACAGACTGCCCTTCTTGCGCCACAACTCCGGACTTGGAAATTATATTGATAATTGCTGATTCGTCTCTTAAACGCAGAGTAGGAAGCAATAAACGCGTAGTGTGAATAAGCGATAATAAATTAGTTTCAATTACGTCATCTACAACTTCTCTTGAAATTTCATCGACTGGCATAAGTTTTTGCCAAATACCAGCATTATTGATAAGAATATCAACGGTGCCAAAATCAGAAATAATACTTTTTATAACAATTTCCAATTTATCAGTTTGGCAGATATCACAAACATAAACTTTAACATCAACTGCTCCGAGCTTCATGGCTTCTTTACCGACTTCAGCAAGCCTTTTTTCGTTTCTGGCAATAAGAGCTAGCTTACCGCCTTCCTTTGCTAGTCTAAAGGCAATCTGTTTACCAATCCCATCACTTGCTCCAGTAATTGCAATAATTTTGTTTTTTAGCTTCATAAATAATAAACTTAAAACGCTTTATAAAAATAGCCCTTTCTTAAAGGTAATATTTTTAAAATATTTATAAATAAATTCTACCCTTTTAAATCAAAAGATGCAAGAATTACCAACAAAAAAAGCTCTGGCCAATTATACCAAAGCTTTTTGTTTTTTTAACTTAAATTACTACACAATCTTATTTTCCACTAAAAATTCTTTTATTCCCAAAAACATTTTTTTATGTCCTTTTGAATTCGGGTGCAGTCCATCATACAAATCACTCATTTCCAACAAATCAAACAAATTTAAAAAAGGTAATTTATACTCAGCACTGACTTTTTCAATCATCGCATTGTATTTTGCAATATTCTCATTATTATAAAATTGTCCGTCTTCTACTTTTGTTAAGCCAATAAATAAAATTTTATCGGAAAAATTTTTCGCTTGGTTTATTAATTCCACTAAATTATTTTGAAACTTTTCAAGAGATACGCGCGGATTATCTTTGGAGTTGATACATTGCGAATCGTTTATTCCTATGGCAAAAATTATAGTTTGTGGCTCGCGTGCAATACATTCAACCTTGAATCTTTTCAATAAATCTTCTGTGCTATCACCTGCTACACCTTGGTTATAAACCGCAATATTATAATCGTTCATTTCAAAATAACGTCGCAACAATGCAACCCATCCCCCATTTTCCGGATCCCAAGCACCCCAAGTTATACTGTCACCAAATATACAAATTGTTTGTTCCATAGATTTAATAAATTTTAATTTGCACCGGAACCATAAGCCAGCTCTTCTTTGGTTAATAAATCTGTACAAGTAATTTTTCGACCAAACGGTTTATCATCATCTGTCTCCATATCTCTAACTGAATCAACAGTAAAAGGAATCTCAGAAGAAAAAACTTTTGGTGGCCAACTATCTTCTTGTAGAGCAGTTAATGTAGGATCAAAAACATATTTACCGTCCTCTAAAACTAAGAAAGTATGTCTGTCAGAACCCCTTGTGTCTTTTGGGTCTTCAGAAAAAGCACCTATTACAACTGAAGATTTAATACCTAATTTTTCTAAAATATGATGAGCCATCAAAGAATATTCACTGCACACTGCCGACCCTTGGCTTTCTGAAAGTAATTTAACACATACCTTTTTACCATCCATAGTCTTTGTTGCGTATTTATCAAAACTTTGATTTCTTTCAGATTCTGACCCAACATTTCCGAGCATGTTACGTGTAATTTTTGATACTCTCCAACAAGCATTCAATAACCTTCTTGTATTTTCATCCAGATCAGGGGCTTGCTTTTCAAATTTACCAGCAGCTACAAAAAGTTCCTCTAACTTTTCAGGCACAACTTTCTTTAACTTTTCAGTAAAAGCTGAAAAATCACATCTTAAATAATATTTTCCTTTTGAAAAACTCTGACCAATATTCACATCTTGCCCTTCTTCAACATGTTTAATAAAATATTCCTCATTATAAGCAGTGAGATCTTCTTTTTCGACAGGATTCAACTCAACTTTTTTCTCCTGTTCTGGGTTGTATTTTGGTATTTCTCCCATAAAATTATTTTAAATACTTCATTTGATACTTTATAAATAAATTCTACCTTTTTAAATCAAAATATGCAAGAATTACCAACAAAAAAGCTCCAGACAGGCATACTGGAGCTTTTTGTTTTCTTATCGTGACAGGCACGCTACGACAAGATCTTTTAATTGTATTTTTACTTTTTCTATATCCTCATCCGAAAAACTTTCTTCTGTCATCATTTCTTCTTTGATTGTTTTGGTAGGAATAAATTTTTGCAAATAATATTTTTTTGCGCCTTTTATTTCTTCCCCTATTTCTTTCAAATCTTCAAATGATAATAAATTTTTTACCAACGTAGTGCGGAACTCATAATCTATTCCACTGTTCATGATCCAATAAATACTTTTTTTAATCTTTTCTTTGTCTATAGCAATACCCGTTATTTTTTCGTATTTATTTATCGGTGCTTTGATATCCATCGCGATATAGTTCACCAATTTTTGATCAATGATTTCTTTGAGCATTCCTGGATTGGTGCCATTGGTATCCAGTTTGATGAGAAATCCCAAGTCGCGGACTTTTTTGATAAACTCTATCAGGTCATATTGTAATGTCGGTTCCCCGCCCGTGATGACTACCGCATCCAATTTCCCTGTTCTTTCTTTCAAGAAGTCAAAGAAATATTCTTCCGCAATTGGTTCTATAAATAATTTTGGTTCTACCAATTCCGGATTGTGGCAATAATGACAGCGAAAATTACAACCTTGAGTAAAAACAATACAAGCCACTTTATCCGGATAATCTATCATTGAAAATTTTTGTAATCCGCCAATCAACATATATTTAACAAGTTGGACAAGCTGTTTGAATAGCTTCTACTTCTTCTGTTGTACCCGGAACTTTGAAAGTTTTACGCATTCCAAACTCTGCTTTTTTACCATGATTCCATTGTTGTACTGGGCGTAAATAACCTACTACACGAGAATAAACTTCAGTTTTTGCCTTACAAGTAGGACATTCAAAATGTTCACCAATGACATAACCATGACTCGGGCAAACACTGAAAGTTGGAGAGAAAGTAAAGTATGGTAATTTATAAGTGTTACAAATTTTCTTCACCATATTTTTTACCACTTCCACACTATTTATTTTTTCTCCCACAAAAAGATGCATTACCGTGCCACCTGTATATTTGGTTTGTAAACCATCTTGCATATCCATGGCTTCAAAAATATCATCTGTATGATTTACCGGCAATTGAGTGGAGTTGGTATAAAAAGGATGAGCACCTTTTTGATATTCTTCTTCGTTTGCCACAATGATTTCTGGATATTTTATTTTGTCTTTGCTAGCCAAACGGAAAGAAGTACCTTCAGCTGGAGTAGCTTCTAAATTGTAAATGCTTCCTGTTTCTGTTTGATAAACTTGTAATTTATCACGCATGAAATTCATAATTCGAACAGCAAATTCCATTCCTTCTTTTTCTGTAATATTTTTTCCTAATAAATTGATTATTGCTTCATTCATTCCAACTAAACCGATAGTACCAAAATGATTTTTCCAATATTGATCAAAACGAGCTTTGATATTTCGTAAATAATATTTAGCGTAAGGATAAAGATTTTTTTCCGTCAAAGTTTCCAAAATTTTTCTTTTGATTTCCAAACTATCTTTAGCCATATCCATCAAACGTCCCAATTTTTCTTTGAATTCTTCTTCGGTTTTGGATGTATATCCCAAACGTGGCATATTGATAGTCACTACCCCGATAGAACCAGTGAGTGGATTAGCACCAAAAAGTCCGCCTCCTCTGGATTGTAATTCACGATTATCAATACGTAAACGACAGCACATACTGCGAGCATCTTCCGGATTCATATCAGAATTTACAAAGTTGGAAAAATAAGGAATACCGTATTTAGCTGTCATTTCCCAGAGATTTTCTAATTCAGGATTATTCCAATCAAAATCTTTAGTAATATTGTAAGTTGGAATTGGGAAAGTAAATACACGTCCTTTAGCATCCCCTTCCATCATTACTTCAAAAAACGCTTTGTTGAACATGTCCATTTCCGCTTGAAATTCACCGTAAGTTTCTTTTTGTGGTTTACCACCAATAATTACTGGTTGTTCTTTATAGTAAGTTGGTACTTTCAAATCCATGGTTACATTGGTAAATGGAGTTTGAAAACCTACACGAGTCGGCACATTTACATTGAAAACAAATTCTTGTAAACATTGTTTTACATCTTTATAAGTCAAATTATCATAACGGATAAAAGGAGCAAGCAAAGTATCAAAATTGGAAAAAGCTTGAGCTCCAGCAGCTTCACCTTGGAGAGTATAAAAGAAATTTACTACTTG
>Ga0116171_10006549_pt1 | contig 10039 bp, 8 predicted proteins | sample AD_JPNHW2_MetaG_FD_89798 | JGI IMG/M metagenome (GOLD analysis project Ga0116171, IMG submission 89798) | Active sludge microbial communities of municipal wastewater-treating anaerobic digesters from Japan - AD_JPNHW2_MetaG | ecosystem: Engineered > Bioreactor > Anaerobic > Digestate | place...
AATTGCGGTTAAATTCTCGGTTGTTCGTTCACGCGTATCCCGCATTTTTCCCCCTCCATCCATAAAGAAGTCCATGTAGCTGCCTAATCCTGCATAGCCTATATTCCAAGTTAGTGCCGCCAGGGTGGAATCGAATGGAATTGTATCGGGCTTGTCCGACTGCCAAAGCACAACCCTACTTTCTGGATCGAAGTAGGTGATTGAGGAGTAGAGGAGGAAGAAAACAAGAAAAATTATGAGAAAACTCCCTACTTTCCCGATTGTTTTTAGTATTCTACCAAACATTTTAAGACAAAATTACTTAAAGGTGTAAAGTTACTATATTTCAACCTCTACATCAATGTAGATTTTGCGTGTAAGCTATTAATACCTATATTTGAAAAGTTTTTGGATGAAAAACCTATGAAGTTTGGAGTAGTAATTTTTCCCGGGTCAAACTGTGATCGTGACACCATTTACGTGCTGCGCGAGGTGCTTGAGCAAGAAGTGGTTACTCTATGGCACAAGGAAACCGATTTTGATGCCGATGTTGATGCAGTTATACTTCCCGGTGGTTTTTCGTATGGCGATTACCTACGTTCAGGAGCTTTGGCCAGGTTTTCGCCAATAATGACCCGAATTGCCGAGTTTGCAAGCAATGGGGGCTATGTTTTTGGGATTTGCAACGGTTTTCAGATACTCTGTGAAGCAGAATTACTACCGGGTGCTTTGTTACATAATGCAAGCCGTCAGTTTGTATGCAAGAATGTATACATCGCTCCCGACAGCAAAATTGCACCCCCTACTGCATTTCTTCCCAAGGGGCGAGTCTTTAAAATCCCAATTGCCCATGGCGAAGGCCGCTACTTTGCCGACAGGGAAACACTTGCCCGTATGCGGGTGAACGGGCAGATTATTTTTCGCTACTGCGACGAAACCGGGGTTATCTCCGAATTGGCAAATCCTAATGGCTCGGTTGAAAACATTGCTGGTGTTTGCAACGAACGCAAGAACGTTTTTGGGATGATGCCTCATCCCGAAAGGGCCTCGGACGACGAGCTTGGTAACACCGATGGCCGCCTTATCTTCGAATCAATAATTAAGTTCATTCAAGGTAACGGCTAGCCTGGAAATTTGATAATTCCTCCATTTTTGTTACAACCCGGCAGTCCCTCTTTCAGACCGAGATGGAAGGTTTGTTTACCCCACAACAATAGTTTACCGCCACAAACGTTTTTAGCATACAATATCTTTTTGAACTGTGGCTGTTCTTAACGGTTTCCTACCATCTTATGGTTGTTTGATGGAATAAAAGTTTACTGTTTGTTGGACAGCTGAATTGTTGCTAAGCTCGTGGCTGCCCTGGAGGGCAATTCAACTTTTATTGCTAATATTGTGGGCTATATAAATTTCAACATTCCGTTTAATTCAACTCGGCATACTTTGCTTTTGATTGGGGAAACAGCTGGTACTATGCGCTTATTGACCAGAAACATGGCAGCTTGCATGCTGACTTTAGTTCTTGCTTCTTGCTCAACCCAGAAAAATACCTTTATGAGCAGGAATTACCATAACCTTACCTCCTACTACAACTATTACTATAACGCATACGATAGCTACCGTAACGGCGAGAGGCGAGTTTACAAGGATTTTAAGTATAACTACACGCTTCCCCTTCCCATGTTGCTGTTTGGAGAGCGTGGTGTTAGCGATATGGTTTCCTCCGACATGGAGCGAACCCTAAACAAATGCACAGCATTACTTGCCAAGCACTCAATAACTGTAAAGCCTAAACGTAAAAACGGTTCACTTTCGTCCAAGGAAAAGGAATTTTATAATCGGTACGAGTATGTTAGGTGGGCACAGGAATCATGGCTTTTGGTTGGCAAGGCACATACGTGGAAGGGCGACCTGTCCAAAGCCCAAATGGCCTTTGAGTATGTTATCCGGCAGTTCCCAAACACTACAACATGGTACGAGGCTCAGGTATGGCTAGCCAGGGTTGAAATTTTGAACGGTGACTTTATTAGCGCTGGTGATAGGCTAAAGTCTGTTGATGCAAAAAGACGAAAACCTACAGATAGGCAGTTTAACCACCTGCTATCATCAACATGGGCATTCTACTATCTAAAACAGCATAATAGCAACGAGGCCATTCCTTTCATTAAACGTGCAGCTGAGTTTACAAATTATAAAGCCGAACGGCTTCGTTATACCTACCTGCTAGCTCAGCTGCAGCAGCAGCTTGGCAACACTACCGAAGCTATAGAACTTTACGACAGGGTGATGCGGATGGGGCCACCCTACGAAATGGCATTTAGCATACGAATTCAACTGATTGCCCTTAGCAACATGAAGGGTGAAGACCTCAAACGTGAACTCCTGAAGCTTGCCTCGGATGAAAAGAACAAGGATTATCTCGATCAGCTTTACTACACGCTGGGTAACATGGAAAAGCAGGAAGGCAACATGGATAAAGCTATTGAGTACTACCTGCTTTCTGCCAGGTTGAGCACCACTAACGATAACCAGAAAGGCATGTCGTACCTGGTGCTGGCCGACCACTACTTTCAGAAATCGGAGTATGCCAAGGCACAAGCCTACTACGACAGTTCATTCAACTCCTTGGATGCAAGTTTCCCCGGATACGCACAGCTGGAAACCAAAACCCGGTTTCTAACCAATCTGGTTGAAAACCTGAACATTGTTAGCACCGAGGACAGCCTTCAACGGGTTGCAGCTATGTCTCCAAAAGACAGGGATGCACTTATTGCCTCCATCATTGGTAAACTACAGGAGGAGGAGCAGAAGCTAAAGGCCCAGGAACAGGCCGATCAGATGCAGTCGCAAATCTACATGCAGAACCAACGATTCAGAAGCAACTCCGAGCCTCAAGGCGGGAAATGGTACTTTTATAATCCCGCCTCGCTTAGCTATGGGCAATCGGAATTCCAGATGAAATGGGGCAAGCGTAAGCTAGAGGATAACTGGCGCAGAAAGAATAAAGGGGTTTCTGACTTCGAAAACATTGCCTCTGGCGGCTTACCATCCGATTCTGCAGCAAATCCTCAGAAGCAACTTTCAAACACCTCGCCAGAGTTCTACCTGGTTAACCTTCCCTTTACCGATTCGCTCAAACAAATTTCGAACCAGAAAATCCTTACCGCCATGATGAGGATTGCGGAAATTTACCAGACAGACCTCAACGACAGCAAGGCCGCCAAAGAATCGTACAAAAAGCTATCCGAGCGTTTCCCCGATGCTTCCGAAGCAGCTACGGCTATCTACAGGATGTATAGAATTGCAGCTGATGAGGGCAATAGTGTTGAAGCCGAAGGCTACAAAATCGCGCTACTTTCCCGCTTCCCTTCAAGCCCTTATGCGCTAATACTTTCAAACCCCGAGTATATTAAGGAGCTAACGGTGAAAGAAAACGAAGCCAACAGCATTTATGAAACGGCTTACGGTCTTTACCTTCAGGGCAATTTCAGCGAAGCTGCCAAAACGCTAAAATCGGGGATGGGGAAGGTTAAAGGTACCGATATGGAGCCAAAATACTTGCTACTTGATGCTCTCTGCCAGTCAAAGACTGGCGACTTGAGAACTTTTAAGGAGTCGCTTGAGCAAGTTGCCCTGACTTTCCCCAAGAGCGAACAGGGGCAGGTTGCCCAGAATTTGTTGACCTACCTTGAACAGAGAGACCTCCAGCTTTCTACAGGAAAGGTTAGCATTGACGTGCCGGTAGTTTCGGTTAGCTCCGACAGCATAAGCACATCCATTTACACCAAACCCGAGGGAGAACATGCTTTTGTTCTGCTTGTTCCTAAACGCACCAACATTAACCAGTTAAAATTCAACATTATAACATTTAATGTGGATAATTTTATTGAGATGGATCTGGCTTTAAACAGTGTACCGCTAAACGACTTTGTCGAGGTGGTAAGTGTTACCGGGTTTCAGAGTGCCGATATTGCCCTAAGCTACTACAAGCTGATTACGCGGGATGAAAAGGTGTTTGCCGATTTTAACCGTGCCGAATTTCAAGCTTTCCTTTTTAGCACCGAGAACTTTAATCGGTTCATGAACGATAAGTCTATCCCAGACTATTCCAGATTTTTTAAAGAAAACTACAGTGTTGACAACTAACAAAATGCTATGGCAACACCAGCATCTATACTTTGGGTTGATGACGAAATAGACCTATTGGGTTCACATATAATCTTTCTCGAACAGCGGGGTTACCATGTGCAGAAGGCCATCAATGGGGTGGATGCCATTGAGCTGGTTCGTAACAATGTTTTCGACATTGTTTTCCTCGATGAAAATATGCCCGGGCTAAGCGGGCTCGAAACACTTACACAAATTAAGGAGCTAAAACCCCACCTTCCGGTGGTAATGGTTACCAAAAGCGAGGAGGAGAACATAATGGACATGGCGGTTGGCTCTCAAATTGCCGACTACCTGATTAAACCAGTTAATCCCAACCAGATACTCCTTTCCATTAAGAAGCACGTGCATGGTAAAACGCTGGTTAGCGCTAAGCAAACTTCCGATTATGGGGTTGAATTTAGCCAGCTGAGCGAGCAAATTGCTGCTGCTCAAAGCTACTCCGATTGGGTTGAGCTCTACCGTAGGCTTAGCGCTTGGCAGCTAAGAATTTCTGACAATAGTGAGCCAAACCTAAGGCAGATGCTTGATATGCAGATGGCCGAAGCTAACCAGCTATTTTCTCGGTACGTGCGAAGTAGCTACATTGGCTGGTTTAAGGGTAACCAGGACGATAAACCACTATTATCTCCCAACCTCCTTCGCAGCAAGGTTTTTCCGTTATTAGATTCCGGCGAAAAGGTCCTCCTGGTTCTTATTGATAACCTTCGCTACGACCAGTGGAAGGCTATTGAACCCCTGCTGGCCGACGAGTGGAGGGTAGAGTCGGATGATGTTTACTTCAGCATCCTGCCCACTGCTACCCAGTATGCCCGGAATGCCATTTTTGCGGGGTTGATGCCTCTGGAAATACAGCAAATGTTTCCCGATATTTGGATTTCCGACGATGATGATGAGGGGAAAAACAACTATGAGCTCCAGCTGCTCACCTCCCAGCTGCAACGGCTCGGAAAAAGTTATAAGGTTCACTACGAAAAAGGTAACACCCTGCGGGCGGGCATGCCCATAGCGGATAATGTTAACCTGGTGCTGAACAACAACCTTACCGTGCTGGTGATCAACTTTGTTGATATGATGTCGCATGCACGCACCGACTCCAACATGATGAAAGAACTGGCCTCCGACGAGGCGGCCTACATCTCGCTGGTTCGATCATGGTTCCAGCACTCCGATTTGAGGAATATCCTGCTCGAAGCTGCCCGTTTCGATATTAAAGTTGTAATCACCACCGATCATGGTTCAATTAGAGTTCAAAACCCCATTAAGGTGGTTGGCGATAGGGCAACTTCAACTAACCTCCGGTATAAGCTGGGGAGAAGTTTAGCCTTTAATACCAAGGAGGTGTTTGAGGTGCGAGACCCCGAAACCGCTCATCTGCCAAAGCCTAACGTAAGTTCCTCCTTTATTTTTGCCTATGGAAGTAATTTTTTTGTGTATCCCAACAACTACAACTACTTTGCCAGCTACTACCGTAACACCTTTCAGCATGGGGGAATATCGTTGGAGGAGATGATTATTCCGGTGGTAGTGCTCACTCCAAACAGGTAGCCCATGTTACCAATCGAGAAATGCAGCGGAAGTAGATGGTTAAAAAACTCAATTGACCGACGATTCATCCATACCCGACAACATCACTATAAACCAAAGTAATCTATGCACTGCCAGCTAGCTTGCTATACGTGTAAATTTCGTACAGTTATTTCATATCCCGCTCTATGAATACAACTACCACGCTGGCTATAGCAAAACAATAAAGGAAACCCATTTCAGAATGAAGAGCTTGTTAATTCCGACAATTGAGGCGCTTGATAGCGTGGCCTCCGAGGTGGCTGAAATTGTTAAGCAATACCATGTTGTTTGTTTTTACGGCGAAATGGGGGCAGGGAAAACTACCCTCATAAAGGCAATCTGCCATGCGCTTGGCGTTAAGGACATTGTTGCAAGCCCAACATTTGCGCTGATTAACGAGTATCAGACCAGAAGCGGGCAGCCTGTTTACCATTTTGACTTTTACCGAATCAACCGTATTGAGGAGGTTTACGATTTTGGGTATGAGGAGTATTTTTTTTCCACCACAGGAATCTGCCTCATCGAATGGCCCGAGCTGGTTGAGGATATTTTACCTTCCGACCAAACTGTAAAGCTATTTATTACCGTTAATCCCGACTTTTCCCGGAGACTTGACATAATGGTTGATTAACCTTTTTTTGTGTAAAAATCGATATTACTATAACTTTACTTCACGCAGATTCGTATATAATAGCCCAAGTCTGGCGGGATTGAGAGCAAATCTTACGAATGTTTATCTTTTAGGATATCCTCTCAGCTTTAGAACAACCATCATGAAATGCCCATGTAAGGGAGCTTCCTCAAATACGGTTCAACCACCGAGCGTTACTTACGAGTTCGGCGAAACCAGAATATGGGTTTTCAATAAGTTCAACCCCGAAGGTTAAAAGGTATGGGGTAAGATAATTGCAATCAGAAACCAAAAATTTTGTACGGATGAAACGTACTGCATCGAATTTACCTGAATTTCCACATGCTAAGGGACTTTTAGTTCAGGAGGAAAGGCTGGAATTCGTAAAGAAAAACAAGCAGCTGGTGATAGGGATTCCCAAAGAGGCCGATTCAACAGAAAGCAGGATACCTTTAACCCCTGAAGCCGTAGAGATGTTGGTTGAGGGCGGGCACGAAATCATCATTGAGAAGGATGCAGGAAAGCAGGCAAACTACAACGACTTAGACTATAGCGAAAAGGGTGGACGCATTGTTACCTCTTCACAGGAGGTTTACCGCAGCGATATAGTTCTTAAGGTGGCTCCGCTTATTCCCTCCGAGTTCGAGCTTGTTAGGGATAACCAGATAATCATGTCGTCGCTCCATCTAAACAGCTCCACTGGTGACTACCTCCGTAAGCTAATTCAAAAAAAGGTTACCGCTATCGCCTTTGAGAGCATATGCGATTCCGACGGCTCCTTTCCTTTTATACGGGCGATGAGCTCCATTGCTGGAAGCACGTCGGTGCTTGTGGCAGCTGAGTATCTAAGTAATGTAAATAAGGGTAAGGGTGTTATGCTCGGCGGTATCACCGGGATTAGCCCTACTGAGGTAGTAATACTGGGCGCCGGAACAGCTGCCGAGTTTGCTGCTCGTGCGGCATTGGGGCTTGGCGCTACTGTCAAGGTGTTCGATAACTCCATTAAGCGGCTAATGGAGCTTCAGAATTTACTGGGGCAACGTCTTTACACCTCCATATTCCATCCGCAAGTGCTGGCCCGGGTGCTGAAGACGGCCGATGTGGTGATAGGAACTCTTACCCCGGAGGAGTCGAACTTGCGCTTCGTTGTTAGCGAGGAGATGGTGATGAACATGAAGCATGGATCCGTTATTGTTGACCTGGCCATTGATAAGGGTGGTTGTTTTAAACATCGGAAATTCGAGACCACAACAACCCTTCGTTCGAAAAGTATGGCGTGGTTCACTACTGCGTGCCAAACATTACCTCGCGGGTTGCCCGAACAGCCTCAATTGCCATGAGTAATGTTTTTGCACCGTTGCTGCTATCTATTGGTGAGGCTGGAGGTTTCCAGCACCAGCTGAAGGAGGATTCGGGTTTGCGGCATGGGGTTTACGTTTTTAACGGAATCCTTACCAACGATTACCTTGGTCGGCTGTACAACTTGCCGTCGCGGGACATCAACCTGCTAATGGCTGCATTCTAAACGGTTTTGCCAATCTACTGGGCCACAAATAGGTACGTAATGCTCCCTTTTTCCTTTCCTGTTGATTGTTGGGTTGAGGAAAAACGACTAGCCAACGCGGCCATAATGGCCGAGTTGTTAATACACTCGTCATTCACCGAGTTCGCCCAGTCAATTGTGGCATTTGAAACGCTGCCATCGGACAGCACCTCAATGTTTACAACCACCTGCCCGCCCATTTCGCATTTATAGGAGGGGACTGGTAGCCTGTATGCTTTCCGGCCTGCCAGGTTATACGAGATTACCGTTGGCCCCTTGTACATATTTTTTTTCTCCTCCGGTATATTTTTTTCAGGCGTATTGGGAATGGCTATGTCAGCTTCTTTCATAGCCTGCTCATACCGCTCCTTGTTTTCCTGCATTTGCTCCCTTATGCGGTTAGCTTCGCTGTACAGGTTGTCGGCATCCGTGTTTTTTTCGTCCGACAATCCTGCGTTTAGCTCCTTTTGGGTGGCATCTACCGCAAAATTCCTTATAGCCTCCATTTCACGACTGGGAACGGTTACATCGGTTGGGAGGAGCTGCTCTGGCTTTTCTTCAACTAGCAATTCCTCCTGCGCCTTGGGTTCCTCAAACTCCATTTCAATGGTTGATGCATATTCCTCCGTTCTATCCTCTATCTTGAAAACCAAGAATGACGCAATCACCAACAGGTGAATAATTATGGTGGTGAGTATGCCGACTCTATGCTTAGCTATTGAAGCCGAGAGACTCTTAAACCAACTATTCATTCTACTACCAAACAATTTTTTAGAATTCATCAGGTGGCTAATACTGTTTTGCTTTACAAAAATTTTAGTTTAACTCCTAGCTGCTTTGAAAATGTTTAACGTAAAGGGATTTCCGATTTAACAACAGCCGATCTGTTCCCACAACCACTCTCATTGAATGGGGTTATGGTAAAATAGTACGTTTTATCCCTATCCATTCCGCTAAAATAGTATTCATTATGGCCATAAACCATTATGCTTCCGTATAGTTTGTCGGGACGAACTCCAAAATTAATAAGGTATCCCGTTGCGTTATCCTGAAGTTTCCATTTCAGCCAGGCATTGCGGGGTTCGGAGTTGCCCCTAAGTACGGAGAAGAACTCAACTGATTCAGGAAGTGGCAGGTTGGCTTTTCCAAAAACACGAAAGCCGCTTATGGCAAACTTCCCTGCCGGGACATGGAGGTTTTCGAGCTTAAGGAAACGAAATTCTACTGGCGTACTTAGCTCAACATAGTCATGAGGAACATCGGTTTTATTCTCCGACTTGTCAATCAGTAGCGACCAGCTCTTACCATCGAGGCTGCCCCAGACTCTGTACTGGTGGTAAATTCCCATTTGCTTGCCAACAAGCTGAACATCCTGATCTGCGTAGTTTACCTGAAAGGCGTATATGCGGCAGGTGTCAAGCAAATCGGTACAAATCCACTCACCAGCGTTGCCTGTAGAAGCGCTCCAGTATGTGCGAATATCCTCATCAACCGCAAAATTGGGATAGTAACCGTAGAGGGTGCTTGAAACAGTAACGGGTTTTTGATAGTTGAGCAGCATCCATTCGGTAAATTTTCCATTAAGGTAGTGGGGATAGTCGCCGAAAGCAGTTTGAGAGTATAGTGTACCATCGGCATCAAAGTATGCCGGCCACATTCCTATTCTACGTTCAAAATTATTTTTTACTCCAATGGCAATTGTTGAGATATGCCACCATTGCTGGTTGTAATCGCAAAAAGTTGCACCATGTCCGGCCCCACGGGCAAAACCACCTGGTTTGTAGCTAAAGGGGTTGAACTCCTGATAGCGAAATGGTCCAAGAGGATTGCTGCCAATGTAAACGCCATCAGCATACCCGCTAAATTCGGTTCCAGGCGCCGCATACTGAAGGTAGTAATGTCCGTTATGCTTGTTCATCCATGCCCCTTCTATGAATGGGGGTAAAAAGGTATTGTCGTTGTACTCGCCAAAGCGTTCCCATCCATGAATACTGTCGTTAAGGCTAATCAGGGGTTTTGGAGCAGCTTGAGGGCGCAGGGTTGCCCTGTTAACCTCACAGCCGTAAATTGGGTAAAGGTTGCTGGAGCCAAATAAAGATATACTCTGCCATCGTCATCTGCAAAAAAGGCGGGATCCCATGCTGCTAGTG
>Ga0116171_10006550_pt1 | contig 10038 bp, 12 predicted proteins | sample AD_JPNHW2_MetaG_FD_89798 | JGI IMG/M metagenome (GOLD analysis project Ga0116171, IMG submission 89798) | Active sludge microbial communities of municipal wastewater-treating anaerobic digesters from Japan - AD_JPNHW2_MetaG | ecosystem: Engineered > Bioreactor > Anaerobic > Digestate | place...
AGCACTTGATTGGCTGTACCAAACGGTCTTTGCGAAAGAGCTGGAGCAGGCCCGCCAGGATTCGGGCAAAAAGCCATCTCCAACACATTCCAGCCTGTCGGATGAGGCCCTTGTCCTCAAAGCGACCCTGGCAAAGGGCGGCAACGAGTTCAAGGCCCTTTATGATGGCTCTACCCTCGGGTACGGCGGTGATGATAGCGCGGCGGATATGGCCCTCATGAATAAGCTCGCGTTTTGGACGGGCGGTAATGCTCTCCAGATGGAGCGGTTATTTTTCGATTCCGGCCTCGGAAGGCGCGATAAATGGCAAAACAGGCCCGATTATAGAGAGAGGACAATAAAAAAAGCAATTGCAGATGCCAGGGAGTTCTATGAGCCACCTAAAGATAATTTCAGCGAGCATCAACCTAGAGAGGAGCAATTCCAAAATACCCATGAGGATTTATCGAAAGGCGTTGATTGTGAAGAGCTAACCGAAGGCGGCAACGCTGCCAGATTAGAACGCATTCATGGTGACGATCTCAGGTATAATCATACTCATAAAAAATGGTACCAATGGGATAATGGGCGCTGGAAGGTAGACGGCAACGGCGGCGCTATGAGGCTCGCGGCTGACGTGGTTGGCTCGTTGTATCTCACTGCAAGCAAAGCGGATGGAAAAGACGCGAGAAATGAACTGGCAGGTTTTGCGAAAGCAACCGATAGCCGCAAAGGACTTAGTAACATGCTTGCCCTGGCGGCCAATAGGCTGCAGTTTGCCCTTACTGCAGATGACTTTGATAAGGACGCAATGCTTCTTGGCGCCGAAAATGTGACGATTGATCTGAAGACAGGCAGCCCACTTGAGCCACGGCGGGAAGATCTGATTACAAAGGCGATTGGCGCAAGATATGATAGGGCGGCCCAATGTCCATTATGGCTCAAGTTCTTGGATCGGACATTTCCAGATGATGAGCTGAGGAGATACATCAAACGTGCGGCGGGTTACTGTCTCACTGGCAGCATGGGTGAGCAGATCTTCTTTTTCTGCTATGGGCAAGGTGCTAACGGCAAAAGCGTATTTCTCGCCGTCCTTCGGGCTCTCCTGGGTGAGTACGCCAGGCAGGCCGATTTTAGCACATTCTTGGTACAGCGAAATGAGAAAGTGAGGAACGACCTCGCCGCCCTCGCGGGTGCTAGGGTAATTACTGCCATCGAGGCTGAAGAAGGCGGGCGGCTCTCCATGCAAGTTATTAAGAACTGGTCTGGCGGGGATCCGGTCACAGCTAGGTTCCTGTTTGGTGAAAATTTCACATTCCAACCACATGGAAAGTTGTGGCTAGCGGCCAATAATAAACCGGCAATTGCAGAGCGTACACACGCGGCGTGGCGACGGGTTAGGCTTATTCCCTTCACGGCAACGATTCCCGAGGCCGAGCGAGTCAATGAGTATGAGAAGGTGCTATATCAAGAACTACCTGGTATTTTAAATTGGGCGCTGGAAGGGCTCCGAGATTATCAAAAGAATGGGATGCAAACACCCAGAGCTGTTTTAGACGCCACCGCTGAGTATAGGAAAGAAAATGATAGCCTGGAGCAGTTCATTTCTGAGTGCTGTGAACTTGGTAATCTGAAGGTCTGCAAGAATACTGAGCTGTACAGCACGTACGCGGGCTTCTGTGGAATGTCCGATCTTAAAGTATTGTCACAGACTAAATTTTCTATCGAACTGAAGACCAGAGAAGGCATCACACAAACAAAGTCGAAATACGGTGTAGAATGGAAGGGAATTGGCCTCAAGTCCGAATGGGTGACGGGTTTGAGCAACCCATCACCGACAGCAGGAGACGCAATTGGTGACGGGTTTGGCCAAAATGCGCAATCTATCCCAAAACCACCCCTACGTGAGGACTTTGCGCAAAATGGTATCAACCCATCACCTGATAGCGATGCAACCCATCACCCTTCTCAAAAAATCCCTCTTTCTGTGGTTGAAGAGAGCGGATCGAGAGATGGGCCGGAAGCATCGAAACAGAATAAAAATATAAATTCAGACAATCAGCCCAACGACCCCGGCTTCCAGAAGTTCAAAGCCGGTATGGCAAAACGGCAATGCTGCCTATGTGGTCGATCCTTCCCCTATGATTTGACACCTTACTTCAATGACGGTAAGAGCGGCCATATTTGCGCGACCTGTCACATGCAGGGACCGCCTCAAACTCCTTCAGAGCCCGAAAATGTCAAATCTCAAACGAAGCTGGAGGCCTGAGCATGAAATTTCTATCTTACAATTCATTCAAAAAAATGGTGATGGATACAACGCACCCCAGGAGAGGGAAAAAAGTTGCATTCCTGGTCCAAGATTGCCACAAGGATAAGCTTCCTCTCCTTAGTGGGATGGAGAGCATGAAGGGCTTGCGGATGTTCATAGTATATCGAGCGTCCGAGCGTGGTAACGCTGTTGTCGAGCTGGATGGCCTAGATGAGTTCTGCCAGGCGCAGACCTATGCAGCCTATCATTCTTGGCCCTTTGTGGCCTTCAAGGACATGGGCATAATGATCAATTTCGGCCATGCTGACCTATCTATCCTGGTTGACTATCGGCCCAACCGGGCCAAGATAGCGGAATTCCTCAGGACCATGAGGCCCGAATCAAACGAGAACTACTCAGGAAGGCCAATTGCGGAGATGGCAAGCACGTGACGGCAAATTCAGGCGGCGGCGGTAGAGCCGGAAGAGGCCCATTGAGATCTGTAGAGCACCATAAGCGGAAGAAAGCAGAATACGACCGGCACAAGTACGACGGCAGCGACCCCGATCAAGAGGAGCAGTAAATGGGCAAGAGAGGTAGACCGTGTACTGTATGCAAGCATCCTAAGCGGGATGAGATCGACCGGCTCCTAGCTCCGACCGACGCGAATTTCGCGGCTATTTCGCGGCAATTCGCGGGCCTCTCCGAGGATGCTTTGAAGCGTCATAAAGAGAGTCATATATCAAAATTATTATCAAAGGCAGAAGATATTAAAGAGGCGGCGAAGGCAGATAATTTGCTTGAAGATATCAAAAGCCTCCGAGAGAAGGCCACAATCATTCTTGAGAAAGCAGAGAAGGCCGGTGACCTCAAGACCGCTCTTCTAGGCATCAGGGAGGCCCGAGGCTGCATAGAACTCCTGGCGAAGGTCGAAGGGCAGCTAAAGGATGGCCCGCAAATAACGATCATAAATAATCCTGAGTGGGTAGAGCTGCGAACGGTGATCATAAAGGCGCTGGAGCCCTACCAGGACGCGAGGGAGGCGGTACTTCATGCCATCCGCAAGTGACGACCTGGCGTATTCACTGGATCCCGTGCTGTGGGCAAAGGAGACCTTAGGCTATCGGCCCGATCCCTGGCAAGAAAAGCTTCTCCGGAGCCGATCGAGGAAGATAATCCTCAATTGCTCACGCCAGAGCGGGAAGAGCACGACTTGCGCCGCTTTGGGCCTGCATGAGTCCATTTACCGGCGGCCTTCATTTGGCCTGGTGATCGCTCCTTCGCAGGACCAGAGCGCCGAACTCATGATGAAGTTTGATGAGTTCCGGGGAGCTGTAGAGCTGCCCTCCGACTACCTCAGCACCGATACTAAATTAGCGGTGAGGTTCGCCAACGGCAACCGCTTTGTAGCCAGGCCGGGCAGCGAAAAAACGGCCCGTTCCTTCTCAGCTGTGACATTGCTTCTTGAAGACGAATCGGCCCGGGTGTCGGATGCTCTCTACAATTCCGTAAGGCCCATGCTCGCCGTATCTAATGGGCGGCATATCCTGATGTCTACTCCCTTTGGCAAGCAGAATCACTTTTTCAAGATATGGGATGAGCAGCGGGATATGTGGGAATGGTACGAAATACCGGCGGAAATGTGCCCACGCATAACGAAAGAGTTCTTGGAAGAAGAGAAGATAACAAACCCCTGGTTTGAGCAAGAATACCATTGCGTGTTCATGGATGCTGAGGGATCAATATTCAGTTCAGATTTATTCAAATCATTGGCAAATCCGGCAGTGAGTGCCTTGAAAATATGAGGTGATTAATATATCTGTATCAAGAAGATTCTTGTTAGGGTGTGATCTGGCAAAGTCCCTGGATTTTACCAGCTTCGCAGTTATCGATATGGAAAAGGACCCGAAGGTAGGCGATTATGTCTATCATCTGGTTGCACTGGATCGAATCAAAGGTGTGGAATATCCCAAAATCACTGAGCTAATCATTTCCACAGTCCATAAACTTGCAGAAGAATGCAAGCGAACCGGCGCGGGCGGTCCTCATCTCTGCATGGATGCATCCGGCCTAGGCGCACCGATCAAGGATTATCTAAAACAAGCACATGTCTTCATTCACGGGCGGCAAATATTCCCTGTGGTGTTCTGTGGCGGCGAATCTGCCCGATTCGATGTTAAGAGCTGCAATTATAACATCTCAAAGACCCTGATTATAAGCAACTTCCTGAGCCTGATGCAACACCGGCGATTTGATTTTGCGCCGGATCTGGAAGCGTTGCCGCTACTTGAAAAGGAAATTGGCAGCTTCAAATATCATCTTACCTCATCCGGGCATACTGGTTTTGATGCTGAAAGCGGTGCACATGATGATTTAATTTGTGCTGTTGCTATTCCGCTTATTATCGGTGAGTGGCGGTTCAAGCAATGCGTTGTAAAAGCAGGTCCCAAGCCAGCTGGAATGTGAGCCGGGAACATTTCCGGCCTCATCATAAAGCCGGTAAGGGACTTCCTCCCTTCGGCGTGATGTGATAACTATGACGAGCGATATCAATGATATGATCCGGTCAAAAGCGGGCCGGAAGGTATCGAAAGTACAGAAGAATCCAGACGCAAAGAAGAACCAAGCGGTCAATGACATGATCAGAAAGAAGGGCGGGAGGCGCTAATATGGATAGTAGAACTTTTGCAGCGCAGACCATAGCGGCCATGCAAGTGGGCGACTTTGTGGCCGATGCAAACGAGATGAAACGTGAGCCCGTGCTTAAAATTTGGGCAACCATCGCAGCAGATAGGCAGGCAGTACGAGAGCTACTTAGACAAAGCCTTGATTGTTGTGCGGTTCTGCCTTCGGGCAAACTTGAGGTCTTGGAAAAAGAACGGCTGGCAGATCTCCATAAGCAGGCCGATGAGCTGAGGAAGAGAGCGGCCCACAATGATGAGGTCTTAGTCCGCTTCGATGCTGCCCATGTGGAAGCACTGGCCGATAAACCAGGCCTCGAGCCATCACTATTTGCCCTCCGCGTGTGGAAGAAGTCGCTTCTTGACAGAATTGCCAGGAGCAAGAATTGCATCCGCACTTCATCGGCCTCCTGGCTGGCATCTGTAGAAGGCTCGATCTACACGGCGGCGACAATCGAGAATCATCCCATGGTGGGTGCTGAAATCGCAAAGCATCGACCGATCATAGACGCTGGAGAAAAGGAGCTACCCTTAGCCGAGGCCCATCTTGCGAAGGCTCAGGCCATCCTCGGAGAGGCCATCCTGCCCGAGAAAGTGGATGTTATTCCAGCCCCCAGCGAATTCAATCAGGCGATAAGCCGGGCAACTGCCCTTTGATCATTGATTTTTTGGAGATATGTAAATGCCAACCAAGAAAAGAAATTATAAAAAGGAGTACAAAGATTACCACGGCAAGCCGGAACAAATAGCGGCAAGGTCACAGCGAAACGCGGCAAGAGTGAAATTAGGGCTTACTGTGGGCGATCCTCGCGAGGCGGATCATAAAAACCCGATCTCTAAAGGCGGCTCTAATCGAATCACGAACCTCCGAGCCGTTGCCAGGAGCACAAACCGCAAGAAGGGCGGGAAATGATAGATATTTTCCGGCCAATTCTTTTTTCTGCAATTTGTATCATCATCATCCGCTTGCCGTTCTATTTATTTCACCATATTTTATAATTTCTGTAGTGCGTTTTAAGGCCCTCATCCTCTTCCGTGATGACTCCATAGACCTGGCAGGTGATACCATGAAGGCGCGGGGATGGCGTGGCAAGGCGGCTGAAATCGCAGGATACTTGATTGTTTGTGTATCATGAATCCATGATTTCGATATACAGATTCTTTTGAGTACCGTGTTTGATATGATCTTGTAGTGTCACATTACCGGGGATACATGGCCATGATGTGACACTACTAACCGGTCAATCGCTGCTGTCAGCCGGACATATTTTTAGACTGTTGAGCAGGTCTATTGTCAGATCAACTAAGATCTATTTTTTAAACTGTATCTCCTGGCGTGAAAAGCTCTTTTGCCAACTGCCTGATTCCAGATACTATGTGAATAGCCCAACCTTGCCGCGCAACCCTATGATGATTGAGCCTGAAAGTATCCTCAAAAGATCCTCATGGCCTAAAATGTGGCTATGCATCGCGGTCTTGTGGCATAGCGAAAAGCGCAACACTTTGTAAAAATATTACAGATTGCTAGGGATGAGTAGAAGGCCCTAACTGTAGAAGCAATAAGAGACAGTTAGCCGCGAAGCGTCTTATACCGTCTCACCTGGCAACGGTCCGAAAAGTATATCTATCCAGCCAAAGAAATAATATTCACATGCTATTATAATAGATCACGAACCGATCAGGCGATATAGCCAAAGCTAAGAATAGCAAGCAGGATAATGTATTTATTTGATTTAAATATTTATAGTGTACAACTTAGGGCATTGCTGCCTTCAAAACACGCCCTCCTTGAAGAAGATCATCCTTATCTCTTCCATCCGGGACCGTTGCCTAGTGTCACGGTGTGCCGATTCTTCCACAAAACTAGAATCCTTGAGGTCTTCCGCCCTGGCGGTGAGCCTCATAGTTTGCCTGCCGTCTCCTGGCGTGGGCTTGCAGGCCAAAGCCGGGCAAATCTTCTCCGCTCTCTTCAGTGCTCTTATGGTGTCTCTCCTTGATGGTGCCTTGCCTTCCCTGCCTGCCAGGAAGTCCCTTGTTTGGCTTGAGTTGAATGCAACCTCTTTCTTTCCTTCTGCGATCGTTTTAACGTGCTCCACAATGGCCAAAGCCCTGAGGCCGATTTTTGTAATGGCCTGCCTAATCACGCCCTGGTCTGTGGGTGTGGCTGGCGGCCTGGTCTTCAAGGTGCGTCCTACGTGGCCTATTTGCTGCCTGATGAAGGCGTTTAGGAGAAGCAGCTTCTCGATAGGTGATTGAGCAGCCTTCACGGCGTGGCTCGCCTTCTGGTTGAGCTCAGCAAGCTCTCTCCCTCGGAGGATCCCATTGTCCTTGATGAGATCGTTCAAGGAATTGAAGGTCAAAATAAGATCATCAAAAAAGTGCTGCAGCTCTGAGGCGGGAATTTCAAGGATAGCATCCGCTAAAGGTTCATTCATTGCCGGATACCTCCCTAAAAAGAGAGTGCGGCCCATATCCGGGCCTGTCGCAATCTCTTAGACACCTGGCGGCGTTGGGCGGCGGCTCTATGGGCCTTCTTATGGCCTATTGAGTGCATGGGCGGGCCTCCCTATTGGCCTTGATCAGTAGTCCGCACGCATCGCTCAACGCTCCCCTGTCTTTCGCTTCGGCCACAATCACCATAGGCACGCCGCGATAACTGAGCCAGCCCTGGCAGGTAGCACCAGGAGCGGGCCGGGCGGTCTCTATGCCAGCCTTGAGGAGCAGAGTTTTTGCTTCGGCCAGGAGCGGCCCTCTCATCCCCTCATTGCCCTGCAGAATGGGCGCGTGATCGCACCTTTCGACCAATTGCGCCAAGGTGTCTATGAGTGTGGGCAGGAGAGCGCATAATTCGCCGTTCCTGTGGTCTTCCGGGCCTCCGAGCGTGTGGGGGAAGGATGCCAGGGAGTTGCCGTCTTTGTCTCTGAGCTGCCCTTTATCGAAGGACCATGGCCCGTTTAGCTTCATTGCAGGCCCTCACACAACTGAGCAGACGCGAGGCCATAGACTCGATGTGCTACCAGGATAAAGAGCCCACAATGCAGACAGAAGGCACCCCATCCGAGCCGGTGAGGTGTCCACCCTCCGAGGAGATGTCCCTTGTCTCTGGCTGCCTGGCTGGCTTCCTGCCTGAGATCGGCCACTACCACCACCCCCCAACCCAAAAGATGTAGAGCACGGCGGCGGATAGCCAGATATTGATCAATGCCAGGAGCAAAAGAATATTGAGGCGGTCCATTTCAGACCGCCCCCCTGCCGTCTCTGACATCGCACGGCTCGGCACACTCATCACACAGCCCCTTGTCGGCCTGATCCTGGCATGATAGAGCCTCAGGGTCTATCTCAGGCCCGTTGGTGTCCCTGATGTCACACGGTACCTTGCAGAATTCGCAGAGACACTTTGGCGGCTCTTCCTGACCTGCAAAACTCCAGCCCTCATCAAGCAGGCTGGCAAGCTTATCCTGGTTGGTCCCTCGATACACGGCCCGGATGGTGTCGGAGTCTGCGGACTGGATGATTGCACCGTCTTTGATTAGGGCTTTAATAGCCTCAGTGTGAGCATGTGGATCATCCACAAGCATGAAGACCTCGATAATAGCGGCTTTGCCCTGGTCGTCTCTGGAGAAGTCCACAATCTGCTTGATGCTCATTGCTCTTCCTCCGAGTCAGCACCGCAAAATACGCAGCCCTTCGCCTCATATTCCTCACTGCTCATGGTGTGACCACACACAGCACAAGTGTGGACGGCTTCCAGCTCTTGCCCGCCTCTCGGAACAATCCCGGCACCTGGCGTTACAGTCACCGTGCCGGCGCAAACTTCGCAAATGTAGCTGTCTACCTTCTCGGAGACCTCGGAGGTGTCCACCCTTCGGCCACACTCCGAGCAGACAGGATACTCCTCTCTGAGAAGGCATGTATCCTCAGTATTCAGGATGCACGGCTCACCCTGGCGGGCCTCAGGATGATAGCAATTACCATGAAATCCATCGGCCTGGTCTTTCCAGTACTTGCAGCCCGTTGAGGCGGCCATTTTCAGGCCTCCGCTGGCCACATTGTCTTATCTTCCTGGATGCTGTGGTATGCTGCTTCCTCGTCGCTCGTGTCGAAGCAATCAATCGCAGATAAAGAGGAAGAGGCTTTGGCCGCCTTCTCTTCAGATGGCAACAGGCTAAACGGCTTGAATCCACCTCTCTTTATGAGCGGTTCGTTAGCAGAGACGGCCTTTGCCGCCTCCGCTTGTGGGAAGTGTTTCCTCATATGCTTGCACGGGCCTTGATGCCAGTGAGCCGAGGGGCAACTGCAGGCTGTCGCGGTCACTGTATAAAATGCGTCCTTCTTGCCGTTCAAGACCAGGACCACGCGGCCACCATCCAGCGCCAGATCAACAGGCAGAGGATCGCTTGCGCGGCCAACAAAGGCCAACAGAGCTTTAACTGCATCTACTGCTTGCGTTACAACTTCCCGGCTTTGGAGTGCCGGGTTTAATGCTAACGGTTTGTTCGACATCAGTTTGCACCAAGACACTAATTCGAACTCGTTGTATTAAAGGGTAATGGTACACATGTACAGATTGTACGTAAACACTTTTATACAATGACACGCCAACAATGGTTCTATGCCACGAGTAGGCTTTAATTTGACTGATGAAACCGCACAGAGATTAAGACAATTTGCGGTAAAGAAAACCGGCAGCATGAAAGGCCTTAGCCAAATAGGAGAAGAGGCATTTAGAGAATACTTAGAAAAGCATGAAAATGAGTCAGAGAAAAGCGGAAACCCTTGTGAGGCCTCCGCTTAACCCCACGTCACTGTTTGTGGTGCAAACCAATGACAAGGATATATTTTCTTTGCTTAAATCGCTTTCTGGCGGGCTCTTATTACCCGTAAATAAACGTCCCGACCGGGATTCGAACCCGGGTTGAAGGCTCTCTGCGCTTATGGCTCCGCAGGCCTCCGGGATATCCACTACCCCATCGGGACAGAACATCCCTCTTGGAATGCTTCAGGTTATTAAGCTTATTGGCATGATGCCCTGGTCTGTGCAGTCCTGATGGCCCGCAGAAAGTCGATCTTCCTGAACTCCGGCCAAAAAGGAGCGCAAAAGTAGGCGGCGCACTCATTGCCATTGGC
>Ga0116171_10006551_pt1 | contig 10037 bp, 9 predicted proteins | sample AD_JPNHW2_MetaG_FD_89798 | JGI IMG/M metagenome (GOLD analysis project Ga0116171, IMG submission 89798) | Active sludge microbial communities of municipal wastewater-treating anaerobic digesters from Japan - AD_JPNHW2_MetaG | ecosystem: Engineered > Bioreactor > Anaerobic > Digestate | place...
CTTGAGAAGAAGAACCACGTTTCTTGTGAACCTGTGCCACCCGGTCAAATGAACCGGTGGTGTCAACCCGGGTCAGGGTATGGTTCCTCGGGTACTCACTCTTAATCAATGTCCCCTCGATCGACATGAGTGCATCGACAACCTTCCGTCCATTGGCGAGCTCCTCTTCCCAGTGGGTCACCCGTTCCCTGACATGAGGAAACGAGGCCATCATCCCCATCAGGGTGACGCCCATCAATGTGCAGCCCATCATGCCGATCTCCTTGATCCCGAACGTTCTCTTGGTCACATCGGTCGTGACACCCGTGGTCCGGAATACCCGTCCCGCCCATTCAGAGGTTGTAGCGAGCATGCCGGAAGGTGCTGGTGCTGCCATGCTCTTATGCCCGGATCCGACAACAAAGTCAGCACCGATCTTTTTTCCATCCACAGGCATGATTCCGACCGAGTAGGCACCATTATAGAGCACCGGGATGTCATACTGGTGGGCTACCCGGATAATCCCCGCGACATCATGTCGGTTCCCATACTGGTAATCGAAATGATCGAGGAAGAGGAGAGTTGGTGAACGATGGAACTCCCTTGTCACCTCCTCGATCTTCTGGGCGGCCTGCTCGGAGGTGATGATATTTGATCCGGTTTTCGGAATCTCCCTGATCACTCCTCCCCTCCCTTCGATTGCAAGCACTTCGGTGTAATGGGAGAGGGCTGTGATGAGGACCGGATCTCCCGGAGAGATGAACGCATCAGCCACGGCCTGGAACCCTCTCCGGGCCCCCGGGACAACCCTTGCGATCTCCATGTTGACGAAAGAGGCAAGGTCACGATGGAATTGAGCGATAGGGGGCGTCCTGATATAGTCCAGCCTGAATGGTTTCCTGCACTGGTCACAGACTGAATACCCGTCACCATACGCAATCAGCGCTTTCATTGCATCGGGAGTGAGTCGGCCTCCTACCTGGATCGGGTCGATGTTGATGCTGGATTCATCAACATCCCTTACATCGATCGTCCCTGTGCATTTCATCAGGCAAGCTCCTCCCGCAATACTGCCAATTCTTTCTCCAGGGCGTCAAGGAGGGAGCGGACCTTTTCACGCTGGCTCTCGTCAAGAGCATGCTGGGGCGCAGTCTCTCTGAGCATGACCCTGATGTCGGTCAGGAGGAAGAGCCCCTCAAAAACAGCATCGATGGCCCGTTTTGACATGAAATCACCATAATAATAGTAGGAATGTACCTATAAGATAACCGATAGAACTGGTTTCACAAATTTTCACCACAGCCCCTTTAAGACCATTCTCGGGGTCAGATAAGCAGAAGCGGTTCCTGTCTGTCTCTGCCCCTCTGTTTGACACGGGTAGACTCAATGTGGTGCCTGCTTCTCAAATCGGTCAATGAATCGTCTGCGGAGCGTTTTTCAGGACACGTGGCATTACGGAGGGAGATGTGGGAAGCAGTCAGTTTTTAATGGATCGGGGCCATCCGTCTTCCCCATACCTGAACACAATGGTCATCGCTCTGTCCCAGGAGCACATTCAGCATCACCGCACTGAAGATTGATAGAAAGCACCGCCCTCTTCGTACCAGTTCTTTTTCCCGCCAATGAAGGGTATGTGATATCCAGGATAGTGCTATTGGGTAAAAAAGCCAGGGTTGGCGTGTTCGTGATAATCGGATGAAAACGTTCCCTTTTAAGAAGATTGAAGACCGGGATCTCCCCGGTTCAGGATTTTTTCTTGTCGTTCTTGTTCGTCTCGATGGATTTGTCAACCTTTCTGATGGAGACGCAGTTGATCACCGGATCCCCACCGACCACATACCGTTTCATGACGAGTCCGAGAACCTCCACCACGTCGCCTTTCTCGATCTTCTGACTAGGAGAGGTGAACATTTTCACCGAGATCTCCCCGCTCCTGTCAGCGATAAGAAACTGAGGCCGGTTCAGGAACTGGAAATATACCCGTTCGACAACTCCCTCGATCCTTACCGGATCTCCAATCATACCCGGGTTGATCAATTTGATCCTGACCGGGCGAGCTTCCTTTTCGTATAAGGGGGTAAGGTCCGAATACTGTTTCTGGCTCATGTAATTGAGTGCTACAGGGATGACCAGGAGCAGGATCAGGGTGGGTATGCCCCAGAGCAGGATCTGCCAGTTCCTGCTGAGGAAATAGGCGATCAATAAAAGAATGGTGAAGATCACGAACACCGCGATCGCGATGATCGAAACCCTCGGCCGTATTTTTCCGTTACTCATCAGTTCACGTAAGGTTACTTCAGGGCGGCGATCTCTTTGCGGAAGGCAACCCAGTAGATGACACCGACGAAGAAGAGTGCCCCGACGATGTTACCTATTGTGACGACGATCATGTTGTTCATCCAGAAGCCGACCCAGTTCAGGTTGGCATACCCAAGATACTTGGCGGCGGCTGCTGCCTGGGCTTCGGAGAATCCTCCGGCGGTTCCTATGCCGTTTGTGAAGATACCTGCGGAGATGAAGTATTGGTTGGCGATGGAGTGTTCGAATCCGGTGGAGACGAAGGCCATGATCGGGAACCAGATCCCGAAGAATTTGCCAATAAGGTCATCGGCGCAGATACCGAGCAGTATAGCCAGGTTGACGAGCCAGTTACATCCAACACCCTTCAGGAACGCAGACCAGAGTGCCGCGGCACCTACATACTGCACCTTGAATGAGGCAATCCCTATTGCCCTCATGCCGAATGCGGTCACAGTTCCGGCTCCAGCAGCGTTCCATGCGCTCAACGGTCCATATGCCATGATATATGCATATACGATCGAACCGATGAGGTTTCCAATATACACCCACACCCAGAGGTTGAGCACGGCAGCCCAGCTGATCTTGTGGATGAATGCTGCCATCGGGGCGAGCATTGCGTCACCAGTGAAGAGTTCTGCACCAGTGAGCACGGTTATGATAAGCCCAACAGGGAACACCGCTCCCAGAATCAGGGCATTAAACCCTGCACTGGCTGTCCCAAAGGCCTGGGCGGCATCAGATGCCACGATACCTGTTGTACAGATTGTGGCGAGGGCACCACCCATGGCGATATACGCCCCTGACATAAATCCACGAAGGATCATGTTCCAGGCGGGCAGCCCTACCTTGTATTTCCCAGCATCGCCGGCTTTGGCGACGATGGCGACTGGGGGATGAAATACCATTTTTTTCACACCTCTCGAATGTCTACCTTAACCAATAACCCCAAACTCACTTTTCGTATAGGGTCAAAATTAAAATCTTTTCTGGTGTTATTAATAACTTTCTAATTGTTTTCAGGGGCACAATTCATGTTTTTAAAGTTTAAAAGGGAGAACTCCACTGGAAAAACACCATGAGGATAAAAATCTTTGTATAAATAGTTCTTGGTCAGGGTCGATCAGACCGTTTTTCTCCTCCCGCTCGCATCCCGGGTGTATTTTCCGAGTTCTGAGTGAAGGAGCGAATCGCCAGGAAAAACCGGCCCATCGCGGCAGACCCTGCGCCCATCGGGGTCGATACAGCAGGATCCGCAGACTCCGATGCCGCACTTCATGTAACGGTGGAGGCTGAAATAGCTCTTTCTGGTCATTCCTGCAGCATCAAGGGCATGCAGGGCCGCTTTCATCATCTTTTCCGGGCCGCAGATACAAATCTGGGTGTACTCTGAGAGGGGTATCTCCCCAAGGAGTCCTGTCACAGGCCCGTGAAACCCGGTTGTTCCATCGTCCGTTGCAGGGAGGACCTTGCTCTTCCGGGAAAGTTCAGGGATAAACAATAGTTCATCAGCTGTTCTTGCCCCAATGAGAAGGCAATCAACACACCCTTTCATGACCAGTGGGCGGAGCGGTGCGGCACCGACTCCCCCGGCAATGGCCAGGGTGCCTTTTTTTCCAGGAAATCCGTTTCCAAACGGCCCCCGGATCCCCAGCTTATCCCCGGGCCCGGCCTGAAACAGCGCCCCGGTTGCATCACCCACTCTCTGCACGGTGATGGCATCAGCCCGCGAAAGCGCCATCGGTATCTCATCGATGCCCGGGATCGTCACCATCACGAACTGGCCTGGCCGGAAAGAAAATCCCGGTGAGAATGAGAACGTCCTTACCGTAGGGGTTTCCCTGGTTATCGTGGTGATCTGTACTACCTGCAATGGCTCCTCACTCATGGGCGCACCCCACAATGGAATCGGAAGGGACCCCATCACTCTGGTAGAGATCAGAAGCAATCGACCGGAAAATACCGGGATCATCCTTAACCGCGGTTCCAATCTGGACTGCAGAAGCCCCGGCCATCATCATCTCAATCACATCACTGGCGGAGGATATCCCGCCGCACCCGATGATCGGAATCCGGCATGACTCGTAGAGTTCGTATACGCATCGGAGAGCAACCGGAAATATTGCCTTCCCTGAAAGCCCGCCATACCGGTTTCCCAGTGCCGGCCGCTTCAGATCGGTTGAGATTCTCATGGCCTTCAGCGTATTTATTGCAACAATGGCAGAGGCCCCCCCCTGTTCAGCCGCCTTCCCACAGAGGGTGATATCAGTCACATTCGGAGTGAGCTTCACCCAGGTGGGTATCCCGAGGCTGCTTACTGCCCGCGTACATGCTTCCACAAGAGCAGGGTCCGTTCCCAATGCAGATCCATATCCTGCCGCATGCGGACAGCTCAGATTCAGCTCAAATGCGGAAGCCGTCCCGGTAAACCATGAAGCCACCATCCGGAACTCATCAGGATTGCCTCCATAGATGCTGAGAATCACCGTTTTCCCTGCAAGCGGCTCTACCTCCAGTGCAAATTCGCGTGATGGGTTGGGGAGGCCCATGGAATTGAGGAGCCCCCCATAAGTCTCAATAACGCACGGACCGGGGTGCCCCTCACAGGGATACGGCCCGATGGACTTGGTGACCACTCCGCCAGCGCCGCAATCAAGTATGCGTGCAAGCGAAGATCCGGTGGTTCCCAGTATCCCCGCGGCAAGCATGAGATGGTTTGAGAGCACCACCTTTCCTATCCGTACCTCTCCCGGTACTATCCTCACTGTCAATCTCCGAATCTCCAGTACGAATATTATATTCACGCGTCCCCAATATTGATGATTATGACCAGGCTCGCCATCCTTGGCGTGGGGAGGATTGGCGGGGAGACCGCATATCTCTCGACCATACTCGGTCTTGCCGATGAGCTGGTGCTCTTCGACACGGCAAAATCCCTTCTTGATGCCCAGATACTCGACCTCTCCCATACTGGGATCGATATAGGAATAGAGACCGATTGGAACCAGGTAAAGGACGCTGATATCTGTGTTTTTTCCGCGGGAATCCCACGCAATCCCGGTGTCAGGACCCGGGCCGATCTGCTCTCCGCGAACCTTCCGGCTGCTAAGGTATGCACCCAGGCGCTCCAGGGTTTTTCAGGAGTCCTCATTACTGTCACCAATCCGATGGACATCAATAATTATTACCTTTGCAGATCCAGTGGACTGGAACCGCGGCAATGCATTGGATTCGGCGGAGATCTCGATAGTTCCCGCTTTGGTTTAGCGCTTCGCACTCACGGGATAGAGGGAACGCCGTGGGTGATTGGCGAGCACGGGGAGCATCAGGTTCCCCTCTTCTCGCGTCTCTCAACACCGGTTCAGGAACAGCTCAGGGATGAGATCCTTACAGGACTTTGCACGGCAAGCATGGAAGTGATCAAGGGGAAAGGAGGGACGGTCTTCGGCCCGGCCTGGCACCTTGCCAAGCTCATCAGGATCATTGCGAGGGACGAGAGGGCATGCCTCAGCTGCTCCTGCATCCTTGACGGGGAATACGGATTCTCACAGTGCTCTCTCGGTGTCCCTGCGATTATTGGGAAAGAGGGAGTACTCTCGATAAAAGAATGGAACCTTGATGCCTGGGAGGGAGAGAAGATGAAGAATGCAGGCACCTTTGTCATGGGTCTTTGCAGTTATCTTGGGATTTAGATATATCATGAGTCCTCACTGCTATACCCCCGGCAAAGCAACCATGACGGAAGGGACCGAACACTTCGCTGTGGATACAACCCTGGACATCGTCCAGGTCGAATATTCGACCGGCCCCGACTGCCCAGTCATTCATATTTTCGGGCGTGACCTGGAGAAGAGAGCCCGCCATGTCGAGATAACCGGATTCCGGCCTTATTTTTACGTTCTGCAGCATCAGGCTATCGCCGGATCGATCCCTGTGAATGCCAGTCTTGAAGAGGGGAAGGTGTATCGCTCCATCAGGGGAGAACCACTTATCCGGATCTATACCGTGAGGCCCGGAGATGTCCGGGATATCCGTGAACGGTTTACCCATTTTGAAGCCGACATCCCCTTTACAACCAGGTTCATGATCGACACCGGGCTTACCGGGGGGATCAAGATCCCTGCAGATTCCGCTGATTACCGGGAGATCGCTCCGGCAGATATCAGCAGTAATGCCCGGATCTGCATACTCGATATTGAGTGTGAGGATATCCGTGGTTTCCCTGAACCGGGACGTGACGCGGTCATCTGTATCACCTGCCATGATTCATTTGATGATCACTACACGAGCCTCATCTGGAGTGGAGGGAGAGATGGATGTGATCTCTCGGTTCTCTCGGACAAGGAAAGTCTCAGGAATGGATGTTTCAGCAGGGATCGGCATACCATCAGGATGTTTGCGAATGAGAAGGAGATGTTTGAGGGTTTTGCATCGTATTTAAGGGAGAAAGACCCCGATATCCTGTCAGGCTGGAATTTCCTCGAATTTGACCTGCCCTACCTCTTGAAGCGGATGGAAGCCCTTGGGATGGACCCTGCCTCCCTCGCAAGGCTCGGTGGCCAGACCGAGCGGAATGCTATCCGGGGCCGGTCGGTATTTGATCTGCTCCAGGCATACCGGAAGATGCATGCAACCCAGCGCGAATCCTACCGGCTGGATGCCGTAGCGGAAGCAGAGGTAGGAGAGACGAAGGTGCGGTATACCGGGACGATCAGTGACCTCTGGAAGAGGGATCCCTGCCTTCTCGTCGAGTATAACTTCAAGGATGTAGAACTGTGTGTAGCCATCAATGAAAAGAACCGGATCATCGAGTTCTACCGGGAGATAGCCCGGTATGTCGGCTGTCCGCTTGATCGGACCCTCAACTCATCCAGTGTCATCGATGTCTTCGTGCTGAGGAAAGCGCATGGCAGCTATGTGCTCCCCTCCAAAGGATTTGCCGCATCCGAGGAGTTTGAAGGGGCTACCGTATTTGAACCGAGTCGCGGCGTCCGGGAGAACGTTGTGGTACTTGACCTTGCCTCTCTCTACCCCATGGCCATGATGACCATCAACGCATCGCCTGAGACAAAGGACCCTGCCGGTGAGCTGAAAGCTCCCAATGGTATCCGTTTCAGAAAAGCCCCTGATGGTCTGACACGGAGTATCCTTTCCGATCTGCTGAGTGAACGCGAAGAAAAGAAAAGAGAGAGGAACCGATATCCGTTCGGATCCGATGAATACGTCATCTATGACATTCAGCAGAATGTCCTGAAAGTGATCATGAATACCTACTACGGGGTGAGCGGGTACACGCGGTTCCGGCTGTACGACCGTGAGATCGGTGCGGCAATCACCTCTGTCGGGAGGGCTATCATTGAGCACACCCGCGGTGTGATTGAGGAAATGGGGTATCATGTCATTTACGGTGATACTGATTCCTGCATGGTGCTTATTCCTCCCGGATCTGTTGAAAACACCATCGAGAGAGCGCGGGGGATTGAACGTGAAGTGAATGCGAGCTACTCACGGTTCGCCAGGCAGGAACTGAACGCTGATACCCATTACTTCTCCATCAAGTTCGAAAAGATTTACCAGCGCTTTTTCCAGGCCGGAAAGAAGAAGCGGTATGCAGGCCGCCTCATCTGGAAGGAAGGCAAAACCGTTGATGAGATCGATGTGGTCGGGTTCGAGATACGAAGGAGCGATTATCCCCAGATCACAAAAACCGTTCAGAAACGCGTGATGGAGATGATCCTTCATGGCGAACAGTATGAAACGATCAAAACGTATCTTGGAGAGGTGATCAAGAGCTACCGCGCTGGAAGGTACAGCCTTGATGAGATCGGGATTCCGGGAGGCATCGGTAAGGACCTGCTCGATTACCAGACCGATGATGCCCATATCCGCGGGGCAAAATATGCCAATGAGCATCTGGGCATGGAGTTTGCTAAGGGAAGTAAGCCAAAAAGGGTCTATATCAGGAATGTAAAGGAAAAGTACAAGAAGACCGACGTGCTCTGTTTTGAATATGGAGATCAGGTCCCTTCAGAATTCCAGGTAGACTGGGAGCTGATGCTCCAGAAGACACTCCAGCAGCCGATATCCCGGATCATCGAAGCACTGGGGTGGTCATGGACCGATATCGATCCTTCCAGGACAACGCTCGCGATGTGGGGTATCGGGTGAACGGAGTATTGACGATGGGAAGAGGGGATGGTTGCCCCGCAGAATTGTCCTTTTCCAGACACCGTATGCATCCTTTTTAAAAGTTGTTCTGCTCCTATAATCCCAAATCTGAATAGTTCCCTCATGTCAGGGCATATGCCGAGGGGGTCAGGGGATTGTCACACCATTTTGGTAGCAGGGAGTTGGGATTCCCTCTCTGCATCGACGAAAAAAGGGATGCCTTCCAACCCTTCCTTCTGGTTATTCATGTTCACGGACATACCGTATGCCCGCCGGCTCCTGGTAGTCGGTCTTGATGACAATAGTCCCGGAGACCCTGTTAAAGAGCCTGAGTTTCTTCCCTGGCATTCCGAACCATCCAATCAGGCAGTCGAACGGAAGGAGAAAGGATTTTCCGAAGCTCTCAATGAATGCTGCGGGGAACCTGACGGGTTTTCCTGACCGGTCGGTAACCTTAAGGTTCATCACCATCTTTCCGATCGACTGGCCTGTATACCCTTCCATAACGGTCCAGTAGATGAGAAATCCGGTACTTCGTACCAGGAAGTCAAACGGATTCCCCGCCAGGATTCCACTGAAGAAATGGAACGGGTTGGAGAAGATATTCAGGACAAGGCTGACAAGAATAAAATCGATCAGCCAAGCCCAGAACCTCGAGTCCCATCGCGCGAGGTGGAGGGTCGCAATCTCATCGTCTTCATCTCCCATTTCAGATCCTCTTCTAGGTACCATCAGCCGCATTTTTTAATAACTCTCTCATTCGGTTCACGATATCTGTATCCTTCGGATATGAATGGATTTGCTGGGAGAACGCCGATCCCATTCTCTGTGGATAGTGACCCTGATATGTGGTGTATTCAGAATTGGAGGAGAGTTTATCCCGGGCAAACGGAATTAACCTCCCGGGACGACCAGAATAATTGTGGAATATCATGCAGGAATGACTGCCCAGGGCATCCCTCGGATTGTAATTGCTGGAACCCATAGCGGATGTGGGAAGACAACCGTTGCAAGGGGGCTTATGCAGTCTCTCCGGAAACGGGGGCTGATTGTACAACCTTTCAAGGTTGGGCCTGATTTTATCGATCCCACCTATCATTCCAGTATCACCGGGCGGATCTCCCATAACCTCGATCCTTTCATGATGGGAGAGGACGGGGTAAGAGAGACATTTTTAAGGGCTTGCAAGGGTGCCGATATCGCCATCATCGAGGGGGTGATGGGATTATTTGACGGGCTTGATGGGACTGATGATGCGAGCACCGCCCATGTGATGCGCATCCTCAAGGCACCTGCCATTCTGGTGGTCGATGTGCGAGGGATGTCGCGGAGCGCGCATGCCCTCATTGGAGGGTTCAGATCATTTGACCGTACCCTTGACCTGAGGGGGATTATCTTCAACCGCCTGGGAAGTTCCCGTCACCGCACGATGATTGAGCGGAATCTCACGGTCCCCGCATACGGATGGATCCCGCGCGATCCGTGCCTCACGGTGGAGAGTCGTCACCTTGGCCTGAAAATGGCATTTGAGCTTGAAGAAGAACCCCGTTCACTTGATGTGGTCGGCAGTTCCTGCGATATGGAGGGACTTC
>Ga0116171_10006552_pt1 | contig 10036 bp, 9 predicted proteins | sample AD_JPNHW2_MetaG_FD_89798 | JGI IMG/M metagenome (GOLD analysis project Ga0116171, IMG submission 89798) | Active sludge microbial communities of municipal wastewater-treating anaerobic digesters from Japan - AD_JPNHW2_MetaG | ecosystem: Engineered > Bioreactor > Anaerobic > Digestate | place...
AATGACTGGTAGGCCTGGATAAAAACTTCCTGTGTCAGATCATCTGCGTCATCCTTATCATGTACGAAACCCATACATGTGCGGAATACCAGCTGCTTGTATTTTTCGACAAGAAGTCTGAATTTCTCTTTGTCTCCCTTAAGAATATCACGGATTATTTCAAATTCCTCCATAAAAAGATCATTCTTAAAGACCGGCTATAGGCAAATATAGATAAACTTATCAGGTTTCACTGATAAGAAAATATGGTCATATTAACCTGGAATATTAATTCAGTTTAACAAGTTCGCTTTCGCCATAGGCTGTGCAATCCTTGCACTTTGTATGATTTTCAATTCCCTGGATCAGCTTGTAGCATTTTTTGCAGCGGTACCAGTCGTCTTCCAGCTGATAGTTGCCTCCCTCTATTTCAATGGCTTTACCTTCAACAAAGGATTTGGCAATCAGTTTTTGTGCGTTATTGTATATCCTTGTGAAAGTAGGCCGTGATACGTTCATTTGCCTGGCAGCCTCATCCTGTGGCAGCATTTCATAATTTACGAGCCTGATGCTCTCGTATTCTTCAAATTTCAGGCTCACTGATTCCCTGATGCACGAAGGCATTCCGAAAGGACGGAATCCCTTCATTTTAGGGGGATTATTTATCCTGCGTGCTTTCTGGGGTCTTGACATTTTTCTTAGATTTTATCAGATCCTTGATGTCCGGGTAAATAAGATACCCGAAAAATATGGCAGATAAAGCTAAGATTATTTTCCCTGCCAGACAAAAAGGTCCGCAATAAAATTCATTGCCAAATCCGAAAAGACAGGTAGTACAGCCCAGTATTGCCATCAGAACATAATCAACCAGCAGAATAAGCGGCAGAATGAGAAGAATCTTGATAAGCAGGGATGCTTTCATGATAATTGTTTTATCAAAGATAATGAACATACGTTCAAATAACAAATATTTTTTAGATCCCTGGTTCCCGTTAAAATGCAAATGACATTACTATAAAATATCCCATATGCCTGCGGCTCTTTCAAGTTCAATAAGTGATGCAGTAAATTCGAAAAGAGCATCAATATAATCTAATTGCAAATCTATATAAGTGCGCTGGGCATTAATAACTTCTATCAGATTGGTCTCTCCCTTCTGATATGAAAATATTTTTCCTGTGAGAATTCTCTGTGCATCTCCGATCAAGCCAAGATTAAAATGTCCGACCTTTTGCCGCTGAGCTGTATATTTATTGAAAGCTCTGACAACTTCAGTCCTGATTTCCAATTCAGACTCCCTTGATAAAACAGCATTTTGACTGATAGCCATTTCAGCGGCTTTAACCTGTCCTCTGTTTATATTTGAAAATTTCATTGGAACCGAAATTCCGGCACTGATACCATTAAAAGCCGGAGCAGGGGCAATTTCATTTCTGACAATTGAATTATAAGAATATCCAGCTTCTATACTAAATTCAAATGACCTTTCAGCTTTTAGCAGATTAAGATTTTTTTCCGATATCTCCTGCTTTTTTATGGCGGCCATAAGATCAGATCTTTTTAAAACAGCACTGTCTAAAAGATCTGAAAGGTTAAAATCATGTCGTGTGATATTGAATGTATCAGATGGTAAATCAAGAGTATCCGTTAATTTTTTACCTTGCAATATCATAAGATTAGCAAAGGTGTTTTTCATTTCGGCATAGCTCTCATAGACTGTTGATTTGAATGACCTTGCTTCAAGGGAAGATTGAAGAGCATCAAGGTTTGATATTTCTCCGGCAACATTCCTTAAACTGTCAGCCTGGGCAAGTTCCTGCACCTGTTTCAGCATATTTACCCTGAGAGTATATATTTCACGGTCCCTGATTCCTGCAAAATAGCTCAGAGCGGCATCTGCCAGCAGGTTACGAAAATAGGATTCCAGTATGAGTTCCGATAATTCAAATTGAGAGCGGGCAAGATTTATTCCTGCTTTCCTTTTATTCCCGGCATTAACAGGATAGCTGATCCCGGCCTCGACCGACTGCCCCATCTGAAGTTTTCTATCTTCATTATTTGCATAAATAACTGACATTTCGGGATCGGGAAAAACTCTGGAAGCCTTCATTTCAGCTTTTGCAATATCGACATTGAACTGTTCTGCTATATATCCAAGATTCCCTTTCAGAACACCTCTGAGAAAGCCTGAAAGAGATACCGGTTTTGTGTCATAGCCATGGATAACCTGGGCGTTAATGCAGGTAAAAAAGAGAAAACAAGTAAGCAGATTAGTTATTAAAAATTTTAAAATTGGCTTCATGAGAAATTATTTCTTTTTCTTATAATGATTTATTTTGAAATCTCTTTTCCATCATATAATAGAGTGCAGGAAGGACAGTAACTGTTATGATAGTGCCAAATGCAAGTCCGTACACGATTACTGTTGCAAGGGGTCTTTGAACATCTGATCCGATATTTGTTGAAAGGGATGCAGGAACAAGGCCCAGTATGGCAACTGTTGATGTCATAAGGATCTGTCTGAAACGATGCGCTGCTCCTTTTACAACAGCCTCCTTAAGTGCAAGGTCCCGTTTTCTCAGGTTATTGATATGAGATATCATAAGTACTCCGTTCATCGTAAAAACGCCAAAAAGAGCGATAAATCCGACAGCAGAAGAAACATTGAATGTCATTCCTGTAATATTCAGAGCAACCATGCCTCCGAAAACGGAGAAGGGGAGCATAGCCATCTGGAGCCAGGCCTGCCTGAAATTACCAAAACTCCAGAATAAAAGAAGGAACATCAGAGCCAGGGATAAAGGTACAATAAGCATAAGCCTGTTAAAAGCCCTTTTCTGGCTGTCAAACTGACCACTCCATTTAAGTTGAAACTGGCTTCGGTCATAAGTGATATTTCTCTCAATTGCAATTCCGGCTTCTTTAAGAAATGAGGTCATATCCCTGCCGCGCATATTGATTCTTACAGTGATGAATCTTTTATTTTCCTCGCGATTGATAATTGACGGTCCGGTGTTGGTTTTAATCTCTGCCAGTTGTGACAAAGGGATTTTTGAGCCCGTGGAAGAGGTAAGTAAAAGTGAACCGATCTTTTCGGGGGTTTCTCTCGATTGTTCGTTATATCTGCAAATTACATAATAAACCCGGTTACCGATGAATACCTGTGATATGGCTTTTCCTCCAATTGCAATTTCAATGATTTCTGCCACATCTGACACATTCAGCCCGTACAGGGCTATTTTGTCACGTCTGGCTTCTATCTGGAGCTGGGGAAGCGGAGGTTCCTGCTCAATGCTGACATCTCCGGCTCCTTCAATACCTTCAACTGTCTTTACAATGTCTTCGGCAATTCTTCTGGCTTCATCCTGATCATCACCGAAAATTTTAATCGCAAGGTCGCTGTGAGACCCGGCAATCTGATCCATGACCATATCAATTATCGGCTGTGAAAAGCCGACCGAGTATCCCGGAAGGTTTTCAAGATCAGCTGTAAGTTCTTCAACAAGATCCTGTTTTCGTTTTCCGTTCTTCCATTCTTTGTATGGAATAAGGCCCACGCCACACTCGGCATGTGATGTTGAGAAAGGATCTGCTCCTTCATCATCCCTGCCTACCTGGGTCATTACAAAGGATACTTCTTCATGTTTCAGAATATGCTTCCTCAGTGTGTCGGCCATTGTTTTTGATTTTTCCAGGGTTACTCCAGGCGGCAACTGAACCTGCAGCCAGAGTGACCCTTCATCGAGTGTTGGAAGAAAGTCCTTACCAACAATTACTGAAAGAAAGATCGTGGCAGCAAGAATGATTGAAAGAGGAGCAAAAACTTTTCGTGGCCTGTTTAAAAGCCTAGTAATAAAGAGGCGGTATAATGATGTTAATTTCTCGAGCCACTTGTTATGATATATCTTCTGCGGTTTTCTGTAAACATAGAAGGAAAGCCCGGGAATAAGCATCAATGAGACTGCCAGAGCGCCAAGTATAGCAAAACCAACCGTATAGGCCATGGGAGAAAACATCTTTTTTTCGATCCTTTCGAAGGTGAAAAGAGGAAGATAAGCCATTATAATTATCAGCATTGAAAAGAAAATAGGTTTCCCCATTTCAGTGCACCTTTTTACAATGTTCTCAGCATTAAGCTCCTCAAATGGATTCTCCTCCCTTTTTCTCAAAACGGTTTCAAGCATAACAATAGATCCTTCGACTATTATGCCGAAATCAATTGCTCCCAGAGACAGAAGGTTGGCCTGAATATTTGTAAAATACATTAAAATAAAAGCTATAAGAAGAGACAAAGGGATTGTTACTGCAATAACTACAGCACTCCTCCAGCTTCCCAGAAAAATAATCAGCACTGCAATGACCAGGATAACCCCGAACAAAAGTGTATGTGAAACGGTATTAAGGGTAGCATTAACAAGATGGGTCCGGTCAAGAAAAATATGAATTCCTACATCCTCAGGCAGTACTTCCTCATTAAGTTCATCAATGGCTTTATGAACTTCCACAAGGACCTCTGAGGGATTTTCATATCTCAATAGCTGTACAATACCCTGAATACTTTCCGAATACTCCCTTTCCCTGTCGGAATAGCCAAATACCCCTTTACGTTCAAAATTACCGTATTTGAGCGATCCCAGATCATTAAGATATACCGGAACTCCGTTTGTTGATTTTACCACTATTTTTCCCAGATCATCAAGATCTTTTATAAGACCAACCCCTCTTATTATATATGTCAGGTCGCCCCTGTCGATCATACTGCCTCCGGCATTTGCATTGTTCTTATTAATACTTTCAACAACACTGCTTAAAGGAATATTGAATTTTTCGAGTTTCCCCGGATCAATTTCAATCTGGTACTGAGTTGTGATTCCCCCAAAATTCTGAACATCAGCCACTCCTGTCACCTGTTTCAGCCGCGGAATTATCACCCATTTTTGCAAGTCTGTCAATTCCCTAAGTGACCGGCTGCGGCTTTCTATGACATACCTGCACACCTCCCCTGTGGGTGAGGTAAGAGGGTTCAATTCAGGAAGTGCATCAAAAGGAAGTTCCAGACCCATTATCCTTTCTTCAACTCTCTGCCTAGCCCAGTAATCATCCGTTCCGTCTCTGAATACAAGAAGAATTGACGAGATCCCAAAAAGATTTTTGCTTCTCATTGTAACAAGCCCCGGCAAACCATTTAGCTCACGTTCAAGAGGAACAGTGATCTGTTGTTCAATTTCTTCAGCTGCAAGACCTGGAACCTGGGTGACGACCTGGACAGTTACATCAGCAATATCAGGATATGCATCAATTGGCAGCTTTGTCCAGGCATAAATTCCTATTGCTGCCACAAGAATAAAGCATGTGGCTATCAAAAGCCTTCTGTTAATAAAAATTCTGAACAGTTTTTCCATTGACTTACTCCTTAGCGCAGATAAATACTCCCTCCTGATACTACAACATCTCCGGTTTCAAGACCCGAATTGACAATGAGTTGTCTCTCGGGAGCAGAGGTAACTGTAACTTCCTTCTTTATGAAAGAGTTAGGCCCGGTCTCGACAAAAAGATAGCTTTTTGAATTATCCTGTAAAACTGCTTCTGCCGGAATTAAAATTGTTCCGGAAATTCTGTGATAGAACTTCACTGTGACAAACATTCCGCATTTCAGGTTATGATCATAATTCTGGCATTTTATAAATACTTCCACTGATCTTGTTTCGGGATTCATTATATTCCCAATGTATTCAACAAGTCCTGATACCGGAGTATCTGGCTTAATCTCTGAATAGATCTCCACCCTGTCGTCCTTACTGAGTGAAGCAAGATCTTTTTCCTTCACATTTGCAACAATCCATACATTTTCGATATCTGCAATAGTAATCACAGGTTCAGCGTCGGATTTCAGATTCTGGCCAACGGTAATCTCTGAACGGACAACTTCTCCCGCCAGGGGCGATCTGATGATCAGCAGATGAGACAGATCGGCCTTTTCCGGATCAATACTCAGTATTTTTAAAGTTGCTTCAGCTTTTTTATATTCTTTGTCCGCCAGATTGTAAACAAGCTGTGATTCATCTAATTCCTTTCTTGAAGTGACGCCTGAATCGTAAAGTTCCTTTTTGCGCAAATGATTTTTATCCGCCAGATCCCTTTCATTTCTTGCCTGAAGGTAAATTCTTACATACTCAAGATAATCAGATGAATTAACTTCGAACAATGGGGCTCCGACACTTACTTTCTGACCAAGATTTACGAAAGATCTGACAATACGTCCCTCAAGAGGTGATGTTATTTCCGCCCTGCGGCCTGAAAGTGGCCTCACCGCACCTGTCGTAATGTATTGTGCATTGTAGTCGGCCCTCCTTATAGTTGTAAATTTCAGTTTTGCCCTTACAGGCGATTGTTGTGGTACAAAAACAGTGTCGCCCGTGTAATAAAATGAAAGAGATTCAGAATTTCTGTTCCCTTTCCTGTGTCTTTTTCTATGTTGCCCTGTTTCCTTAAAGTTCCCCTTTTCCGCAACAGAATTGACATTAGCTGATTCCTGGCACGATGTTAATACTGCTAATATTATGATAATTACAATTTTGTTCATAATCAAGATTAATTGATAGAATATAATCATTAGTATAAGGTCCTTATACCAAATGCATTGTCAATAAAATGAACAGGAAATTTACCTGGTAATCAGAGCTGGAGGCGGGCCCCTTAGTAAAAAAGGGGAAATAATGTCTTTGGGACTTATATTTCTTTTATATCGTGATATGATCCTATACGTTATTATAGCAATCAGGTCCGAGACAAGTAGAATAGTTGCTGTAATGGTGATGTATTTCTGAAGAAGAAAAATTAGCAGGTATTCCTTATCACTATGTCCATGAGTGGGATTACCATTAGGATCCTTCTTAAAAGGATGGGAATGTACGATTATGTTTCCATCCGAAATATGAGTGTGATCAAAAAAGGTCGTGCTCGCGAAAAAGCCGAGGAAAAGAAACAGGAAAAAATACCTGGATATGTCCAACCGCAGATCTTTCAGAAGAGATTGAGTTTTGTTTTGGCAAATATATATTAATATTCATTTTTTTCTGTAAAAAGATAAATATTAAAATGATTGAAAAGAGTTTTGTTCCCCGGATCGGTTTCATACAAATCTTTATCTTTAACAGTTCACAAATTCAATATGGGCCACCTATTCAGAATATCAATTCTTACTGATAACTGTGCAGGATCATACACCATGGCCGAGCATGGATTATCGTACCTTATAGAATACGATGGGTGCTGCATCCTATTCGATACTGGGCAAAGCGATTTGTTCAAAACAAACGCTGCCACCATGAATATCAACCTGGAAAATAGTGTCGATCTGATCGTTCTCAGCCACGGGCATTTTGATCATGGCAACGGGCTGGCCTTCATTTCAGGAAATAGGCTCCTTTGCCATCCTGGATGTTTTGAAACCAGGTTCAGCGCAAAAGATCATCGATACATAGGTCTTAACAGAACCAGCGATCAGCTGGCATCCTCTTTTAACCTGATAACATCTGAAAGTCATTACAGAATATCTGACCTGATATATTTTCTTGGAGAAATTCCACGGAATACCGATTTTGAATCAAAGACAACAACATTTGTTTTCAATGACAGAACTCCTGATTTTGTAATGGACGACAGTGCTCTTGCACTTATCCTTCCGGAAGGGCTTTTTGTTGTTACCGGATGCGGGCATGCTGGTATAGTTAATACCCTGGAACATGCCAGGAAAGTAACCGGCATTAATTCGATATATGGCATAATGGGAGGATTTCATCTGAAAGAGATAAATCCTCAGTTGAAGGAAACCGTAAAATACCTGAAAGAAAACAATGTCAAAAATATACTCCCTGCACACTGTACAGCATTACCGGCACTGTCGTATTTCTACAGCCATTTCAGGATCAGCCAGGTACGTACCGGGGATATTTTAACATTCTGATCAGACAACCATCCGGGAAATGTTCCTTTTCTTAAATCTGTAATAAATTTTTATTTTGATCTGTTTTTATGTCTTTGTTTGAGATTATTGCTTCCGCGATCTTTTCGAAAGCTTTTATTACCAAGTTGTTCTCCTGACTGAAAACAGTAAGTCCCTTTTCTGCAGACTCTCCAATTTCCAATACCAGAGGAATTTGTCCGAGCAGAGATGTTTTTAATTCCCCTGCAAGTTTCGATCCGCCTCCTTTGCCAAAAACATAATATACCTCATCAGGATGTTTCACGGGACTGAACCATGACATGTTTTCAATTACCCCGAGTATGGGAACTTTCAGATCAGGATTCAAAAACATTGATCCTGCCTTACGGGCATCATTCAGTGATATTTCCTGAGGCGTTGTCACAATTATCGATCCTGCGAGCTCAAGTTTCTGGACAGTGGTAAGCTGTATATCGCTGGTTCCCGGAGGGAAGTCGATTATCATATAGTCAATGTCTCCCCATTGAGTATCCCCAAGCAGTTGTGTAACTGCTTTCGCGGCCATCGGGCCTCTCCATATAAGTGACTGGTCCCGGTCGATAAAGAAGCCAATTGACATAATACTTACTCCATATTTCTTAACCGGGAAGAAGATTTCTTTTTCGCCCAGGGCAGAAACATCTGGTTTAACATCTTCTATACCGAACATTCTCGGAATGGAAGGTCCGAAAATATCCGCATCAAACAGGGCTGTATTGAGCCCTTCACGTGCCATGGCAACGGCCAGGTTGGCAGCGACAGTTGATTTCCCGACTCCGCCTTTTCCTGATGCTACAACAATAATGTGTTTTACCCCATCCATTGGCAGTTTTTCAAAAAAGTCGCTCATAATTAATTACTATTTAAAATATTATTCCAGATTCTGTTTAATTCCCTTGTTATTTCATTTTCTTTGTCAAACTCTGCAATGGTCTTGCATTGTACCATCGCGCTCACCATTTTCTTGTCAAAAGGTAATTCTCCTTCCACCTTTAAGTTGTGATTGCCGCACCAGCACCTGATTTGATCTGCAACCGCCGGATTCAGATTCCATTTATTTATAATAACAGAAGGCTTTCGGCCAGATTTTATCACTATTTCCGCTGCACGTCCCAGATCGTGCAGTCCTGAGATTGTAGGTTCGGTTACAATAATTACTTGGTCGACGCCGGTTATTGTTGATATAGCCGGGCATCCAATACCGGGCGGGCCGTCAAGTATTATTATTTCCAGATAATATTTTTCAGCAACCTGTCTGGCTTTTCCCTTACCATATTCACCAGTTTACCACTGTTTTCTTCACCCGGAGCGAGGCGGCCATAAACTATCCGGCCATTTCTGAATGAACCGGAATATAATTTGCTTTGATCGTTCGGGATCATCCTTATGGCTTTCTCAGGACATATCCTTGAGCAAAGGAAACATCCGTCGCATGATACCTCATCAATTATTACCCTGTTATTTTGATACGAGATCGCATCGAACCTGCAATGACCGGCGCACAAACCGCATCCTGAACAGAGTGTATAATCAATCAATGCTTTATAGCCTGCAATATATACATGTTCTTCTTCATCCGACGGGCTGAAAAGAAGATACAGGTTTGCAGCATCAACGTCACAGTCGGCAATAACAACTTCATTGTTTAAGGTGGCAAATGCAGCGCTTATGCTCGATTTTCCGGTTCCTCCCTTTCCGCTTATTACAGCTATCTGCCTCATTTGTTCTGAACTATTGTTATCTGATTTGTAATCATCCGGACAACCTTGTTTATTAATTCAAAGAACTCATCCCGGTATTCAGGATCGTCTTCAGCCAGTAACCTCCCCTCAGAATAAATCCGGGCTATTTTTTCATCAAATGGAATTTCCCAAAGCAGAGGAATTTTATTTTCCTCCATCCAGTGATAAACTTCACTACTGCCAAGTCCCGCACGGTTTATTATAACTCCGAAAGGTTTCATAATCTTTCTGAGGGTGTAAATACTTTGTTTCAGGTCGCTTAATCCGAATGGAGTTGGTTCTGTTACAAGAATAACATAATCAGATGCCGACGCGGTCTGAATAAACGGAC
>Ga0116171_10006553_pt1 | contig 10036 bp, 7 predicted proteins | sample AD_JPNHW2_MetaG_FD_89798 | JGI IMG/M metagenome (GOLD analysis project Ga0116171, IMG submission 89798) | Active sludge microbial communities of municipal wastewater-treating anaerobic digesters from Japan - AD_JPNHW2_MetaG | ecosystem: Engineered > Bioreactor > Anaerobic > Digestate | place...
AATCTGCGGCCTACGCAGTTCGATCCATATTCAGAGGATCAGATCGTGGTTGGCGAATATGCGGGCCAGGCTCCTATTTTGTCTGTCGATTCGGCAACCCGTCGCCCTGGGATCACGATCATGGTGCGGGATGAGGTGCTTGAGACTGCTTATGGCCGGGCGCTGGATATCTGGCAGCTATTTGCTTGCTCCAAGAGCTTGCCGGGGCATCAGGTTATCCAGGCGACGAATAGCGGGCTGACGCATGATATTGATGAGAATGGGAAGCATATTTTCATTATGAGTTTTTATGTATTTGACTGAATAATGGAGTTGGTATTATGGTTTTAGCGGCGAAACAAGAAGGAAATATAATTTATACAGTTAGGCTACAAATGAATGCTGATCCATACGATACTTCTCGGCAGGGAGAACCGCGGGGAATCCAGAAGCATCTATCTTTTGATGAAACAATTGTCGATAGAAAGACAGCATTGGATTCTATCAATAAATTTTTTGATGAATTGGAAGCACTTTAATCTCCTGGAAGTTTGACGCATTTGTTCTTTCATGGATTATATTTGCGCTTTGTCCGCATCTATCACATGGCATGAATGCAATTATACTCTCAATGTAAATAAGCTTATTTTTATCATCTAAATAATTTTTCTAATAATAATTTTCACATATTTTTATAAACAACAATTTGAGGCCGCAAGGCCATACTTCGAGGTATAAAAAATGACAAACGCAGTATCTGGAATGGAGGGCTCTCTGTGGATCTATACCGCAGATACGCCCGCGTCGATGGTAAAGCTTGGCGAACTTAGCGACCTAAAGCTCAAGATCGATGGCAAAGAGATCGACACAAGCAATGTGGATGATGCCGGATGGGGCAGCTCCATAACAGGTGCGAGGTCCTGGGAGATCACGGCTTCCAACAACCTGATCATGACTGATGCCGCTTATGCCCTGATCATGGCCGCCCTGATCGCAGGTTCGGAACTATATGCCTACATCTTGCAGTCCGGCACTGCCACCTCCTCCCCCGAAGGCTGGGAAGGTGCTTGCGGCGTGACCTCTGGCAGCCTGACTCTGGCAGGCCCGAATACTCAACAGAAGGCCGATTGGACGATCAAGGGACGCGGCGCTCTGGCTGCCATTCCGTGAGGCTAAAGCATGACCTCAGCCGTGAGCGGCCTATCCGCCGCTCTCTTCAGGGATGAGCCGGAGGAGTATGTCATCACACCCGCTCTCGGCTCCAATCGAGATATATGCTTCGTTAGCAAGGGCGGGACAGTCAACAGCGTTGAGATCGTTGTCGGAGGCACAACTGCGCCCCTGTCCGTCGCTGTGGTGGGCGACAAGCTCACGGTCACAAGTGCGAATACGGACGGTTCAGCGACAAGTACAGCCGCGCAGATCGTGGCTGCCGTCAATGCCGATGCCAGCGCATTCGCTCTCTTTGGGGCTCGGCTTCCTCCTGGGTCCACAGGCGCAGGCGTGACGGGCGCGATGTCCGAGGAGCACGCCGCCGATGGAGTAGCATTCACCGCTCTGTCGTTGGCTGATTCCGGCGACCATCTAACATATCAGGCCGCGGCAGGTTCCCGTTATTGGGACCCGGACGAAACCTTGACCATCTCATCCGATGGTTCTCCCGTGACAAGCGGATTCACCGTGAATAGCATTCAGGGAAAAGTAACATTTGCCACTTCCATGTCTGGCCATACCATCACGGCCACAGGCACCCGGCGCTCTCTCCTGGCATTCATGAAGGTGGCAGGACTCTTCGACGGCAAGCTCAAAATCGATGGCAAAGAGATCGATACTTCCTCAGTCGATGACAATGGGTGGGGCAGCTCCATAACAGGTGCGAGGTCCTGGGAGATGACCGCGGGGGCCTTCTACTACAATGGTGCGATCCCACTGGAAGTCATGGTCACAAAGTATCTGTGGAAGTTCTATTCTGTGCTGTCCACCGTGCCGTTTGCTATCGGTTGGGGGATGTTGCGGAACATGGAGAACATGGTTGCCAATCCCAACGATGCCCAAAAGCAGAATGTGACTGTGAAGGGTTCGGGCGAGTTGTATGTGGAATAGGGCATGCTTGTGAATCGTGAAGCAGAGTTCCGGAAATATCTAGCCCAGCATCCTGGGAGAACAATTCGTTTGGGAAAACTACCACAGGATATCTGCGTGGTGATGGAGGACGGTTCGGAAATAATTGTCCTCCCTGGATTCTTGTTGCCTGAATGAATCTATAAATTATTTTTTGGTAATAATAAATGACGAAAAATAAAGAAGACATCGGAAAACCATTCATAACATTGGACATGGACGAAACAAGGGAACTGCGCTGGGATTTCCGGGGCATCAAGACATTTGAGGATAGAGCACGCAACATACTGCGTCGCCAGGAAGTTATTCAGCCCGGAGCATCTATCTACGCGGGTGGAGTGCTAGCAAACTTCATCCAAATGGCGGATATTCTCGAGGCTGCTATAGCCGCTGCAACTGGATTATCTGGTCTCGAAGGTCCGAAGGGCGATCCATCCCCGGCCACGAAAGCCATCCAGGGATATCTCGACCGAGGCGGGAACCTCGACCAGCTCCGAAAGGAGGTCTATCATAGCTATCTGGTAGTGAATGACCCTTCTTCAGTTTTGGACTGGATGAAGAATCTGGAGAGGATCGAGACGGGCAAACAGATCGATCGAGAAGCAGCAGACACGAGAATCGATCAGGCTCGGGCCGAGATGGAGATAGCGAAGAAGCGAGCCGCCGACCTGAAGAATTCTGGCAAAACCTCGCCCGCATCGCCTATGTCGAGTTAGGGCTTCTGCCAGATCAATTTCTTTCTCTCACTGCGAATGAGATGCAGGCTCTTTTGGCCTATCGAAAGCAGGAGAGAGAGCATAAGCAGATGTTGGCGGTCCTGACCGGCTATTCGGCCATATCTGCATTGGCCCTGTATTTCAGTGACGGTTTGCCTCCATTCGAGGAATTTTATAAAGTTCCTGAGAAAGCTAAAGAGTACACTTCTGAAGAATATATTGAACGATACGAGAGCTGGACATGACTACTGAAGTTGGCCGAGTAACCATTGGACTGGAGATCGATCCGTCGAAGATAGCGGCAGGGATGAGTGCCGCCAAATCTACTGCATTGGCCGGGGCAGCCGATATCGAGAAAAGCATCAATAGCAAGTTTAGCGGCGGGCTTTCGGGCATATCGGCTGGATTGACCAAATCCATGTCTGGTGATTTCGGAAGTGTAGGGAAAAATATCGGCCAAGATATTGTTTCCGGCATTGCCGCTCCATTCGGCACTCTGGGGAATGTGGCCGCTTCGGTGGCATCGGCCCTCGGCCCAACTGGCATTATCGCAGGTGCTGCCATTGCAGGAACTGCCCTGATTGGAGCATCTGCCATATCTGCTGCAGAATCTTGGGAAGCCGGCATGGCCCGCATAAGCAAAACAACCGGCATAGACGCCGGAACCGCCGCTTATGCGACCCTGAACAATGAACTCAAGAATCTCCTCACGACAACTCCCACCACCGTAACCGAAATTCAGTCGGTCGCCACCGCCGCCGGATCTCTGGGAATCGCCAAGGGAGATATTGCCGAGTTCACGAAAATATCCCTCGAGATGGGTTCGGCCTTCGATGTTCCCGCCGAAGAGGCCGCATCATCCATTTCCAAGATTCGCTCTCAGATGAAAGTATTGCCTGCCGAGGCGCAAACCGCATCCAGCTTCGCCGTTCACATGGGCAGCGCCATCGATGTGATGGGCAATAATTACAATGCCACAGAGGCCCAAATCCTGGAATTCTCGACCAGAGTCGGCGGATCACTTAGCACGCTTGGAGCGGGCGCATATGACGTGGCCGGCTGGGGCGGAATGCTCACCTCCGTTTTCCCCTCAGCAGAGCGGGCGGCGGGGTCGTTTGATTCGCTGCTCACGAATTTGACCACAAATACGGATGCTCAGGCCAAGGCTTCAGAGATGCTCGGCATTTCGACATCTGATTTCATGGCGGAGATGCAGACCGATCCATCCGAGACCATCCTGAAACTCAGCGATGCAATGAGCGAGTCCAATAATCAACTTGCGGATGCGAAGACTCTCGGCGGATCTTACGGCATGGATACCCTCGTCAAGATGACCGGCCATACCGATGAGTACCGCAAGGCCCTCACAGAAGCGAATGAGGCCGGCAAGGCTGGAACATCCATCCAGGGATCATATGAGCGATCGGTCCAAAACATGCAGGCCCAAATGGGGATGCTCACCAATTCGCTTACCGCAGTAGCTATTGATATAGGCACGCCGATTGTGAGCGCAATTACTCCCGCTATTTCTGGGATTACATCGGGAATTAATACTCTTCGGGGAACTGGCGAGGCGGTCTTTGGGGCCATCACAAGCTCCTCGGCCTTCCAGCAACTTACAAATCTTGGAACCACCATCTCAAGCGGATTTAGTGGCATCGCAGGCTCCCTTTCTGGAACATTCGGCCAAATCGGAACCTCACTAAATAACATATTTGGCGGTGATGCGCTCGGAAATATCACAAATGCATTGCTTATGCCATTGTCGATGTCTCTTCAAGCTGTAAATATGCTTGCTTCGGCTTGGTTCACGGTCCAGGGAGCCGTTGTTTCTGTTGGCGGGAGCATCGCAACCGGAGTTCTTTCAAATATTGAGAAAGTTCTGGCGGCCCTCAAGACCGCAAAAGCATATTTGCAGGCATTTGGAGAGGTTACTGGACTGTCTAAGGCATTTGATGCCGCCCAAGACAAGGTTACTGGCATCATCGATGCGGTTTCGGATATCGGTTCAAAGATATCCTCCGGCCTGACTTCCGCAATCCCTACGGCAATTAGTGGCTTACAGGGCGCTCTCGGTTCGCTGGCAAGCCAATTTTCAAACATGATAACAAACGCCCTAGCGGGCGGATTAAGCCAGGTGGCCGGCGCGCTCGGTCTCGGAGACGTGGCTTCCAAACTTTCGGAGATCTCCACGCGGGCGAATGAAATTCTCAAGACAGATGCGCAGGCAGGAGTTTCTTCTGGTGTAGCCGAAGGCATCAAGAACGGAGTAGAGGCGGCGGGGCCAAGTGCGGCCAAATCGCTCGCAGAAGATTTTGCCAAAGCAAATGAGGATTATGCTAAGGCCCATCCGGGAGGCTATTCGGTCGTCGGTGGCAAGATCATCGGCGGCTCCGATTCCCGAAGTTCGCTCACGGATACCTCAACCGAAAAAATATATTCCCTTCTCGATACCTACATTCTGCAAAATAGCTATGAGAGAGGCGGCGAAACCGGCCTGTTGAGCATCCTATCATCGAGCGGTGACGTGCTGAGCAGCAAATCATATCTCCAGGGCGGAAGCAAGGTAAATCCGTATGGCGACTTCGATGCGGTAAAAGCAGATTTGGAGGATGCGGTCAAGCCCGTTATACTCGACTTGCCTAAGTACATGAAAACGGCAAGCACGGACATGTCTAGTACATTGGCCGACGCCTTGAGTGATGGCGTTATCTCATGGGAAGAAAAAGAGCCGCTCAAGGAACTTGCGAACCAATTGGATGAACTGCGAAAGCTAGATCCAATCGAGTTTGAACTTGCAGGGCTCGACGAAAAGCGTCTTGAGTTGCAGGAGGCGCTCGATGGTATTTCGGTAAAGGTCAATTTAGACAAAGAAGATTTTGCCATATCTGCCGCCGAGTACATGCAGAATAATATGGATCTGTACAAAACCATGTACTCTAAAGGTGTTGTCGCAACCGATACAACCGAGACTTCTTATTACGAACTGATAGCAGCTCTTCGGGAAACAGGTAACCCAGAAGATACTAAGACCGCCGATCGCCTACAGAAGATCGACGATATTATTGCGAGTGGTGACAAGGAACAGCTGGGCCAACTCAAGCCACTGGTGGAGTACACAATGAAAGTCCACCCGGAGCTTGCACGGCAAACTGCATTCCAGCAGCGTATAGCAATTGCTGATGCCGAAATTGCTACAAACTACAAGTTAATTGATGGCAAAGTTACACCCATCGTGACGGCAACCGATGCAACCGAGAAGAATACTAAAGGAACGGAAAAGAACACTGCGGATTCTTTGGTATATCTCGGGGAGATCTACCAGACCCTTGCAGCTGGTGGATTAGGGAACGTAGTAAACAACATATATGGTCAATCCTGGCAATCCACGCCCATAACATCAGATCTTTCCGGTGCATCCAATTGGGCCTCAACCTATGGCATGGGCGCATCGTGGGGCACAGCAAAGACCGGTGCCGCCCTTCCTTCCATGCATGCCGCCAGGGACATCCTCGCTGCCGCCGGAGCTTCCTATCAGCAAGGCGGCGTAACCTCCAGAGAAGGCATAGCTTATCTCCATGCGAATGAGCTGATAGCTTCAAAAGATCAGTTTGCTACAGGCAGCAGCGGCGTCTTTTCCTCGCTAGACGAGTTTAATTCTGCAGTCCGAGCATGTGTGCCGGGGCTGTGGGATTACAATGATGCTCAGACGGCAGCCGTTGGTTCCATGCAGTGGTTGACCAATGATCAGTACTTCAATGATTATCCGGCTCCCACCATAACCGCGCCCACTTCCTACAGATGGTCACAGTATCCGGCTGCTCCACAAGTACAAGAATATAACACAGACGCGATTGCCGTCGCGTGGTTGTCTGATGCGCAAACTTCGATGAAGGATCTATACAATAATGCGATCAGGCAAGCGCAAATAGACTCTATCGGAAACTCGCTGGTCCAGCCCTGGTTTGCCGGAGGAGAGATTGCGCAACCTTCCTGGTGGGTAGAAGCCGCAACCGCCGCGTCGCCAGACTATGCATCTACTTGGGCGGCCAGCAAGGGCGGAACGGGGGAGGCTATACCGAATTGGATATCCAACCCGTCCATAAAATCCAACCAAAAATTGGCTACATCGAACGCTTGGGACGCGATTTACGATAATTCCGGTACTTGCATAGCCTTTGTTGAGCCTGATCCGAGCTTGAAGTTTACACCTGGAAAGCAAACCACAAACACCCTTGACCGGGATGCTTGGAATGCAGTTTATGACAATAATGGAACCTGCATTGCCTATGTTGAGCCGGACTCCAGCCTAAAATTTACGCCCGCGTCTCAATCTACAGGAGTCTCAAATGAATTTTCGGCGCTTACCAAAACCACTGGGAAGATCACAGATTCATTCAGCGTCCTTCTGGGTGCGGTTGACGTACTCGGAGAAGGTATCTACCAGACTGCAAATGTATTGGACAACATTCCAACAGCAACATCCTGGAGTTCCATAGACGCGGACATAAAATCTGGTATCTCCGGAACGTCTGTTAGCGGCGGGAATGCTCTAGTTACCGGCCTCTCGAAGGAAGGCTATGTGCTACAGTATGATCCAAGAACCGACACATGCGAGGGCCTTTCATTCAACCCACCAAGCCCGTCTCTGAAAACGACCGATCCATTCTATCTCGGACTGACCGCAAACAGTCCGGCGTATAAGGATTATGACACTGAGTATGGTTGGGGCGGGAGCGTTGCACAGACCGATAATCCACAGTTGGTGGCATTGCAACAATATGCGGTTCAAGCGGCACAAGCGAGCAAAACCACAAACAGCGTGTTAAGTGGAATTGAAAAATATGCTCAAAAAACGGACGCATCCATAGTGAGCGTGAAGAATCAAGGCACCACGTCCATTGCCACTCTGAAGAGTCAAGACGGAACCCTGACGAAAATCAACGCTAATACTGGTGCGGTAATTAGTACATCAAAAGGCACGGACCAAAACACATCTGATTTGGTGGCTATCAGTCAAACTCAGCTTGGTCTTCAGGCGGCTACGGCGGCGGGATATTACATCAACCAAGAAGGGGCGTTGGTCTACGGTGGATCGTCAAGTTCTAGTGGCGGTTCAAAGGGTGGTAGTTATGGATCATATTATGGGAATTCCTGGTACACTGGTGGAGCATCCGGGCTGAATCAGTATCTTAATGGAGCGGGCGCATCAACGTATCCGAGTTGGTTGGTTGAAGCAGGCGGCGGATTATTCGCCGAAGGTGGTATAGCAGATCGACCTAGCATTTTTGCCGAGAATGGCAGAGAAGCAGCTGTCCCCATCGCGAACCGGGCCGCTGGACTTCGCATTCTACCACAGGTTTTGCAGGAGCTTGGGCTGGGAATGTTCGCTAGTGGAGGGTTTGCAGGAGGGGCGGTGAGCATTCCTTCCCAACTATCAAAAATTGGCACCATGTCGATCGATGCCAGTATCAAAGACTGTACATTCTCTTCAGATATCGATTTCAAGGCCGCCCTAGAAGAACAGCGAACCAAAATCATGAAAGAAATCAGCTTCCTCATGAACGGAGGCGGTAACTGATGCAGTGGTTCCTCACCACCCCAGAAGGCCAAGAATTCGAAGTCGATTGCTCTGATTGGTCCGCCTCTTGGTACTACGAGGCCGGCACCCCAAGAGCTGCCGAGTGCAAGCTCACCGTACCCAGGAATACTCCAGCCCTCGAAAAGCAATGGATCAAGGGAGTAGATGACGGCCAGGTCAAGTTCCTTGGCTACGTCAGCCGCCGCCCAAGCATCTCAGGGGATACTAAGGAGATCCAGGGCAAGGGAGTGGAAGCCCTGCTCTGGGAGCGGCCCTGCCCACATATCACCTATTCAGCGGGCATTGAAGAAGGATCAGCTAATGCGACTACCCTGAATCATCTTTTCGCCGATAAGCCTCCCTGGGTATGGCCCGATTCCTGGGCCACCTACGAGGCGGCAGGCCTCCTAAATGCGGCTAACTCGCTCATTCCCAAGGGCTGGTGTGCAGTCCTCTCCTCGGCTTCGTCTGGCATCTTTCCGGGCATTTGCACAGGCCCTCGGTATTTCTCGGCTACTGGCGTGATCAAGCTCCGGTACTGCGGTAAGAAATCACGTATAGGAACCTCCGCAATCTACCACGACTGCAACAAGTTCCCGGAGCACACATCACTCACATCTCTAATTGCATCCGATGCACCAGGCATCTACAGGGATGACGTGGACCTTTACATATACATCCCACAAGATGTTGTGCTCGATATCGATTCTATTGGCTTCGGTTACTTCCACGGAAATTTCTTCGCTTACAATGCTTTCGACACAAAGGTCCGACGTGGCACAATTGACCTGGCCACGACCCAGATCACCGCTCCCCTGAAGATCGATCCTGAAAGCATGATAGGAGATATCATTGCCAATATCGCCACGATCTACGAGCAGAAAGTCAGATTCCGCTACGAACAAGATGGCCTTTGCTATATGGATGTAGTGGAAAACTTTGACGATGAGGAGATAATCGACATCTACGAGGAGGATTGCAGCGAGATCAGTTTTTCAGCCGATTCCGATCTGCATCCTGACGCCCTTATTGGCCTTGGATATGGCGATGGGCTGCTAAAGGACATATATTCAGTATTCGATACCAGGCCTGGAAAAGCATGGATTGCGCAGACCGAATCCTTTGAGAACGCCATGCAGGACGCCAATGGTGGGTTGGTGCCATTCGTGGATGCTAAGTGGTCGGAGCTTGTTGAAAAGGAGATTATAGAAGTAACGAGCGATGCTTATGATCATGTTGTACCGGGAAACAATGCCCGACTCCATTTATCCGATGAGCCTGATACCGTCTACCAGATAGCCTCAATAACTCGCTACATGACGAAGCCCAGCACGATTTGCCTGGGCAAGCGATCCAGGGACTTAATTGATCGCTATGAGGCTCAGAGAAATGCATCCAGCACATTTCTGTTCGATGACCTTATCGAAGTCGGGTCAATGAGCAGCAGCGGCGTAATCGGAGTCGGGGATTGGGGCGCATCGGTCGTTCCTTTTGATACTGACAAGCTCTATTTGCCATCACTGGCGAATTTTGCAGACTATAATCCAGCCGCGCTAATCGAGATCACCATTAGCCCACGGCAGAACTGCTTTACTCCGGTCGATCTTTCCTCTCAGTTCTGGCTATGCATGGCCGCAAA
>Ga0116171_10006554_pt1 | contig 10035 bp, 19 predicted proteins | sample AD_JPNHW2_MetaG_FD_89798 | JGI IMG/M metagenome (GOLD analysis project Ga0116171, IMG submission 89798) | Active sludge microbial communities of municipal wastewater-treating anaerobic digesters from Japan - AD_JPNHW2_MetaG | ecosystem: Engineered > Bioreactor > Anaerobic > Digestate | place...
AACATACGACCCTAAGATATTGAAATCAAAGTATTCCTGAGCCTCTGATTCATCCATACCTTTTTCTATAAGCATGGAAATAATCTTGTCGGTATCATAAACCACCACAGGATCGCTTCCACACCGCTGACCAATACCAATGATTGCATCATCAAAACCATCAGCCAACAGAGCTTCATCGTTCCATTCAGTAAGCCAATCGTGTATATTCATATCATAAAGTATGCTTTACAATAAAAGCCACCAATAACTTGTTGCGGATACTAAAACGCATAATCTCTCCCTAAACGCGAAATGATAACCTATCTTGTAGTTAAAAAGTGAAGATGTTGTTTCGAGAGGGATATTTTTAAGCCCGCAGAGGGAATCGAACCTTCGACCTACAGTTTACGAAACTGTTGCTCTGCCAACTGAGCTATACGGGCAATTTACATTGATTTCAGTGCGTTATATTTATCTATCGGCATGATGACCGAGATCGGCTTTAGGCACTCATCATCTTCGCAGATAATAAATGTCTGGCCGTCTTCCACGGCCTTTATCATCTTGTCAATTTTCTTCTTTTTTTGAAGATCGTTGATGGAAATCCGCTTTTCCTGATCCAACTTGTTCATCTCATCACGCAGGATATTATTCACAAGCTGGTTGAGCGTAATATCCTGCTCATGAGCCATGGTCATGAGCTTGAATAAAACTTCATCCGGGAGATCAATTTCAACATCCGTCATCTTCTGGGGAACCAGTTCCAATATGCCATTTTCACGATCATTGATTTTGATCTCATCCCCTTCCTTGAGATCGAACTCTGTTACAATCTCTTCGGGCAAGGTGATAAACGATCCGTTTTCTACTTTTACCGTGTGAACCATTCAGCACCTCCCCTTCAAAAACTACGGAGCGAGTGGGATTCGAACCCACGGATGGATTACTCCATCAACGGTTTTCAAGACCGTCTCCTTAAACCCCTCGGACACCGCTCCAAATATCAATCGTCGTCATAATCAAGATGCTGATCGTCGAGATCGGCGTCATCAAACATGTCATCCATGATGGCTTCCTGTTCCTCTTCCCAGTCAAAGTCATCATCTTTGTCAAAATTGTTGCCGTCTTCGTCGTAATCAGGCATATCACTCATACCTCTATTATATCATAAACTATGCTTTTATTCAAGTCGGAATATGATTATTCACCCGTTCCACCATGATTTCAAAATATTTTTTATCTTTTTCAATCATGATATAGTTCCTATTCGTATTCTTAGCCGCAATTCCCAATGTTCCGCTTCCTGCCGCGAAATCCAATATAAGCTCTCCTTCTTGTGTATAAGTTCGAATAAGATACTCATAAAGCCCCACTGGTTTTTGGGTCGGATGTATCTTTGAGCCGCAATGGATAGAAAAAGGTAATATACTAAGAGGGTAATATTTCCCCTCAAGATTATCTTTTTGCCGAAAGGTTCCTTGTTCCATATTATTTCCAATTATAGAATTTGTATGATTACCGCCAGTTCGTGGAGCTCTGTATGGTTTCCCGTCTCTCATTTGAGGATAATAAAACTTGGCATTGAATATCATAATATTTTCATGAGATGACATGGGCCGCTTTTTAGCAAGTAATGGATTTGATCCTTTTCCCTTATCCCATACAAGATCATATTTATAGTTTTTCAGATTACTTATTCGTAAAGTTGAACTAAACGGCTCTGATCCAAATAGGGCAATACAACCTCCAACTTTGATTATTCTATTAAGTTCTTTCCACATTGGATCAAAAGGTATTATTACATCCCAAGAACAAGCTGTAGTTCCATAAGGAGGATCACACAAAATCATATCAACAGAATGATCATCTATTTCTTTCATCACCTCCAAACAATCGCCCCAATAAGAAGAATTTATCGCAAGCATTTTTTCTCCCGCGTTAAAAACAAACACCCCACCAAAGAGGGGTATTTGTTCAACGCGATTATCTTGTGCGATAATATCGAATAAGAGTAGTTGAATTATTTTTTTCTTGACAGTTTGGCTATTGCCGCTTCGGCGGCGGCTATACCAGATGGGGTTCGCACATTATATACAGTCTTTGAAAGATTATCTTCGATATCTTTCCAATCACACATATAGATTCCAATCTTATGCTGAGTATGGCAGGTTTTAAGACCGAGAAGGGCCTGCGTAGACACTATTGCCATCTTACCTGTTTGGTTGTTGTAAACCGCCTGACTATCGATATTTCCCCGAATCTGATTTACAAGATTACCATTAGAAACAATGATTGCCTTGATAGTCTTTCCTTTGCCGAGCTTACAATACTGAAGATGACCGGATACTTTACTTGCTTTAGGATCGGAGTTTTTTATCAGTCCGTAAACCGATGGAGCAAGCAAGGCATGAACCGCTTTGGGGTGAATCCCGGTAGTATTTACCATCTGGAATTTACTCTGATTTCTATTCGCCATATATCCCTCCATGTTTCAAGTCGTATGAAGAGTATATCAGATATATGTTTTTTTTCAAATTTTATTTTAACAATTACGGAGAGAGTGGGATTCGAACCCACGGTGCCTAAATTGACACACATGCTTTCCAAGCATGCACCATAGACCACTCGGACATCTCTCCAATCAGTAAATAATCAGTTCCTTTTCTTCTTTCCATTCAGGATACTTTGCCTCGAAATAACTACAGTCATCATGATTGTCCCGCTTGTGGTTTTCCGTGCAGGATGTTTTTTGAATGCCATTCCATTTTGAAAATCTGCATTTCCAACATTCCCGATTTGTCTTCATCTCGCGCCCCTTATACGGAGAGAGTGGGATTCGAACCCACGGATGGATTGCTCCATCGACGGTTTAGCAAACCGTTGCCTTCGGCCACTCGGCCATCTCTCCAAAGTCTAATCCAAGAACTTTGCGAAAAATCTAACCATCTTTTCTCTTGTATCCAACCCCTTTTCAGCCTCTTTCGCAATCTTTCTGATAGTATCCTCATATCTGGTAAAAACAGTCCTGATCATCAAAGGCATGTTCGGGATGACTTTCAAATTATATTTGACATCTATTGCTTCGTCTTTTGAAATATCTCCATTTCGCTCTTGAAACAGCAATAGAAGAAGCCTATTCCCGACCTCTTTCCAATTTGGAAGCCCTGCCGGAAATGTCAGCGAAATATGACCATTCATATTCCATGTGTATCCGCCACGAGGCGAATCAATCCTTTTTGGCTTCCTAATATATCCTGACGCTTGGATAACATAAATCATCGGTTCAAGATCAGTTCCACCTTCCCAAATTACACTATTCTTGAACTGCGGATAGCGAGTGGTCGCGTCAACAAATCCATATTTTTCCAGCATATCTTATCTTGTATAAAAACTAAAAATAGTACCCCCGATGGGACTCGAACCCATAATTTTTAGCACCTCAAGCTAATGTGTCTGCCAATTCCACCACAGGGGCATATATCATACGGTTGATGGGACTCGAACCCACAGGATCAAGAACCTGAGTCTTGCGTGTCTGCCAATTCCACCACAACCGCATTTATTCATTTTTTTTATTTAATTTTTCAAGAAACTCGTCACTTTCCGCCTTATTTGACATTTGCGAATTGTAAGAACTGCGGAAATTCTCATCATTCTTGTAAAGTTCATAGAACTTAAAAAACTCTTCTCTCTTTTTTTGTTCTTTCCGAAGTTGATGTATCTGGCGTGATCGCCTATATCCATCCGAAATACCTTCAGAAATAAAACTGACCCATCCCTTACACATTTCTTCAGTACCATGGAACCAAAGATATGAACCAACAACGATCCAAGCCAACAATCCTGCGCCACCGAAAATTGCGGTGCATGCCGAGGCGGCATGTGTGCTATCTATTCGGTCAAGACAGGCAACCAGCTTGAAAAATCCATAACCAAGACCGGCAATATGTCCGAACCACAATCCTGAAGTAATCCATTCTATCTTGAGACGGAATTGTGCTACGATGCTTGTTTCAAGAATTTCTTCATCGTTTTTATACTGCCTGAATGTCTCGCTGATTGCTGTTTCTACACCCATCATCCACCTCGGTAATAGTAAATGTCGTAATATGGAACCTTCTTGAATCCCATCCTTTTCCAGAATCCTTCGACCTTTTTGAAGGCAGTTTTTTCATCAACCGTCTTGAACTCGGTGAACTTCATTTTCTTCATCCATTCAGATCGCTTTTTCGATTCCGTAGCCTTTTGTGAATACTGAAGCGGATATGGAAGAACCACAATGGCTCCACAGTTATCTCCATATCTTCGTAAAACCGCCTTCACGATCTTGTCGCCAAGACCGAATTTTCGATATTCCTTGTAAATCTCAAGCCAATGAAATACAAGAAGGTTGTTGTTTTTTTTATTGATGCACAATTCTTTCTTGATCTTGCCATCACGATACATCGGGCGTATGTATTCATACATGTCACCGGAGTGCTCTTCACACCATTCGGCAATGTCCTCATTGTCACAAATTGCCCTATTGCCATCGATGATATAAAGGCAAATCTTTCCTACTTCTCCAACCTTATTTTCTTCATCGTCATAAAGCCATACATCACCATCAATCGTTCTGTCGTAGAGGTATTCCTGAGCCGCATCATCATTATCGTAAATAAGGATCGGCTCACGACAGGCGATTTCAATATGCAAATCTTCCATGTCGATTGCATCAGCCATCTTCTTCACCTCTACCTAAACTATGCTTAAATCCGAGTCCCAAGAGCCGGAATCGAACCGGCGACAGGCGCATTTTCAGTGCGTTGCTCTCCCAACTGAGCTATCTCGGGGAAAACTGGCGGCTACACTCAGCAATACCGGTCTTTGCCATTGAGTGCCCGCCCCCAGTACAGGCGCGGAAGGACTCGAACCCTCGTATGGTAGATTTGGAGTCTACTGCTGTTGCCACTGAGCCACGCGCCTAAATGTTATTCTGTTTCTAATACACAATACACGGGAAAGTGATCCGATACTGTTTTCCTTGTTGACCAGTCACTCGTCCAGTAGTAGACATCGGATTCAACAATCATCGGAATCAGATTTTTGCTCGCAAACATGTGATCATAGTCGTTCGCGGCACCTGTCTTGCCAAGAGTGGATTTCTTGACGGTTCCAAGTTCAGACATCCCAAAATTAATGAGCGACTTGAACGCGGCAAGAGATTCTTCATTAAAGTCTCCTGCAATGAGAGTGATCCCTTGATTCCCAGTCAACCCTTCAAAATAAGAATATACCTCTCCAAGATGATTGATCTCGGCAAGACGGACCTTCGGGCTATCACCGTAAATGATGTGGGCAATGACAAGATTGAAAACAAATCCCGTGCTTTTTACCCGGAATTGGACGGCGAATGGAGGTCGCATAAAAGCGTTCCTCTCATCACTGTAGTATCCGAGAACCTGAACTACTTCCACCTTATCATCGTAAAAAAATCCGTAATATTCCTTGTAAGATTTGTCGCCGACAGCGTGATCAGCAACGACATAAGACCAATTGGCAGGGAGCTTTTCCGCAAGAAGAGCCATCCCTTTTGGATTCATTACTTCAATTGCCCCGACGACATCGAAATCATCAACGACTGAGGCAAGCGTAGTATAATCTTTCGTTCCGTTGCCAAGGCGCATCATGTTGTATGACGCGATACGAATATCCTCTGCGAAAGCCAAAGCTATCGCAAAGAACATCACTACGCTTGCCACAAATCGTTTCATCATGCTACTCCCATTGATGTTTCTTTTTGCCCTGCGACTTCCAGTTTTTCTCGTTGAACCGGGGGTAATCATCCCACCAGTACATGCAAAGATGAAGCCGTTCTTCGATCCGAGGATCGGGCAGGATGTCGCGGGTCTTGAGATATGACTGGAAATACATCCGAGGGTGGCGATAGTATCGTCCCCATCCATGTCCTCCGGTTCCGGGAACAGGCTCGCGGCGGAACTCGAAATAACATCCGCGATGACGCCGCCAGCGGTATGGCTTCTGGGGCGGCTCATGGTATTCCTTGATACCCTTCCTGATTTCACGGAGGTTGATGATCCGGTCATATTCGTCATAGACAAAGATGTGCCGAGTGAATACCTCGACTTGCTTAGTCTTGACCTCCTTGCCATCCCAGTAACAGTCGGTTCGCCAGTAAACGAGAAGGTCATTTTCGTTGTGGGCGATGGAATCTTCATAGCCGTTATGGACGATTTCGCCAATCAAATCCCACCAAGTGTTAATGGTGCCGGAAATGAATTTCTTGTAATAGGTGCTGTAAAGACGATAAGCCATTAAATGCCCCTCCTTGAAGCAACTTAATGGCCATAAAACATGTTCTTCACATTTCCTCCTTTAGTAATCTAAGTAGAACCAATAGTCATTGCCATATGGATCGTGATAAAGAACCTTCGTCATACCCATAGCCACAAACAAGTAGCCATATTGCGGATTGAAAAATGCGGCAGTTCCGTCATCGAGAATCTTCATACCGCCGAAAGTTACCGAAATGCCATTCTGGACTGCCGTGGCAAATCCATTTGCATAATAGGTAATGAAAAGATACTGACCAGTTGCACTAACGAACCTGATAGCCTGTGCGGAAGCGAATACAGTGCAAAGAGCCAATAAAACAACAACAGCCAAGGCGCGTTTTTTGTTCATCTCAACTCCTCTACCAAAACGGAGCATACGGGAGTCGAACCCGTGTAGCCAGATCGACAGTCTGGTGTAATAGCCGTTATACCAATGCTCCAATATGTCAAACACTGAAAAGAAGCGGATATCGAAGAACGCACATCGTGAACAACGATTTTTCCACTTCCTTCTTTTTATCTTCGGGATATGGTCCGTCGATGATTTCCCTGCACTGCTTCATGAAAGGGTCAATGCGGAATTCATCTATCTCTTTCTGGATTCTGTAATCCATCATTTGCTCCTCACAAGCGTTACCACACATCCGCCCTCACCAAAGGCGGGAGTCAAGATCAGCTTGCTGTTGCTATTCTTGAGTTCGTAGCTATAACCTGAATTGCCGATGAAAAGATATCCACCGTCAAATCCGAAATAGTATTCTACGGTCTTGCCATCACGCATCGTAAAAGTGCATTTGCCATCGTTTGCAAAATCTACCGATTGTGAAGGCAGATTACCCTGAACATTCCATTTGCCAATAAGGAGCGTCGTGACACCTTCCTGCGCAAATGCGAAAACCGAAAGAAGCAGAAGACCCACCACCAAAATCTTCTTCATACCTTCCCCTAAAAAAAAATAATCTGGCCCGAGAGGGACTTGAACCCTCACGCCCTTGCGGGCACCTGATTTTGAGTCAGGCGTGTCTACCATTCCACCATCGGGCCGTCTTGAGGTAGTATATCATAAATTCCATTATTTTCAATGAAATTATTCAATAGCCGCCGCCACAACCATTGTCCAGTTCTGGAAGAAATCTTTTTCTTCCCAATCTTCGCAAAGACCGCAAGTCTGCAAAAAATGCCGTATCTGAACTCCCTGATTAAAGTCAACAGGATGATAGATCGTTGTATTGCCACATTGTTCCATGAGTATTGGTGTGAACGATCCATGGGAAATCTTGCATGTCCTGAAGAATTCAATGCCTTCTTTATCAAGGAACAACTTGACCGCATCAACGATCTCTTTCTTGATTTCCATGTTCCCTCATCTATTCGGAAGATCAATATCAAGTCCATACTCAGATGCAGTATCGGCATCGAGAACGACTTTATCTTCTATCTGATTTGAACTGAACAATGCCTTGCCGTCCTGATTGCGAGCACATGATTTGGAACCTTTCTTGATATAATACCCAAGATCGTTCCACTCATCATAAGTTTTTAATTCCATATAAAAAATGTCCTTTAGGGGGTTACGGATTCGAACCGCAGACCCTCGCCGTGTAAAAGCGTAGCTCTAACCAACTGAGCTAACCCCCCATGAAAAATAGCCCCTATGGGAGTCGAACCCATGTTACGAGGATGAAAACCTCGCGTACTTACCGCTATACGAAGGGGCCAAATAAATCAGGCTCTATAGTTTGCTTGCCAAGTCTCCAATCCTCCGTGTGCCTTGTAATCGATACGGCGGAACTCCAATGACTTTATCCAGAATTCATTGAATTTGTTTTCATATTTAATACGGGCTTCTTCAGAAAAAGAAAGCAATGACTCAACCTTCTTCGCATATTCCATATCACGCTTTGACTGGACCCAAGCAATCGTGGTCTTCGTCTTTTTGTTCATCATATTCTCCTATAGCCCCTACGGGAATCGAACCCATGTTACAAGGATGAAAACCTCGCGTACTTACCACTATACGAAGGGGCCATTAATCAATACCGGGGATGGGCCTCGAACCCACAAAACCAAGATTTTAAGTCTCAGATGTCTGCCTCTTGCATCACCCCGGCGAGAGGCTAATCTCAAAGAATATTTTCAACTCTCGGAGAGAGTATATCAGAAAATATGCTTTTTTCCATTAAAAAGGGTGGCCAACCGGGTTCGAACCGGTGAAATCCTGATCCACAGTCAGGCGCATTAACCGCTCTGCCATGGCCACCATGTATTAACCAAATTTCTTTTTGAGCCTTTCGTACTCAGCCCGCTCCTCTTCCTCTTGCAACTTCTTGCGTTGTGCGGCCATGGCCCGCTCTTTACTTCTCTGCTCTGCCTCTCGGGCTTGCCGCTTGGCGAATTCCGCGTCGGTCTCGTCGTGGTAGCCAATGACCTCGATGTAGCCCCGTGAGTCCCCGTCGTAGTCATAGTCCCAGTTGGCATACAGGACGATCTCGTTCCACTTCTTGTGTTGCTCGTCCGTGATGTCGTTCATGAAGTAATCCCACATCTCCTGTGCCGACTTCCACTCAGTCCCGTCAATGTCGGAGATGCTTGTCTGGCTTAGGCGCTCGCGGAACCTCAGTCTGTCTTTCTTGCCCATATACTACTTCCTTGGTGTATCTCGGAATCGAACCGAGTACATTTACCTTATGAGAGTAATGTTCTACCATATGAACTAATACACCTTATAAACCTTTCAAATTCATTTTTTACAAAAGTAGGATCAAATTTCCCCATATCCTTAATGACATATATTCTATAACCACATTTTTCTATTTCATGTTGTTTTATTTTATCTCGGTTCTGAACTTGTTCTACAGAATGGCCACCAATAGATTCATAATGCCATTTCCCATTCCACAATACAGCAATCTTAATGTCTTCAATAATAACATCTGCATCCCATCCATTAAAAATGGATTCATTGTGTTTCACTTGTTCAAAATATGATTCACACATCTCACAAAATAGTTTTTCGTTTTTACTTCGTCTATTTTCTTTCTGTGAAGCGGCGGCCCTTTTACCATTTTCAACCATTCTTAAACAATACTCATCAGGTGGATTTTTTCTAAAACAATCATTGCACATGCCATATTTTGGATTTACTATTAATTCTTTTCCGCAAATACAACATTTATAGAAATATATCTTCTTTGAATGATTAGAATAATATCTCAATAGAGATTCAGATGTTTTATTTTTTGATGCTTCAGACCTTTGTCTTTGAACATTATTATATTTTGCGGAACAACTATTATTACAGAATTTTTTATAGCATCCATGAGAATAGGGTATTGGCTTGCCGCAAAACAAACAAATCTTTGGATTTTTTTCATATTTTTCTTTTGCACTTTTCATATTATTATCTTATCAAACAATACAAAAAATGTTAGATTCGAACCATCTTTTATCGTATTAGTCAAAGGCCAAATATTTGAACATCTTGCATCCATAACATGGCGTGTTTTTCATTAAATGTCCCTCCGGGTGTGTCGGTTTTCATCTGATGGTTCGGTCAGTCAAGGGGACCAATTGCTTCCTACCATGCCGAGACATCCCCAACCTGCGGGCCACCGCATTTCTGCTTAGAGACCGCATCTGGGCTCTGTTGGATTTGAACCAACGACCTTGAAATTATGAGTTTCCTGCTCTGACCAACTGAGCTAAGAGCCCTTGAAAA
>Ga0116171_10006558_pt1 | contig 10034 bp, 9 predicted proteins | sample AD_JPNHW2_MetaG_FD_89798 | JGI IMG/M metagenome (GOLD analysis project Ga0116171, IMG submission 89798) | Active sludge microbial communities of municipal wastewater-treating anaerobic digesters from Japan - AD_JPNHW2_MetaG | ecosystem: Engineered > Bioreactor > Anaerobic > Digestate | place...
CACCCGACTCCTCTCGTTATTTTTATTTAGAAGGATATGAAGAACGTCAGGCTAAAGGAGAGAATCAAAAACAACTTTCTAAAGAATTTGTTCGCGAATGGTTAATGGCAAATGGATTTAAAGGTGAAAAAGGACAAAAAATGCCAGAATTAACGGATGATTTCGTTAATCAAATATCGGATAGGTATATTGAACTATACGAAAATATAACAGGAGAGAAGTTTGAAAGATATAATGTTTCGAATGTAACAGAAAGAGTAGAGAAAAATATTCTACAATTTTTAAAATCGCATTAACTCTTCGTATAAAAGTCGGGTAGGTAATCCCATTACATTAAAATAGGAACCTTCAATTTTTTCGATGGCGGTGTATCCAATCCATTCTTGTGCACCGTAAGCTCCTGCTTTATCGTAAGGTTGGTATTTGGAAATATAATAATCTATTTCTTGGGGTGTTAATGTTCTAAAATAAACCTTTGTTAGTGCATAAAACGATTTTGTTTTATTTTTTGTTTTCAAGCAAACACCGGTAATTACTTCGTGCATGTTGCCAGACAATTGGTTTAAGATAGAGACCGCATCGGCGTAATCTTTCGGTTTATTCAAGAGTGTGTTATTAATCCAAACAATAGTATCGGCGGTAATTACCAGCGTTTTTTCATCTATCTCTGTTTCATAAGCAGCGGCTTTTAATTCAGCAAGGTATAGTGCTATTTCTTCCTTTTTTAAATGAGGCGGAAATTCTTCCGCAACTTCTTTAACGTTAATAATAAAAGGAATATCAAGCCCTTTTAATAATTGTTCTCTTCGGGGCGATTTCGACGCAAGAATTATTTGATACGGATGGAGTTTTTCGTGAAGCATTTAAAATATTAATATCATAGATAAAACACCCGCTAGCATTATAAATTTTGTTATTTTACTTAGTATGCTGAAATCATTTTTATTTTTTGCGATAAAAGTTAAATAAGCTAAATAAATAAACGGGATAATTAAAGCAAAAATGATATACCAAAATAAAATTAGCATATCGGGCATCATGTATGTTTTATATAAAAAGTATCCTAGCGGAATTATAGAGAGGATAATAAATGAATAAAGAAATAGTTTGGTTTTTGGAATCCCAATAACAATAGGGATGGTGGCACAACCAATTTTTTCATCTCCCTCTATATCCTCTATGTCTTTAATAATTTCGCGAATAATAGAAACAACAAACGCAAAGGTTGCAAAAGTCCATAAGAATAAACGAATGCTTTCTCGAGTAGTATAATTGAGTAATTGCCCCGAGGAATTTACGGCATAAATATCGAAAACCCAAACAATGAGAATAGTCATGGCGGAGGAGAAAGCGACTAATATGTTGCCGATTAAAAAATAAGATTTAAATTTTACAGAGTACATCCATAATAATGTAATCATAATGATTTGTATAAAGAGCAGTTTGAACGAACCTGTTTTATAACAAACGTAGGCAGCAATAATAACGGCTATTATATTTAATATTTGATGGAGTAACATAGCTATTCTCCTGGAAATATACTTCCCGACAATTATTTTATGTGGATGGTTAATTCTGTCAGTTCGAATATCAAAATAATCATTAATGGCATATCCTGCAGCAGCTATTAATACCGTAGATAATACAAGTAATGCAAAATTGATATCATTTAATATAGGAAGCACCGCATTATTTTGCAGAATAGGAAGAAGAATGAAATAACGGAATAAGTATTGTGTTAATACTATAATTAATAGGTTTTGAATTCGAAATAGTTTTAAATAATGAAGCATCTCTTGATTTTTTTTCAAATATACAAAATCATATTTAATTTAAAAGACTACCAAATAAAAGCATCTTCTTGATTAAACCATTTTCCTTGAACTTTCATTACTTGTTCAATGATGTCGCGGGCACATCCCTCTCCTCCAATATAATTGGAAATATATAAAGATATTGCTTTTATTTCTTCGCATGCATTTGCCGAACAAGTAGGAACTCCTACTTTTTTCATTACCGGATAGTCAGGAATATCATCGCCCATATAGAGGATTTCTTCTGGGCTTAAATTATTTTTAGCAACATATTCGTTATAGGTGCTAACTTTATCGCAAATACCTAAAAAAACGTCTTTCACATTTAGTGCGTCAAATCGTTTAGTTATTACTTCCGATCTACCTCCGGATAATATAACAATACGATACCCCTTTTTTATTGCATATTGCATCGCATATCCATCTCTTACATTGGCGGTTCTCATGGCTTCTCCGTCATTCGTTAAAATAACTTTCCCGTCAGTCATAACGCCATCGTAGTCAAAAATAAAAGTAGTAATATGTTTTAGTTTTTCTTTATAGTTTTTCATTTTCGTTATCCTTCTGAAAATATTTCTTAATAATTGATTTGCTTAATAAGGAATAAATATTTTTTTGCTCTTTGTTTGTTAATAATTTTTTATGCGATTGAATAACCTTTAAATCATTTCTACGGGCAGGACCTGTTTGAGCCTCAAAAGGCCCTGTTTCAATTGCTTTTTCTGCTGTTTCTTTTATTAATGGATGCAACAGGTTAAAAGGAATTTCGGCATTTTTTAAAATGTCTTCTGCAATACTATACAAGTGGTTGGTATAATTACAAGCAAATACAGCCGCTAAATGAAGTATTTTTCTTTTTTCCGAATCAACAATACGTACATTTTCTGTAAATAAATGAGCTAAATCGCTTAATATTTCTTGATTTTTTTTGGAATTGGCTTCAATACAAATAGGAATCGCATTTGTATTTATTTTTCTTTTAATTGTTAACGTTTGTAGCGGGTAAAATATACCATAGTTCGAAGAACATTTTTTCAAAAGATGCATTGGGTGAAGCCCGGAAGTATGTACGATTAATTTATTTTTAAGTTTAATTTTTTTAAGTATTTCGGGTAAAACTTCATCTTTAACAGCAACAAGATATAATTCACTGTTTACGTTTAATTCATTAATATTTGTGGTATAGGAACAATCCAATTTAGTAGCTAGATTTTTAGCAGAAACTGCACTTCTGCTGTATATCTGATCAATCTTTTTTCCCGATTGTTGAAACGCATCTGCTAGATGAGTTGCAACATTTCCGGCACCTATAATAACAATATGATGAATAGAATTCATTTTTAAACTGATTTAATTTAAATGGTTTTTACATTTTTTTTAATCCGCTTAATAATACTTAAAAATAATCCAATAAAAACAATAATAGATCCAATCCAGATTATGTTTATATATGGAAAAGTAATAGAGCGAAAAATAATGTAATCATCTTTTATTTGATAAATGCCTAATAAAAAAGTATCTTTTTGATTGCTTACGCCTTCCATTCTTATTTTATAGGGAGTAGCCGGAATTAGAGCGTCAATATATTCAATATCGCCATTGTTGAGTTTAAATGTGGCTGTAATTGGAACGTTTTTATTGTTATAAACAACATCCATATTCACGTTTATTTGAATATGATTGGTGTCTAATTTATTATTAACCTTATTAATCTTAAATGATTTTGGAATAATTAAAAGTGACTGATAGATAAGAGTATCGCCTTTTTTAACAATTTCTTCTTTTATTTTTTCGTAATCTGTTTTTGAAAGGGTGTCGTTTTTTTCGGCATAAACAATATAATTAAAAATATCTTTATCAATAAAATGTTTTATGCCTGGAATATAAACATTTCCTGCTTCGTGATTTATTAAAGAAGGTTTTGCGGTAAATTGAAAATAATATTGATCTCCTTTTTTTTCAAGAAAATCTATAGGGAAATATAAACGAGTCCCTTCTTTTATAACACCGGTATAGCTTACATAATATTTACCTATTGCTGTAATATCATTTTTTTTTAATAGGGTGTTTTTCCCGGCAAACGGGTTATTTGGTAATTCCGGATGTTCGCTTCCGCTTATTACTTTGTATTGACCCAACGAAATGACGATGCCAAAAATAAATAAGCCAAGCCCAAGATGACTAATGGTAGATGCTATATTAAGAGAAGAGGTGCGAAACCGAAATAATTGATCGAGTGATGAGAAAATAATAAAAAGCGATGCAAAGGCAAGAAGAAAATATACGTTTTTAGTTATACCTGAAAAATAAAATAATAGATATGTAAGCCCTATTGAAAGGATAAGGGGGAATAAAAGTTTTTTAAAAAACGAAAAGAATTTATCTTTTTCATAATTTAAAAAAGCAGAAAGCGATAAAATAATACCGATTATTATGTAAAATGGAATTTGCCATTGATGATAATAAGATATAGGGTCTGCCGGACTACTATAATTAGTCCCGATGATTTTATTTATTAAAGGAATAGAGGTGGTTAAAATAATTTGAAAAGCAGAAAGCACTATTAATATTATCCCAATAAATGTCCAAAATTCTTTGCTAAGTATTTGTTCATTGCCTTTTTTAGGTATTTTTTTAAAGCGAAGAATGAGTAAGAATAAGGGGGTAATAATAAAAACAGAAAGGAAGAACGTGAGTATTTGAGTTTGACCAATTTCATTAAAAGCATGAACCGATGTGTTGCTTAATATACCGCTTCGGGTAAGAAAGGTAGCATATAAAATAAAAATGTATGAAAGAAAGGTGAGTATAAATGCAGGTAAGAGCGATTGTATATTTCTTTTAGCAATAATTACAAAATGTAACGAAGCGATTAATAAAAGCCAAGGAACAAGAGATGCATTTTCTACCGGATCCCAAGCCCAGAAACCACCAAAGGTTAAATCTTGATAAGCCCAAACTCCACCCATTAGAATGCCAACCCCTAAGGTAAGTAGTGAGAATACAATCCAAGGAATAACCGGTTTTAGCCATTCGGTATATTTGTTTTTCCATAGAGCCGCTAATGCAAATGAAAAAGGGACTATAGTGGAAGCATATCCAAGAAAAAGAATAGGAGGGTGTGCTTTCATCCAGAAATTCATTAATAACGGGTTTAAACCGACACCATCTGTTATTAATGCAAGATAATTGGGATTTGCAAAAAAAGGATTTGAACTATTTTCCGATGCCTCGCGAAGTAATAAAAATGGGTCATTCCCAACTTTTATACCCAAAATCTTTATACCCAAAACAGTGGAGGTAAGAATTAATTGAGAAACAGAAAAAGCTGTCATAACAGGCATTTCCCATTTTTTAGAACGGTGAAGAAGATAAACTCCTATAAAACCTTGCAGTAAAATCCATAACAAAAAACTCCCTTCTTGTCCTGCCCAAACACTCGATATTAAAAACCCAATCGATAATTCTTTAGCGGAATGTTGCCAAACATAGTTATATTCAAAATAATGATTAATGGTAATATATGTTAAAATTGCCATAGATGCGACAATTCCAATAACATGAAGTCGAAAGAAATGACGTGCATAAAATCGCCAAGAACGAAAATTAATTCGGTTTTCATTACTTGATAACAAATAGCATATTGCCGCTAGGCAGATTGCCAAAAACGAACTCCATATCAAAACCCTTCCTGCAAATCCTATTATAAGATGTTCACCTGAAAATTCCATTTCAATGTTATGAATTATATGCAAACCTAATTAAAAAATACTAAAATAAAAACACTAAATGTTTTTTACAATTAAGATTATGTAGTAACATGTTATACCAATTGTAAATTTTAAATAGTCCAACGGATATTTTAAATTATACAATGGTAATGCCGATGACATATATGTTATGGTTCATTTATTAGACTATTACATATATGCTTTCGGTATTATTTGGGATGTACTGTAAGAACAGGAATTTTAGACAGGCAGATGATTTCATTGTCAATATTTCCTAAAAATTTCTCAAGCAGATTTGTTTCGGGAGTCATAATCATAATAAGGTCACCGTTAATTTCGCGCGCATAATCTAATATATAAGAGGTTAACTTTCGTAATGTTTTATCTCCATAAATTATTTTTGAGGTTGTGTAAATATCACGGTTTTCAATGTATTCTTTAACTTGTTTTAATTGAGATGTTAGTTTCTCTATCACTTCTTTTTCATCTGTTAAAATGATAGAAATTACTCGAATAGTGGAGTTGTAGTATTTTGCTAATTCAATCGCTTTAGAAACTTTTTGTTGTGTTTCTTCTGTAAGATCTAGTGGTAGTACAATCGTCTCGAATTGTTCTCGTATGTTATTCCCATTAAAAGTAAGAATAGGACATGGAGCGTCCCTTATAACTCTGGAGGTGTTAGAGCCAATAAATGATTTTTTGTGCTCAGGGTCAGAGCTATTAGCTGCCATTACAATAAATTTTGCATAAATATCACGTGCAATCATTACTATTTTATCGGGTACTTTTCCTTTTAATAATAACGGATTAACTTTAACCCACGATATTTTTGAAGCACTTTCGGAAATTTGTAATAATCGAGCATTACAACTGTCTTCATAATCAGATTGATGCATTTTAGGATTCCATTTAGAAAATAAGCCTAATCCGATATCCCCTGTAGTATCAGGAATTACATGAAGTAATGTAATTTCTACGTTTAATATTTTTGCTAAGGCATATGCTTGTTCTAATGCTAACAGCGATTGCTCAGAAAAATCGGTAGGAACTAAAATGTTATTGTAATGACCTTTCATTTTAAAAGAATAACCTTACATGAAATAATATCATTATTTTTGATAAAATAATAATTTGCAAAGATATAAATTTAAACAAATCAGATAATGGCTGATGAAAACAAAATTATTTCAGAATCGGAATTAATTTTAAATAAAGATGGAAGTATTTATCATTTAAAACTAAAACCGGAGCATATTTCAAATGATATTTTTCTTGTTGGGGACCCAGATAGAGTTAAACTTATCTCGTCTTTTTTCTCTAAAATAGAAGTGCTTACTCAAAATAGAGAATTTATTACATGTACCGGTTTTTATAATGGAAAACGAATAACGGTTATTTCCACCGGCATAGGTACCGACAATATTGATATTGTTATGAATGAACTAGATGCATTAGTAAATATTGATTTGAAATTAAGAAAAAATAAAGATAAAAAAACAAGTTTAAATATTATCCGCCTAGGTACTTCAGGTTCTTTGCAGCCTGATATACCGGTCGATAGCATGGTCGTATCGGAATATGCAATTGGCTTAGATGGATTATTAAATTTCTATAAACATAATAATTCCGATTTTGATGAAAAAATGACAGATGCATTTATTGAACATACGCAATGGAATATGAATCATGCGAAACCATATGCTGTTAAAGCTTCCAATAAATTATATAAAATGCTGGATACAATCTCATTTAAAGAAATAACAGCTACTGCATCTGGTTTTTATGGACCACAAGGCAGATTGTTACGAATAGAACCCGCCGACCTTTTATTGAACGAAAAATTAAGTACCTTTGAATATAATGGGAAAAGAATAGCTAATTTTGAAATGGAAACTTCTGCTATTTATGGATTAGGCTCTATTTTAGGTCATCATACAATTACCGTTTGCACGATTATTGCAAATAGGCTTACGAAACAATTTAGCAAAGATTATCTGACTGCAGTAAAAAAAATGACAGAAAAAGTATTGGAATTAGTTACCGTATAAAGAATAAATCGAAGTATGAAAGATATGAAGAATGACAGTCAGTTAAAAGCACTTATTAGCATGGTCGACGAACCGAATGATGCAATTTATGCGGATATTGTTGCTGAAATAATGGCGTATGGAAAAGATATCATCCCGATTTTAGAAGAGTCTTGGGAAAATACATTAGAACATCATTCACAAGACCGTATCCTGCAAATTATTCACAAAATTCAATATAACTCAATTATTGAAGAGCTTGCTGAATGGGTTAAAAATGGTTCAAGCGATTTACTAAGTGCCTACTTATTAATAACCCGCTTTCAATATCCTGACATTAAAGCAAACCTAATACTTCCACAAATTGAACGTATCCGAAATGATATTTGGTTAGAAATGAATGATCAGCTTACAGCCCTTGAAAAAGTGAAAGTGATTAACCATGTTATTTACGATGTGTATGGCTTTATCGGAAATAAAGAAGATTTTCATGCCCCTGAAAATGCGTATTTAAACACAATGCTTCAAACAAAAAATGGAAATCCCCTTTCCTTGGGGATGTTATATTTAATATTAATAGCGCCATTAAATTTGCCTATTTATGGGGTTAATTTCCCCGAACATTTTGTGTTATGTTATACCAACGAAAAGGAAGACGAGCAATTAAGTTTCTTGGAAAAAAATGATATTCTTTTTTATATAAATGCGTTTAGCAAAGGAGCTGTTTTTTCGAAAAAAGAAGCAACTGTTTTTATGAAAGAACATGGAATTGCATCGAATGAGCTTTTTTTTAAGCCTTGTACAAATCTTGATATTATTCGACGTTTAATCAATAATTTAATTTATTCTTATGAGAAATTAGGATCTCAAGAAAAGGTAACGGAATTAAATGTCTTGTTAGAAACAATAAATCATTCAGAATAAATAGTTTAAAAGCGTACTATTAAAAAAACCTTCATAAGAATTGTTTTTAAAATCATATTTTTTTTATTAATTTTGCGCCAAACTTAGTAAGTTATGAAAAAAGTATTGGTTCTCATTCTTGTATTGTTCTCTTTCCAATCTATTGCTCAAAATAATGGATTCGGATTTCGTTTAGGAGATTTGAGTGGATTAACATATAAAAAATATATGGGTAGTAAAGCCTTAGAAATAAGCTTAGGTCGTACTCATGTATTTTATGGAAATCATTGGTATAATGAACGATTTGAAGGTTGGTATAAGGATAAAAAGTATTATTACGACGATATGCATTATATTGCATTTGATAAAGGTGTTGGAGCTTTAGGATTACAAGTTCACTATTTATTTCAAAAACCGATAAATGGAACTTCAAGTAGCACAGGCTCTTTAGATTGGTATTTTGGTATTGGAGGACAAATAAATTTTCACTCCTATCGCTATGTGTATGAATATAAAGTTAATGGTTTATGGTATCAATCTCGTGATAGGGTTACAAACATCGATTTAGGTGCTGATGGTGTTATAGGTCTTGAATATAAATTTAGTCAACCTTTTTCCATTTTTATAGATGCAACATTATTTATGGAAATTTTTGATGACCCTTTCTTGCCCTGGGGACAAGGTGGAATCGGAGCTCGATATAATTTCTAATTTAGCGTTTCCTGTATTTATTTAAATATTCCCTTTGTTAATAATTACTTAACAAAATGGGTCATTGTTATCAAAATTAGGGCGATAGTTCCGTTGACTTGCATAGTCTTGTAACCAGCCGTTAAATAAGCCTAGTTCTTCCATTTTATTAATAACTGTTTCATATTCGTCTTTATAGATAGACCGCCCTAAAATAGGATGACTTTCAATTGTTTTGGTTGGAAAGTATTGGGACATAAGCGAGATATGAATATCGGGAGAAATTTCTTCTGCAATAAGTCGTATTACTTCTAAACTATTATTTAAATAAGCGGGCAATACTAAATGACGGATAATAACGCCCGAAATGGCTTGCCCTGTTTCATCTAAACGAAGCTTAATTCCTTTTTGTCGTACCATTTCTTTTATTGCTTTTAATGCAATAAAAGGATAATTAGGAGCATCTGATAATTCATGCGCTAAATGGGCATCTGCATATTTAAAATCAGGAAGATATATATCAACAATTCCCTCTAATGTTTTTAATGTTTCAACCGTATCGTATGAATTGGTATTGTAGACAATAATAGGCTTATCTCGCTTTTCTTGTAATGCACTTATAATGGCTTTCATCTGATAAACGCAATGCGAGGGAGATACAAACCCAAGCATATTAATGCCCTCGTCTAATATGGTATTAATTCTTGAAACAACCTCCTGTAAAGAAAGATTTTTTTTAGTTATATAATTTTTATTATGGCTTATTTGATGGTTCTGACAGTAGATGCATTGCATATTACAATGCGAGAAAAAAACATTACATATTCCTTTTTCTCCACTAATAACAGGTTCTTCTCCTAAATGCTTAC
>Ga0116171_10006560_pt1 | contig 10033 bp, 6 predicted proteins | sample AD_JPNHW2_MetaG_FD_89798 | JGI IMG/M metagenome (GOLD analysis project Ga0116171, IMG submission 89798) | Active sludge microbial communities of municipal wastewater-treating anaerobic digesters from Japan - AD_JPNHW2_MetaG | ecosystem: Engineered > Bioreactor > Anaerobic > Digestate | place...
AAGAAGGTACAGGTCTCGGTGCAATCGGCGTTCGGGTGCGGCTTCGACGGCCCGATCCAGGCCGACCGGGTCATGGGCCTCGTCGAGGAGTATCTGGCTGCCGACGTGAGGGCGATCAGCCTGGCCGACACCGCGGGACACGCCAACCCGATGCAGGTCGAGGCGCTCTTCAGCGCCATCCGCGAGCTCGACCCCACGGTCGAGATGACCTGCCACTTCCACAACACCTACGGGCTCGGTCTCGCCAACTGCTGGGCCGCCATGAAGGCCGGCGTGCGCTCCCTCGAGTCAGCGTTCGGCGGACTCGGCGGCTGCCCGTTCACCAGGCAGCCGGCCGGCAACGTCTCGACCGAGGACCTGGTGCACTCGTTGCAGCGCATGGGGATGCGGAGAGACATCAACCTTGGCCGGCTCATCGAGGTGGCGCGCAGCGTCGGGCAGTTCTTCGGCCGCGAGCTGCCGGGGTTCATCCTCAAGTCCGGATCGATCGTCGACTTCAAGCCTGCGGGCAACTAAGGAGATCGGTATGAAGCTTCTCGAAGGCATCCGCGTCCTGGACCTCACCAACGTGCTGTCTGGCCCGTTTGCGACCTTGCACCTGGCGCTGCTCGGCGCCGAGGTGATCAAGATCGAGAACCCGAAGGACGGCGACCTCGCCCGCAAGCTCGGCAACGTGCCCAACCTCAACAAGCAGCTCATGGGCACCAGCTTCCTGGCCCAGAACGCCAACAAGAAGTCGGTCACCCTCGATCTCAAGTCCCCCGAGGGTAAGGAGGTCTTCCGCAAGCTGGTGGCCACGGCCGACGTGGTGGTGGAGAACTTCCGCCCCGGCGTCATGAACCGCCTCGGCTTCGGCTACGAGGCGCTCCGCGAGATCAACCCGCGCATCGTCTTCTGCGCCATCTCCGGGTTCGGCCAGACCGGCCCTGACGCCTTCAAGCCGGCCTACGACCAGATCATCCAGGGGCTCTCCGGCGTCATGGCGGTGAACGGCGACGAGCGCCTCAACCCGCTGCGCGCCGGCTTCCCGGTGTGCGACACGGTCGGCGGCATGAACGCCGCGTTCGCGATCATGGCGGCGCTGTACCACCGCGAGCACACCGGCGAGGGGCAGATGGTCGACGTCGCCCTGCTCGACTCGATCATGCCGCTCATGGGTTGGGTAGCGGCCAACCTGCTGATTGGCCACCAGCAGCCCGTCCTCATGGGCAACGACAACTTCACCGCCGCGCCGTCGGGCAGCTTCGCGACCCGGGACGGCTCCGTCAACATTGCCGCCAACCAGCAGAAGCAGTGGGAGGACCTCGCGAAGGCGCTGGGCGTCCCCGAGCTCGTCGAGGACCCGCGCTTCAAGGAGCGCGACACCCGCAAGGCCAACCGCAGGCTCCTGACGCCCCTGCTGGAGGAGAAGCTCCGCCAGCAGCCGACCGCCCACTGGGTCGAGGTCCTCAACGCCGTGGACGTTCCCACCGGCGCCGTCATCGGCCTCGAGGAGGCGCTCACCCAGGAGCAGGTCAAGCACCGCCAGACCCTGCAACCGATGCACGTCGAGGGAATCGGCGAGCTGCCGTTCTTCTCGCTGACCGCCAAGTTCTCGAAGACGCCGGGAACCCTGGACACGGCACCACCGCGGCTTTCCCAGCACACCACCGAGATTCTTCACTCTCTCGGCTACTCCGAGGACGACATCCAGACGCTCAAAGGGAAAGCAGTGATCTGACCTGCCGCGACCGGACGAGATGTGAGACTGGAGAGTCGAGCCTGCGGCCGCCTTCCCGGGCGGTCGCAGGTGGTATCTGGGCTACTTGAAGATCTCGGCGAAGAATGACTTCATCGCCTCCCAGGAACGGCGGTCGGCACGCTCGTTGTAGGCCGCGCCCTTGGAGTTGTCGTTGCCCGCCTCCTTCTGGGTAAAGGCGTGGACGGCGCCGCCATAGGCGATGAGCTGCCAGTCAACGCCGCCGTCGCGCATCTCCTTCTCGAACGCTGCCACCTGGTCTGGCGAGGAAAACGGATCGTCGGCGCCATGCAGGACCAGCACCCTGGCCTTGATGCGCTTGCCGTCGGCAGGAGTGGGGCTGTCAAGGCCGCCGTGGAAGCTGACCACGCCGGCGATGTCGGCGCCGCTGCGCGCCAGCTCGAGCACCGCGGTACCGCCGAAGCAGTACCCGATCGCGGCGAGGTGTGCCGGGTCCGCCATCGGCTGGCGGCGCAGCTCGTCAAGCCCAGCCGTCACACGCGCCCGCAGCAACGAGCGATCTCCCTTGTACTTGCCGGCAAGGGCGCCGGCCTCTTGCGGCGTCGTGGGACGCACGCCCTGACCGTACACGTCCACCGCGAGAGCCACGTATCCGAGCCTTGCAAGCATCTCGGCGCGCATGCGCTCGTTGGCGGTCAGCCCCAGCCACTGGTGCACGATCAGCACGCCGGGGCGCTTGCCCACGAAGGCGTCGTCCCAGGCGAGGTATCCCTCGAGTCTGGTCTCGCCCTGGGCGTACGTCAGGATCTGGGTTCGCACGGCCGCCCCGGCCGAAGTGGCCAGCAACAGCGTGGTGATGGCGAGGAGATGTCTGGTCATGGTGCCCTCCGTCCATCAGCCCAACCCGCAACAGGTCAATGAGATTCCCCCGGGTGGCAGCGGTCCGTCGGGATCGCGCCGGAAGGACGTGGCCGGGTGCGGCCCTGTCACACGGTAGAATGCCAGCCATCGGTTGGGGAGGTTGCATGGCGATGTCATCACGGCTCGGGCACGGGAAGGCGGCGGTTGTGGCGCTTGTGGCACTGGCGGTCGCAGCCGCTCAGGCGGGCGCCTCGTTCTCAGGTACAGACGTGTTTCTGCCGTCGGTCGGACGCGGCGGCGGCTCGGGCGGGTCGGAGTGGTACACCACCGTTTGGCTTCACAATCCCGGGACGACAGCGGCGACGGCCAGCGTCTACCTGCTCGAGCGCAACCAGGTCAACCTGGTCGCACCTGCCTATACCCTCCCCCTCCAGGCCGGGGAAACGGTGCGGGTGGACAATGTGGTCGCCCAGTGGTTCCACCGGGAGGCGTTCGGCGCCCTGCGCGTCGTCTCGACGGCCAGGCTGGTCGTCTCCTCCCGCATCTACTCCCAGACCGGCGAGCGCAAGGACTCCGTCGGCCAGTTCTTCGCGGGCATTCCGGCCTCCTTCGCCATCGGCGCCACGCAGCGCACCGACCTCCTCGGCGTCTTCCAGGTACAGCCAGCCAGCGGCTCCGACTTCCGCTACAACTTCGGTTTCGTCGAGACGACTGGGGGCACGACCACGGTCCAGGTGGAGGTCAAGGACCCCGCCGGGGTGTCGCTGGCCACCAGGGTCTACGAGGTGCGGCCGCTCGAGCAGAAGCAGTACCAGTTCAAGGACGAGTTCCCAGGCCTGTCGACGCAGAATGCCAGGCTCTCCGTACTGGTCATTGCGGGCACTGGCAAGATCGTCGCCTTTGGCTCCGGCATCGCCAACGGCTCCACCGACCCGTCCACATTCGAGATGGGCTTCCGCGACGAGCTGCTCGCCGAGGGGGCCCCGGGCGGGTCGATCACCGGCGTCACCGCCGGTCAGGGCCTCGTCGGCGGCGGGACAAACGGCGTCGTGACCCTCGACGTGGGCGCCGGTGCCGGGCTCACAGCCGACGGCGACACCGTGTCGCTCGCCGACGGCGGCGTCGGGACCGCCAAGCTCGCCGCCCTTGCGGTCGGGACCTCGAAGCTCGCTGACGGGGCCGTCACGAGCGCGAAGCTCGGCGACGCGGCGGTGACCAGTGCGAAGCTGGCCGACGGCGCCATCACCGCCGCCAAGCTGGCGGCCGGGGCCGTGACCTCCGCGAGCATCGTCGATGGCTCCATCGAGGGTGCGGACGTCAGGCCGAGCACCTCGCTGAAGATCCAGAAGCTCGAGGCTGGCGGCGCCGCGAGCGCGGCGACGCTCGGAGTCTTCTCCCAGAGTGACGGCGTCGGCGTCGATGCCCGGAGCTCGGCCAGCGCCGGCGTCGTCGGCGTCTCGGGCGGAGCCGGAAGCATCACCCCCGGCCTCACCGGCGTCTTCGGCGTGACGACGTCCTCGACCGGTGCCGGCGTGCGCGGCGAGTCCTCGGCGGGCATCGGTGTACGCGGCGTCTCGGGCAGCGCATACGGCGTCCACGGCAGCACCTCGAGCGGGGCCGCCGGCGTGTATGGCTCAGCGACCGACAAGGTCGGGGTGAGCGGCGAGGCGCAGTCGGGCATCGGCGTGCTCGCCAAGAGCACTTCGGGGCCCGCACTCGCGGCGCAGTCCACGAGTGGCAGCGCCGTCGTGGCGGTGACCAGCGGGGCGGGTCGCGAGAACGCCGCCGTCCGCGCCAGTGGCGGCGGGTCAGGGACGGCCGGCTACTTCACCACGTCGTCCTCGGGGAGTCCGTCCGTGATGGTCACCAACGACGGCATCGGCGACGCCCTCCAGATCCAGGGCAACGGAGGCCTGCTCATCAAAGCCGTGAACCACAGCGAGAGCGACACCAAGTTCAAGGTGGACTACGCCGGCAACGTCAAGGCGGACGGCAACTTCACTTCGCCCGCCGCCGACCTCGCGGAGCTGCTCCCGGCAACGGGGTCTCTGGAACCGGGAGATGTGCTCGCGATTGCCCGGGACGGCAGTCTGGCCCGCTCGGGTGCGCCCTACCAGCGCAACGTGGCCGGTGTCTACTCGACCAAGCCCGCGTTTCTCGGCGGCGACCCGGACGACGGCACTCCCGGGCTCGTGCCACTCGCCATTGCCGGTGTCGTGCCGGTGAAGGCGAGCGCCGAAAACGGCCCCATCGTGCCCGGCGACCGTCTGACGACCTCGACAACCCCCGGCCACACCATGCGCGCCGCCGACGACGCCCCCGCTGGCACGGTGCTCGGCAAGGCTCTGTCCGGGCTGGAGAACGGCACAGGCATCATTCGCATGCTGGTCATGCTGCAGTAGCCGGCCAGCGCGCCGAAGCCCCCTCCCGCCCGTGGCCGGGAGAGAGGGGGCAGGAGGATCGGGCAGCTACTTCTTCTTCGAGAGGATCGTCTCGATCTCGTCCATCGCCCAGTTCATGCGCGCCTCGAGGGCCTTGTAGGGCGCAGGGGTCGCAAGGTCGACGCCCGCATCCTTGAGGAGCTCGTAGGGGTACTTGGAGCCACCGGCCTTGAGCAACCCGAGATAGCGGTCGGCCGCACCCGGCTTGCCCTCCAGCACCTCCTTGGCCAGCAGGCTCGAGGCAGCCAGGGACGTGGCGTACTGGTAGACGTAGAAGTTGTAGTAGAAGTGCGGGATGTAGGCCCACTCGACGGTGTAGGCGTCGTCGACGCGCAGGACGCCCTGGTCGTGGCCGTGGTAGCGCCGCAGCAGCTCGCCGTAGATTTCGGTCAGACGCTGCCCGGTGAGCGCCTCGCCCTTCTCGGCGACCTGGTGGATGGCGAGCTCGAACTCGGCGAACATCGTCTGCCGGAAGAACGTGCCTCGCAGGCCCTCGAGGTACGAGCCGAGCAGGGAGAGCCTTTCGTCGTCGGTCTTGGCCTCCTTGAGCATGCGGTCGAGCAGCAGCGCCTCGTTGAAGGTCGACGCCACCTCGGCGACGAAGATCGAATAGTCGGCCATCGGGTACGGCTGCGTCTGGTTGGCCAGGTGCGAGTGCATCGCGTGGCCCCACTCGTGGGCCATTGTCGACAGGCCCTCGTAGTCGTCGTTGTAGTTCATGAGGACGAACGGGTGCACGCCGTAGACCGAGCCGGAGGAGTAGGCGCCCGAGCGCTTGCCCTGGCGGGGGAAGACATCCATCCATCGCGATTCGAAGCCCTGGGCCACGACCTTGACGTACGGCGCTCCCAGCGGCTTGAGGGCGTCAAGCACGATCTGCTTGCCGGCGTCGATCGGGAAGTCCATCTTCAGGCTGCCGACGAGCGGCGGGTAAATGTCGTGGTACGCGAGGTCCTTGATACCCAGCATCCTGCCGCGCAGGCGGAACGCCCGGTGGAGCGTCGGCAGGGCGTGGTTCGCCTCGGCGATCAGGGTGTGGTAGACCGTCTCGGGGACGTTCGAGTTGTCGAGGGCCGAGGCCAGGCAGCTCGGGTAGTTGCGGGCCTTGGCGTAGAACAGGTCCCGCTTGACGTTGGCGTCCAGCAGCACCCCGAAGGTGCGCTCGTAGTCCTTGAACGTCTTCCAGAACTCGCCGAAGACCTTGATGCGGTCGTCCCGATCGGTGGATGCGCGGTACTTGCTGTAGGCCGCCTGGTCGAGGCGTACCTTGGTGCCGTCCTTGAGCGTCACAGTCGGGAATGGCAGGTCAGCGTTCGCGAAGACGCTGTAGGCCGCGTAGGCGGTCGGCGTGACGAGACCCGACTGGGCCAGCAGCTTCTCCTCGGCCGGGGACAGCGTGTGCGCGCGCTGACGCTCCAGGTCCTGAAGGAAGAAGGCATACGGCGCAAGCTTCGGCTCTGCCGCCAGGTACTTCGCCACGGTCCCGGCCGGCAGCGCGAGGATCTCGGGCGCGACCCACGCGCCACGCGTGCTGAGCTCGGTGCCGAGCTGCTGAATCTCCTGCCGTGCCGCCATGTTCTCGGGCACCCGCAGGTCCTCGTCGGCCAGGCACGAGCTGTAGGTGCCCAGACGCTCCATCTCCATGCGGATCGCCGAGCCCTTCTCGAGCACGGCCAGTAACACCGCTGACCCCGAGGCCAGCTTGCCCTTTCCCTCGTCGAGCTCGGGCAGCCGCTTGGCCATGGCGGCCCGCGCCGCGTCGAACGCCTCCCGTGTCGGATAGAGGTCCCCAAGGTTCCACGTGTTCCTGATGTCCACTTTCGGATCTCCCGCCCAGGCCACCGCCCCGCCGACCACCACGGTGGCCAGTAGTCCAAGAACCACCAGTCTGCTCATGCGTTCCTCCTCACCGGCACCTCGCCGGGGTTGCAGTCTACCGCAGGAAAGCAGCCACGGCCTCCGCACCGGCAGCCGCTCGACTACACGACGAGCATCGCGTCGCCGAAGGAGTAGAAGCGGAATTCCTGCTCGACGGCGAGCCGGTAGGCGGCGAGCGCCCGCTCGCGTCTCGCCAGGGCGCTCACCAGCATGAGCAACGTCGAGCGCGGCAGGTGGAAGTTGGTGAGCAGCGCATCCACGACCCGAAATCGATAGCCCGGGGTGATGAACAGATCGGCGCAGCCGGGCCCCGGTCGGACTCGACCGGCCCCAGCCGCGGCGGCATGCTCCAGCGCACGGCACGAGGTCGTGCCGACGGCGGCGACCCGACGGCCCGCGGCCACGGCACGGTTCAGGGCCGCGGCAGCGTCGGCCGAGAGCTCGTAGTCCTCGGGATCCAGACGGTGCTCCCGGGGGTCCTCGGCCTGGACGGGCCGGAAGCTGCCGGGGCCGACGTGCAGGGTCAGGCGAGCCGTCTCGACGCCCCGGTCCAGGAGCGCTTCCAGCAGCTCGGGGGTGAAGTGCAGCCCGGCCGTGGGGGCGGCCACCGCCCGGCCCGTGTGGGCGTAGACCGTCTGGTACCGCCGCCGGTCTGCGTCCGACGGACCCTCCTGCCGATGGATGTAGGGTGGCAGCGGGATCTCGCCGGCCGCGTCCAACTGTGAGTCCCCCAGGGGCGGCTCGAAGTCGACCCGCCAGCGCCCTTCCGCCATCCGCTCCCGCGGCACGGCGGTGCCCAGTCGGAGCTTGAGAGGCACGCCCGGGTGAAGCCGCTTGGCGGGACGCGCCATCACCTCCCAGCTCCCGTCGCCGAGGGGCCGCACCAGCAGCAGCTCGGTCTCCCCTCCTCCCGGCCGCTCGGCGCGCAGTCTGGCGGGAATGACCCTCACATCGTTGAGCACCAGCAGGTCGCCGGGCGCCAACCAACCGGGGAGGGCGGTGATGCGATCGATCTGCACGTGCCCGGAGGCGCGGTCCAGCACCAGGAGCCGTGAGGTGCCACGGCAGCGGGCGTGCTGTGCGATCAGTCCATCCGGCAGCTCATATTCGAAGTCCGACGTGCGCACCTCGGGAGGTTACCACCGCTCGCCCGACCCACGGTTGGCCACTCACCGGCCACCGGAGACACTGACGGCCGACACCACACGGGGCGGGCTTGAGTACAATCCAGGGATGCACCTGACGCTGATCCAGCCGCCCGCTCTGATGGCGGTGGACAGCTACTCGGCGATCACGCAACCTCCCCTCGGCATCGCCTACCTCGCCGCATATGCCCGGGAGCAAGGTCACGAGGTGCACATCGTGGACGCCGTTGGGGACGCCGTCACGCGCGTGCGTCCGTGGCCTCATCGAGCGAAACGGCTGCTGCAGGGCCTCGACGTCGCCGAGACGGTCGCCCGCGTGCCTCGGGACACCGAGGTGATCGGCGTCTCATGCATGTTCACCCATTCCTGGCCGATGGTGCGTGGACTGCTGAAGGCCCTCGAGGAGGCATTCCCGGCCGCCTGGCTGATCGCCGGAGGGGAGCACGTGACGGCGCTCCCCGAGCAGGTCCTGGCCCAGACGTCCGTGGACGCCTGCGTGCTCGGTGAGGGCGAGCACACGCTGGCCGACCTGCTGGAAGCGTTCGCCAGCGAAGAGACGGACCTGGCGACGGTTCCGGGCATCGCCTACCGGCGGGACGATGGGTCCATCGCCCTCACGGCGCGGCGCCAGCGCATCCGGGACGTGGACCGGTTGCCACTCCCGGCGTGGGACCTCGTGGACCCCATGGCCTACCAGGCAGGGGAGGTCTTCATGGGGCCAAAGGGCGGGCGGAGCATACCGATGCTCGCGACGCGCGGGTGCCCCTACCGTTGCGCCTTCTGTGCCTCGCCCCACATGTGGACGCAGCTCTGGAGACCGCGCTCTCCCGAGCGCATCGTGGACGAGATGCAGACCTACATGAGCCGCTGGGGCGCCGACGACTTCCAGTTCCAGGACTTGACGATGATCGTGCGCCGGGACTGGATCGTCGCCCTCTGCCGCGAGATCATCACCCGCAAGCTCGACATCCGCTGGTCGCTCCCGGTCGGGACCCGGGCCGAGGCCGTGGATCGGGAGGTGGCCGGCCTCCTCCTGGCGTCCGGCTGCCGGCACGTCACCTTCGCGCCCGAGAGCGCCAGCCCGCGGATCCTCGCTGCGGTGGAGAAACGCGCCACCATCGAGCGCGTCGAGAGGACGGTCAACGATTGCCTGGAGGCCGGGCTCCAGGTCTGCCTGTTCATGATCGTGGGGTTCCCCGACGAGCAGGCCGCGGACACCCGCGCCACGCTTCGCTGGCTGCGGCGGATGGCCTGGCGCGGCACCCACGAGGTCGCGGTGTCGACCTTCGTCCCCCTGCCCGGGACTCGAATATACGAGGATCTCCAGCGAACCTCACCCTTCGAGGTCGACGACGAGTTCTGTCACTGGATGACCGGCGCCACCAGCCTGCTCACGGTCCGCTCCTGGAACCAGCGGCTCGGCGCGAGACGTCTCCTCCTCCTCAAGCTCTGGTCGATGGTGAGCTTCTACGGGATCGCCTTCCTGCGGCGACCGCGCCGCCTCGTGCGGCTCGCCGTGAACGCTCTCACCGGTCGTCAGGAGACCAAGGTAGACAGGGTGGTGAGGGAGTTTCTCGTCAAGGTGAGAAGCCTGCTTCCCGGCCGCCGAGCCGGCTGACGGCCGCCACCCTGGTCCGGGTGCTACCATCGCGGCCGAACCGGCGCGGCGTCGCACGAGATGGACCCCGCGACCGGCGCCCGTGAGCGCCATGGCCACCACCCCCACCGCGACTGCCCAGGCGCCGGCGATCCAGCCGGAGCCCGACCGGGGTCCGGAGTTCCTTGAAGGAGGACTGCTCAGACTCCTTGCACCCGGGCAGGACCTGGCGCGTCTGGTTCGGGGCCTGTTCCCGCTCACCTGGCCGGGGGTCCTCGTCACCGCCGCGGCGGTTGCCTCGTTCATCCTCCTCGGTGTGAACCATCTGGATCTCGTCGTGCTTGCCGCGGCCGGACTCGGCCTGCTGCTTCTCCTGCTCCTGGTGCTGCTCGTCACGGTCTGCTCGGTGGTC
>Ga0116171_10006561_pt1 | contig 10033 bp, 10 predicted proteins | sample AD_JPNHW2_MetaG_FD_89798 | JGI IMG/M metagenome (GOLD analysis project Ga0116171, IMG submission 89798) | Active sludge microbial communities of municipal wastewater-treating anaerobic digesters from Japan - AD_JPNHW2_MetaG | ecosystem: Engineered > Bioreactor > Anaerobic > Digestate | place...
ACGTCGTGCTTGCCACCTGTAAAAACAACGAATCCGTCTACCCGGAATAACCTGTGTAAAAGAAGGACTACCCATGGTTATCGGCGTAATCAAAGAAATTAAAAACAACGAGTTCAGAGTCGGTCTTACTCCCGTCGGCGCACATGTGCTGGCGCGTGAGGGGCATACCGTATTGGTCGAAAGCGGCGCGGGCGTCGGAAGCGGCTTTGCGGATGCGGAATACATCGCGGCGGGCGCGGTTGTCGAGAGCGATAAAAAGAGCATTTTCGACCGGGCAAACATCATTGTCAAGGTCAAGGAGCCGTTAGAGTCGGAATACGCATTGTTCCGTGAGGGACAGACGCTTTATACTTACTTACACCTGGCTCCGAATCCGGGGCTTGCCAAGGCGCTGCTGGATCAAAAAGTTATCGGTATCGCGTTTGAGACGGTGCAAAAGGACGGAGGACTGCCGCTGCTCGCCCCGATGAGCGAAGTCGCGGGTCGGATGTCCATTCAAATCGGCGCAAATTACTTACAAAAACCGAACGGCGGCTTGGGTGTGCTGCTCGGCGGCGTCCCGGGGGTACTGCCCGCAAAAGTCGTGATTGTCGGCGGCGGCACGGTCGGCGCGAATGCCGCGAAAATCGCGGTCGGTTTCGGCGCGGATGTGACAATTTTGGATATCAGCTTGCCGCGTCTGCGGTATCTCGATGAAATTTTCGGCGGACGGCTCAAGACGCTCGTCTATAACACCTACAACGTGGCGCAGGCGGTCAAAGAGGCGGATTTATTGGTCGGCGCAGTATTGGTTCCGGGCAAAGCAGCCCCTAAAATCGTGACTGCGGACATGGTTAAAACCATGAAAAAGGGCGCTGTCATCGTCGATGTCGCCATCGATCAGGGCGGTTCCATCGAGACCATCGACCATGCGACGACACATGACAACCCCACTTATGAGAAGTACGGTGTGATTCACTACTCGGTGGCGAATATGCCGGGTGCTGTGCCGAGAACCTCGACCCTTGCGCTCGAATCGGCGACGCTGCCGTATCTCGTCAATCTCGCAAGCAAAGGCGTTTCCCGCGCACTGCTCGAAGACGAGGGCCTGATGAAAGGGCTCAACACCGCAAAGGGTCATATGACCTGCAAAAACGCGGCGGACAGTTTGGGCATCGAATACAAAGACCCCAAAACGCTGGTCGCGGGGCTGTAAAAGCTAAAAATTTTAATAAAAAGAAGTCAATTCCCGCCGGGAATTGACTTCTTTTATATTGTCTGGTAGAATATTCCCAGTATGTTATGCGTCACGATAATATAAAAATCACTGCATTAATTTTGGGGTTTACATAGGAGGAAAAATGAGCGAGTTTGATATTTATGAACATATTAATCATGTATTTGAGGACTGTTACGAAATGCACCATGGCGAAAGATCATATTGGTATTGCAACAAAACCCACTCAGTTTTCAAAGAAGATGATTTGGTTGAAAAAATGAATATTCCTTATTCCCGAGATGAATTGATTCAATTGGGTTATATAAAGCTGCCGAAATTGAAAAGAGTTGAAACTGTCAAGACATATATTTTATATTTGGATCAAATCGGCTATTCGGATATCAAGGCTTATGCGGAAGAGCTTTTTGATATGAATGACGATGAGTTTTGGATAAAGTTTTCTACCTATATGGATGAAAATTATTTCGATATCTATTGGTATCATTGGGCGAAATATTACGAGATACAATGCATGTATGCTCTGATTGAATGGTGCACGATGAATAAAATACCTGCAATTTTAAAAATCAACAGACGTGTTTTTTAGGAGGGTATTATGAAAATTACAGAAAAACAAATTGATAAAGAGATGGAAGAATTAATTCACCTTGAAAAAACGGATATGAAAAATATAAAAATAAACAGTATTGATATTTGTAAATGTGTACCCTATGTAAAAGAATTTAACGGTGTAACAAATGAGACAAACGAGTACTGGTATTCCAAAGAAAAAGAGACAGTATCGCCAATTGATGAAATAATGCATAAACGTAATATAGCGGAGTTTTCTGAAGATGAGTTGTTTTCCTTAGGATATATTAAAATGCCCAAAAAGAGAACGGTTGACTTGATAAATGAGTATATCGCTGTATTACAACGACAGGGCAACAATGATGTCGGTGAATATATTGAGCAGTTTCGTAACGAGAGTGTATCGGAATATCGTAAAAAATTCACGGATTATTTATATGAAAATTATAAAGATACCTATCATAAACTCTGGCTTGAATATTGTGAACTGCAATACCAATATATTTTAATAGAGTGGTGCTATAAAAACGATATCGATGGGATATGGAAAGTTAATAAACATTTCTAAACCATTATTCGAATAATTTTTAGGCGCCTTGATAATTACCGAAAGGATAAAAGCGATGAGCATTGAATTGAAGGGGATTTTTGCCGGTGTTTTGTTTTTGTTTTCAATCGGTTTCGGGATTTGGCTGAGCCGGGGTGGAAGACCGCTCTCGACAGGGATTTTAACGGTACATAAGCTGACCGCGCTTGCGATGATTGTGTTTGCGGTGCTTGCGGTAATTCAACTTATCAAATTATCCGGTATCCCGTCGGCGGTGCTGCCATTGGTGATTGTGTTCGGGGTTTCGGTCGTCGCGCTGTTTGTCACGGGGGCGCTGCTCTCGATTTGGAAAGAGACCAATGCGTTTGTGCGCACGGTACATTGGCTGCTGACAATGCTTGCGGCGATTTCCGGTACCGTGGCGGCTTGCGTGATGCTCCTCATGCAATAAAACCGTATGTCATTCCAAAATCATATATCATTGATATCAAAACTGGCAATTCATGAAGAAATATGATATACTCTTTTTACTGCGCGAAGAACGCGGTATATTTTTGTTTTGACGAGTAAATTGAATTTGACTGACAGAGGGGTAGCCATGTTCGGGAAGTATTTCGGCGATTTAAAACAGGAATTTGCCGGTTATAACGGCGGCAGATTATTAAAGGATTTGATGGCGGGCGTCACGGTTGCGGCGGTCGCGCTGCCGCTCGCGCTTGCGTTCGGGGTCTCGAGCGGGGCGGACGCCGCGGCGGGGCTTGTGACCGCCATCATCGGCGGTTTTATCATGGCGCTTTTATCGGGTGCGTCGTATCAGATCTCAGGTCCGACCGGCGCGATGACGGCTATTTTGGTCACCATCGTCGCGAAATACACGATGCAGGGGATGTTCGTCACCTGTCTGATGGCGGGTGTGATTTTGCTTCTGTGCGGCATTTTCAAACTCGGACGGCTGGTCAACTACATCCCGCTTCCGGTCATCACCGGTTTTACCTCGGGCATTTCGCTCGTGATCGCGCTCGGGCAGATCGATAATTTGTTCGGGACTAAATCTTCCGGCGAAGTCATTACCGAAAAAATCGCCTCTTACTTTACGCTCGGCTTTCACATCAATGTGCCGGGCATGCTTGTAGGCCTCGGCGTGATTATCCTCATGATTGTTTGGCCGAAAAAATGGAACGCACGGGTGCCCGGGTCGCTCGTCGGCATCATTTTGGCAACGGTCGCGGTCACGCTTTTAAAACTCGATATCCCGACGGTCGGCGAAATTCCGAGAGGGCTTTTGCTTGAAAACCGTTTTTCGTTTTCGCAGCTGAATTTCGATTCGCTGAAATCTCTGATCTCGCCCGCGGTTTCGATCGCAGCGCTGGCGATGATCGAGAGTTTGCTCTGCGCGTCGAGCGCATCCAGAATGAAAAAAGAGAACTACGACCCCGACCGCGAACTGATCTCGCAGGGCGTCGGCAATCTGGTGCTGCCGTTTTTCGGCGGCGTGCCCGCGACGGCGGCGATCGCGAGAACCAGCGTCGCGATCAAATCCGGCGGGCAGACGCGTCTGACCGGGATGTTCCACTCGGCGGTGCTGCTGCTCTGCGTGTTCTTCCTTTCACCGGTGTTTAAAAACCTGCCGCTCTCGGCGCTCGCGGGTGTTTTGATGGTGACCTCGTTCCGCATGAACGAATGGGAAAACATCAAACAATACTTCGGCAAAAAGCTGCGCGGACCCATCATCAAATATCTGATCACGATGGTCGCCACGGTGGTGTTCGACCTGACGGGTGCGATCGTGCTCGGAATCGTCGCGGCGCTCGCGGTATTTGTGGCCAAACAGTCCAATCTGCAGGTCAGCGTTTCAAAAATCGAAAACAGCAAGCTTCATACCAATACGCAGGACGTCGAGGACTCCTGCAAAGATGCCGTCGTGGTCTATGTGACCGGGCCGTTATTCTTTATGAACGCCCAAAAGCTGATTCGCGAACTCGGGCAGATCGAGGGTTACAAAACCGTGATTTTATCGATGAGAGGCGTGCCCTCGATCGACATCAGCGCGACCGGCGCGCTGTCGGATTATTATGACGAATGTGTCTCAAAAGGCATTGATCTGGTATTCTGCGGAGTTCATGATACGGTGTTGAATCAGATGAAGGGCCTCGGGTTTTACGATAAAGTCGGGAGCGGCCGCTTCTATTTCAGCGTCGACAGGGTGATCACCCAGATGTGCAGTATTGAAAACGCGGAAAAAACTACGGTCTGATATAAAAAGAAGCCCTCTGAAGAGGGCTTTTTATTTCAATCGAACCTTGTTTCCCAGTGTTCGCTTGCCGTGGCTTCAAAACACATTTTGATCTGGTCATAAGTGTTTTTCTCTGTGAATAACTCGGGCAGGGAATCAAGGGTGAAAAAGCCGCTGGCATCGGTCTCGGTATTGCTTTCGAATTTACCGCCGAGCAGCTCACACAACACAAAAACCTTGCAGATGCTGTAGATATAACGCGGGATATTATGCTTGTTGCGATCTTGTAACGCGATCACACGAATCGGCCGGACGTCGACACCGGCCTCTTCTTTTGCCTCTTTGACGGTGTTTGAAAAAACGGATTCGGTCACATCGACCCATCCGCCCGGCAAGGACCACCTGCCGTCTTCTTTGACGAGCAGGATTTTGTTCTCTTTAAAAATCGCGGCGCGGGTGTCCAGTTTCGGGGTCTGGTAACCCTTTTCGCCGCAGAAAAGCCCTTCGACGGTCTCTTTCGGCATATCGGCTTTACAGGCGACCATTTCGGCGGCGATCTCCCGTATGCGCTCGAAACGCTCCTTGTCGAATTTATTCTCGGTGTAGGCAAGCCCGTTTTGAGCGAGCGCCTGAAGCTCCACCGCCCAAGCGAACCAGGGCTCATACCTGCAGTCTGCTTTATTTTCCATAAAAACCTGCTTTCCGGCAAAAACACCTATTCGTCATTATATCATTTCCAAAAGAAGGCGGCAAAGGATTAAATGCAAATATTGATGCGTAAGTTCTGATTTTTTGGGTCAGAAATTAGTTTTAATTTTGCTTTTGAGGTTTTTTAGGTTTATATACTTTACAATTGATCAAAAATTCAATATAATACAGGCGATATGTCCCACACAATTGATTGGTTGACGGTTTGTTTTTGAGAGGAGCGTCTCTATGAAAACAAGAACAAGGATCAAATGGTTATCGGCGGCTGTACTGCTGCTCGTTGTCGCTGCCGTTTTGAATTTCACGATTCCGGCGGTTTCGAAACTCACTCCTGCAATATCCACCCCGTTAATCGTTTTTCCCAAAGCGCCTGCGGAGCTGACCGCAGCCGCGGGGATCAACCTTGCGATGAACTGGCAGGTGAAACTCGACTGGAAAGACAATTCCGGGAACGAGACCTCGTTCAAGATTTACCGAATGACGTCCGGCGCTTCTTTGAAGATCTATACGGCAATCGGCACCGTCGCGGCAAATACAACCACGTATACGGATCTGGACGTGGATTTGGGGAAAACCTATTTTTACTATGTGGCCTCGGCAAATTCGGCCGGAGAGAGCAAAAGTGAAGTTATCTCCTCCGCAGTCACCGATTCGGCCCCCAAACCGCCGACCGATCTGACCGCAGCAAAAGATTCGGAGACCGAGCCGACCAAAGTCACAATCACCTGGAATGACAAGTCCGACAATGAGAACGGGTTTAAAATCTATAGGCGCGACTCGGCCGGTAGCACGTCATTCAAACTGATCAAGACGCTGAACGCGAACTCCGAGACCTTTGCCGACAGCGAAATCTCCCCCGATCTCGAGGGCAGGTATTATATCTACCGTTTGTTTGCTTTTAACGACATCGACGAGACAACTTCGGTCACGGGTGAATACCCGGTGCCTTTTCGCCTGAAAGCGCCGACCGGCCTGAATACCGCAATCACCTCGACGACCGCGGATTTGACCTGGAAGGATAATTCCGCGAAAGAGAGTTATTATGCGGTTTATCGCTGCACCGACGGTGTGAATTATCAGCTGATTGCGGGAACGGGGCACGAGGTCTCGTATCACGACGCCAATCTGATGCCGAATACGCTCTATTATTATGCCGTTGTCGCCGTTTTTGAGGCCGATTCGAATTTGGGCAGCCAAAAGGTCTTTGTCACCGCGAAGACAGCGCTTGCTTCAAGCAGTCCGGTTTCTTCGGGCAGCGGATCTTCTTTATCGGGAAGTTCGGGCGCCGCGAGTTCCAAAGCTCCGTCATCCGCCGCAAGCACAGCTTCAGCGGCTTCCGCGACAAAATCCGCAGTGAGTTCCAAAGCGAAATCGTCCGAACAGACGGTTTCCGCCGTTTCCGAAAATCCGGGCGAACCCGTTGATGCGATAACCTCCGACAGCGTGACGTCCGGCGTTTTGTCACAGGAAGAGCGTTCGGTGACAGCGACGATTGCCGAAACGGTGCGGCAGAATGCGCTGCTTATCATCGGAGCAGCCGTAATTATTCTGTTGGTCGTGGTCATCATCCTTTTGAGCATAAAAAGGCGGCAAAAATAATCCTGTATCGTACCCCTCTCCGGATGAGCGAAAAACTAAGACGGGGGAAACGACATTACGCAACAGCAAAGGGGCGCACAGCGCCCCTTTTCGGTATTGGCGATCCACCGGCTGTTTATGATGCTTTCGCAAGAAACGGGATCACGTATTCCAAAGAGTTGATCACCATATGGCCCGTATTTTCGAGCAGGTGAATTTCGGCGTGGGGAAGCAAGCCGCCGAGCCGTTTTGCGGCTTCGGGCGCGTTGACCATGACGTCGAGTTTCCCGGCGAGGAACAAAACCGGCATGGTGAGCCGTTTGAGCTGTTCGTCCGAAAAGGCGGGAAGTTCCTCGGCGATCGGGAAATAACCCGAGACAATCAAATTAATGAATTCCAAAACCTCTTTCGGCAGTTTGATGCCCTGCGAGATCGAGGAATCCATTGTGAGGGCCTCGTTTTTCTCAGCGGCCTGCTTTGCCTTTTCGAGGATGGCGGCATTTTGCGCTGACAGTCCCGACGGGGCGATAAGGATCAGCTTTGAAACGCATTCCGGGTATTTGACTGCGAATTTGAGCGCCATCCAGCTGCCGAGCGAATTGCCCATCACGACCGCGCTTTTGATCAAGAGCGCGTCAAAGACCGCTTTCAGCCAGTCGGCGTATTCGTCCGATTGAAGGGTAAGGCGATTTTCTTCACTGTTTCCGGCCTCGCCCGGGATATCGGCGGCAAAGACGTGATATTTCGCCGAAAGCGCAATGATCTCGGAAAACCAAAACGCGCTGTTGCTGCACGAACCGTGTAAAAGAATTAGCGGCGGGTTTTCGGGGCTGCCGGATTCGAGCAGAAAGGTCTTTGCAAACGGCGTATCAATATACCTTTGCCCGAACGGGAACGCTGATAAGATTTGATTATAACGGGTTCGGATCGCGTTTTTGCTCTCCTCGGATTTGAATACTTTGACGGTTGACATGATGACCACTCCTTTTACCCGGGTTTGCGGGATAGCTGCGCAATCGAGGCGATGACGGCTTCGGTGAATTCGATGCCGCCCCACAACGAAATGCGGAGTTTGTTTTGTTCGGGGATATACTGGGTTTGCATCGAGCAGCGGCCGTATTCCGGGGGCTTGGAATTGACGGCGCCGTTTAACAGATTGGAAATGCGGGTGGCTTCCTCGGGATCGAAAACATCCATATCGATGACCGCAGAGACCTCGACGCGGAGCTCAAGCGGTTCTTCGGTTTCTTTTTCCGGGCGGTTTTGTTCCAAAAAGACGCTCAGATCGTGGCCGGTCACGCGCCAGCTCTTGCCGACCTTGTTGGCGCGGAGTTTGCCCTCGCGGATATAGCGCTGGATTGTTTTAGGATGGAAAGAGAGCATCTCCGAGATTTTATCGACGGTGTAATAGGTTTCAGGCATAAATAACACTCCTTAAAATGACCTATAATGGCATTATAGGGAATAATAAGAAATATGTCAAGAGGTTTTTGAAAAATTTTTCATCTTTTTCCGAATCATATAAAAATAAGGCAATCGGTAACAATAATACCGATCTGCACCGTATTGCGGCTGCGGTAAAACCGCAGGCAGAAAAACATTCGCGCGGGCTTTGCCCGCTGCCGCGTTTTAAGCGGCAACTCGAAAACAGCATTTCGATTGCGGATGATTTAACCCGGAGGTGTTATATTTTGATATCGCATAAATCGGTTATCACATTCGGAATGGTCGCGATTCCGATCGCAATGTTTACGGCGACGCAGGACAACGACATCCATTTTAATCAGCTGCACAGAGAGGACAGCAGCCGCATCCGGTATAAAAAGACCTGCGCGCACTGCGGCAAGGAACTGGCTTCCGAGGACATTGAAAAAGGGTTTGAATACGACAAGGATAAATATGTCGTCGTCACCGACGAGGAGATCGAAAAGATCAAGACCGAAAAAGAAAAGTCCATTCAGATTCTGCACTTTGCGCAGCTGAATCAGATTTCCCCCGTCTATTACGACAAGACCTATCAGGCAGCGCCCGAGGCCGGCGGCGAAAAGGCGTTTGAGCTGCTGCGCTCGGCGCTGATGGCGGAGCAAAAAATCGCCATCGGCAAGACCGTGATGGGCACCAGGGACACGCTGATGGCGATCATCGCGCGCGAGGACGGGATGTTGATTTCGACGATGTTTTATGCCGACGAGATCAAGGAACTGCAAAAACAATATAAAAAGACCGACGTCTCGGAAGCCGAACTGAATATGGCAAAACTGTTGATCAACTCGATGGATACGCCGTTTGATCCTTCGAAATATCAGGACGAATACCAGACCAAACTGCGCGCGCTGATCGAGACCAAGATTTCGGGCAAGGAAGTCGTCGCGGCAGAGGCCGATAATGCCGTCAAGGTGATCGACCTGATGGAGGCGCTCAAACAGAGCGTCGAAAAAGTCAAAAAAGAAAAGGAGCCGGCGTAATCTATGGCGGGACTTGATATATACAGACAAAAACGAAATTTCGACCGCACCGGAGAGCCGGAGGGCGGAACGGCGGTTTTGGACAAGCTCTCATTTGCGATCCAGCACCATCTGGCAAGCCGGGATCATTACGATCTGCGGCTGGAGCACAACGGCGTGCTGTTGAGTTGGGCGCTGCCCAAGGGCCCGTCGTTTGACACGCGGGATAAACGGCTTGCCGTGAAAGTGGAAGACCATCCGCTCGACTATAAAAACTTCGAGGGCACGATCCCGAAAGGCGAATACGGCGGCGGAACGGTCTTGCTCTGGGACGAGGGCATCTGGGAACCAAGAGGCGACGTCGGCGAGGGGCTTGAAAAAGGGTCGCTCAAATTTAACCTGAAAGGGCGGCGCTTGAAGGGCGGCTGGGCGCTCGTGCGGCTGAAAGGCAAAGAGGATGAAGACGGTGAAAACTGGCTTTTGATCAAGGAAAAGGACGAATATACCCAAGAGGGCGACGGGATTTCCGAATTCGTCACAAGCGTGCGAACCGGACGCACCGTACAGGAGATCGAGACGGGACAGGATGAAAAAAACGACAAGAACCCTTTTGACAAGACGGAAGTGCAGCTTGCAAAACTCACCGATAAAATCCCGTCGGGCAAAAACTGGCTGTTTGAACTCAAATATGACGGGTACCGGATTGTTTCATTTATTGAGGGCAATACCGTGCG
>Ga0116171_10006563_pt1 | contig 10031 bp, 11 predicted proteins | sample AD_JPNHW2_MetaG_FD_89798 | JGI IMG/M metagenome (GOLD analysis project Ga0116171, IMG submission 89798) | Active sludge microbial communities of municipal wastewater-treating anaerobic digesters from Japan - AD_JPNHW2_MetaG | ecosystem: Engineered > Bioreactor > Anaerobic > Digestate | place...
AAGTGGCTCTGGGCCGCCCGATTCTTCAAAACCCGAGCCCTTGCGGCCCGCGCCTGCGACCTCGGCCGCATCCAGTCCAACGGCATCGACGCCAAGCCCGCCCGCCACGTCCAGGCCGGCGACCGCCTGACCATCAGGACCGGCGTCAATGACTACGAAGTCGAGGTCCTGGCTCTCTCTGAAATGCGCGGACCCGCCGCCGCCGCCCAGGCCCTCTACCGCGAATCCGAGTCGAGCATCGAGCGCCGCCGCATCGCCGCCGAGCAGCGCAAATCAGAACCCCGCTTTGACGGCATCCCATCTGGCCGCCCCTCCAAGCGCGACCGCCGCGAACTCGATCGCTTCCGGCGCAGCGACGAGTGAACCCGCCTCCGCCCCGTCTCCTACATCGTCCAACTCACCCCCGCCGAAATCTCGTTTTGCAGCATCCGGCCCGTTCCGCCCAACCCGAACGGCTTGCCTGTATTAAACTGCCGGATGTCGAACCTGACCTGCCACGGCCCGGTCACCTTGATCTTCACGCCGCCGCCGTAGTTGATGCCAAACTTGTTTTCTCCCTGGCCGTAAGTGGCGCTGGATCCTGGGGGGACGAAATTGCTGAAATGGCCGCCCCCGGCGACAAATGGGCGGATCCGCGAACTCTGCGGCGTGGCATAAAGCAGGACCTCGCCGAAGCCCTGGTGGACGGCCACGCCCTGCGAATCGGAGCCGGCCGACCCCAACTGGGCACGGTTGTACCCGTAACCTAATTCATAGCCGAGAAGATCGGTCGTGTTGATGGTCGCCCGAAACGCAACGCGGAAACCGCTGTCCAGCGTGTAGTCGCTGCCGAGATCCTTGTTCGGGATCACCGATGCGCCCGCGTTGACGGATGCTTCAAAGCTCTGCGCAGCCGCAAGCAGGGGGAATACCAAAAGGAATGCCGCGAGAGAAGTGAGTTTCATCAGATGGCTCCTGGATTGACCACTTGGGCGAAGGCCAGGGAGGACCTGCCACCGGGCGTGGACCTCGATGCCGAGCCCAAGCGGCCGTTTCTGTCTCCTGATCAAATCGACGCAGAAGGACGGCGATCGGGTTCACCTGGGGCGGTAAAAATCAGTAAGGCCAGCCGCAGCCGCACAAACGGGCATCACGGGCGCCATCGCGGAAAGGAAGGGAACCTATATCCTCCGCCGCCAGATGGAAGGCGCAACGAAGGTCAAAACCTCCGAATTCGCCACCGCCATCATCGAGAACATGGCCTAACCCGCCACCCGATCCCAACCCCCGCCTGCCCCCTGGAGCCCCCGCTCCAGGGGGCTCGATCAAAGGGCGGATTACTTGACAATGGTATGAACCGCGTTCAAGGTACCAACCTCCAGTTTTGTGATGATGGTATTTTGGTCTTCTATTGCGTGGATATGACCTTTTGCAAACGATTGGTGTTGCGATGCTAGGCTCCATCCCTCGAATCTCGCGGACCTCTCTGTGGAAAGCGTGGAAGGCCGTCCGCAAGGAACTGAAAAACTCCTCCGTTAGAGATGTTGTGGACTTCCTCGAATACGATGTCGCTCCCGATGTTTGGATCAACCGGCTCCTAACGAACATCAGCCAGGGTACCTATGAGCCACAACCGCCGAGGCGGTTTACGCTGGGAAAGTCCAAAGGTTTTAGTCGCACGATGACTCTGCCTGCTGTACCGGATCTCGTTCTGTACCGGGCATTGGCGGACTTCATATTTCAAAAGGCGCAGCGGCGACAGCGGAAGCACGTCTACTTCCTCCGCTCACAGCATTCCAACGTGCAAAGAAGGGTGCTTGCGGAGCCTGTCGATCCGGCGCAACTCAGTCTGCCGCACTATCGTGCCTCCAGCCAGCGTAGCTTCCTTAATTGGTTGAAGTACGATCAATACCGCAAGCATCTGATTTTCAAACGAGTCCACCCGTTTCTTGTTGTGACGGATGTTTCGAATTTCTTCGACAGCGTCCTTCACTCACACGTTGACGAGGCCCTTCAAGGATTGTCCATACCCACGAGGACTGTCGGGCTTCTCACCTTCCTTCTGGAGCGGTTGTCCATCCGTCAAGAGTACGCAGGATCGCACGGCATCAGCTTGCCTGTGGACGAGTTTGACTGTTCCAGAACCCTTGCACACATTGTTCTCTTTCACCACGATGACGAGATGGTTCGGCTGGTCGGAGAAGAGAACTACGTCAGGTGGATGGACGACCAGAACATGGGGGTTGCGAGCAGAGCCGCAGGTCTCGAACTGCTTGCCAATGTCGGCCGTTCACTCGCGAGACTGCACCTAACCCCGAACGGCCAGAAGTCGCGGATCCTGAAACTCTCCGAGGCGCGCCGCCACTTCCATCTTGACTTGAACGCCCTATTAGATTTCGCTGATGCGGCCGCGAAGAATCTCGGAAAGAAAGACGGGACGACGAAGTTAAGTCTTCGCCGGAATGTAAGCTCGATCTGGAAGAAGGCCAAGCCTTTCGAGGGCCAAGGTGAGTTCGGGAAGATACTAAAGCGGCTGTATCGTCTAGCTGGCCTGGCGGGTGCGCGATTCTTGCGTCGGCGTGCGACTCGGGACATCCTAAACGACCCTACGGTGGCCGAACGCGTAGCGGACTACATGCGCTGCACGGGCACCGTCGACGAATACATCGACTTTGTCGAAGCGTTGCTGAAGCACAGAGAACAGGTATACCCGGATGTCAATGTTTCTCTTGTTGAAAGCTTGCTCCGGGTCGAGGCAAGCGACCAAACGGCGACCCGCATCCGTAGTCTAGGATCACGTTTGTTGAAACGAGAGATTCAGATTGCCGGAGCCGACGACTGCCGCGTCATCGCTCCGTTAATCTTGCTGCGTTTTGGCGATAGACGCTCATTGCCTCTGTTGAGGCGTGCATTTGGCGACGCTGAACGCCGGGAGCCGTCGGCACTTATTAGATCGGCGGCGATTGTGTATGCAAGCTACGGTGTTGACGAGTTCAGAGAAGTCAGGAAGGCTGCCAGTAAACTGCTACGGAACAACCTTTCGGAGACGATCCGGTTCCTTGAAGAGATCCGCGGATACACTGATATCCCGGAACGGTACAAGGCTCGCCTCACATCTGCTTTTGATTCCGTGGCCGGCGCGCGATTCGTGGACATGCGCACAATCTTGACGGCGCGCCTACTTAGTCTCGGTCCAGGCAAACGGGTGCGTGATTGGGTAGCGCAATGGAGAAATAAGCTCCTGGCGGAACCCATATCGACCTTCGATAAGCAGTTGATTCGTCGCTTGCTTGCCTGACTCGCGGCGACTAGCGCCCGGGTCAGGCTGAGTTCAGTTCAACTATGACATTACGACTACTCATGACGTGCGTTGCTGCACTCTGCGTCGAGCCCGCGGTACGCGAACGGCGCGCGAACGGCGCAGCCTGATACGACCGCATAACGATTCCGCCCAAAGTGGCCCTTCCGCCCCCGCCTCCCAAATCCCTCACTGCTTCAGCGCCACATGGTCGTAGCTGATGACGCGCGTCATCTTCCACTGGCCGTCCTTGAACTGCCACAGGTGGAAGAACTTCGCCTCGCCCGTCGCCGGGGCCTTCAGGTCGCTGGCCGGATAAAACCGGTGCACGCCCTTCACCACCGCCCCGTAACCCTTCATCGGGTACATCTCTATTGAAACCAGCCCGCGCCTCACCTTGCCGCAGATGTTTTTCTCCACCGCGTCCACCAGGTTCTGCCGTCCCGTCATCAGACCGGACTGGTCGTGATAAAACTCGACATCCTCGGCGAAAAACGACCCAAACTCCGCCAGCCGGCACTGATTGTAGGCATCGAACACAGCCGCATCGAGCCGCGTCATCGTCTGGGTTAGGTCCTGTGCGGAGCAGCACGCCGCAAGCATCAGCAAGAGGGCAATCCGGGCCAGTGGGTGAAGCATGACCTGAGTAACGAAGATTCCGCCGCAAAAGTTCGCAGGCCGTGAGCGCCCGGCGCGCGGGACATCGAGGATTGACGATAGGTCCAAGCAGAGCCACGCTGATTCCAACTTGCAGCGATTCCCAGCAAGCCGCCACCGGACAACGGCTCCAGCCGTACCCCTGATTCGATCGACCCGCACGCAACGGCCGCTGGGCCGCTCCACGGAACCTTGATGCCGCCACATCAGGGCAGCCTCATCCTCCGGCCATTGCCCCTCAACGGGCCGAATCGTTGGGAATTCTCATTGCGAGAGGGTCAGGATCGCAAGTAGATCGCGCCTGGGCCGGGTCAGGCTATCCCGGTGTCCGGTCTCCATGAAAGCACGAGTGCCGCGCCCGCTTCAGCGCATGTTCTGGATCACCGCTCCTGCCGTGTCGTGCATCTGTTTCATCATGTTGCTCATCGTCTCCAGCACCTGAGACTGTTGCTGCATTTGAGCGCTCATGAGGGTTGCCTTATGCCCCTTGCGCACTCCATCCAGCGCGACCCACAGATCATTTGTCGCAGTCTCCACGTTGAAGGGTCCGGGCCTGCCGGCCTTATTCATCGCCTTCTGGAGCGCGGCGATGTATGCCAGTCGCGTCAGGTCCGACTGAAATGACTCCAGCATCTGTTTCGCGGCGCCTCCAGCCGCAGCCCCGGCCTTGCCCGCCTGCTCTCCCTGCGTCAGCGAAGACGTCAGATTCCCGACAAGCTGCTGAAGAATCCCGCTAACCCGGGATCCATCCGCGGCAGTCGAGCGGGCGATGCCAGCGATTGCCTCCTTCGCCCCTGCGCTTCCGCCGGTAACGCCGCCAACACTACTGATTGCTGCTCCCATACGATCCTCCTCTTTCCTTGGTTGAATTCTCCGAACAACTCCGTTCCCAATCACGTCGAGTTAATCCAAAATGAACCACGCTCCGGGGCGCTCCCCTTTGCAGCACCATGTCCGCAAGCGTGGCTTCCAGCGTGAAACCCATTCGAGATGCCAGCGACTGAGCCATCCGGTTTCTTTCCAGCATCGCTGCGCTGAGCCGCGTGAACTCCGGGTACCGTTCAAACAGGTCCCGGATGCAGAGCGACACCGCTTCCTCCGTCCAGCCGCGTCCCCACACCCTGCGGGACATGGCGATATGCAGATACCCGTTGCGCGGACCCGCCGGCTCGCAATAGAGGACGCCAATCAGCTCGTCCGCCGTCCCCGCACGGCGCATTCCGTAACTGGTGCACGTGCTGAACGTCAGGCCCATCAGGGCCTCGTAAAGTTCGATGGTCGCCGGACTGTCATCGTTCTCCGTAAGCTCGCTGTACGCATGAGTCCACGCATAGACAAGGCTCAGTTGATCCGGAGGAAACGGGCACACCAGATCGACTGCCGAGCCTCGAATGATGGACATGGTGCAGGGTTTCCCAGTCTCGACGATTGAGCTAGTATACATCGGTTCAGTCAAGCGGGCACATCCTCCTCTGGCGGACTCCCCAGCCTCGTGCGGCCACATCGCGATTTGGCCAAGGGGTCTGCCAAAGGGTCGGGCATGGGATTAGATGTCCGCAAGGCGCAAAGAAAGCTCTTCGTGGTGGGCTATAGCGTCGGCGTGTAGCGACGTGCCGCTGCGCCGACGGAGGATTCACCGACGACGACCGAATTCGAAACAGCCGGCCGGAGCAAGGTCCGAGTCCGCGACTTCTCGCTTTTGTGGGTTGTTTCCGTGTTGCCAATCCTCCCGGAATCGCGCCATGTCAGTTGCTCGGACAGGTGTTGCCGGATTCGCAGCACTCCTTGTTGCCGATGCGCGCATAGGAGACCTCCGCCCGCCAGTGCGGCGCTCACAGGCAAGTGGATAGGCTATTCGGAGCGCAAGATTGCAGCCGGATCCGTCCTGACCGCTCGGATCACTCCCGGAAGAGCAGCGAGGAAAGCCATGACAAGGATCGTCAGCGATGGCAACGCAAGCATGCTGAACTCAGTGCCACGCACTTCGTAGAGCAGTGTCTCAACGTATTGTACCGATATCAGTCCGAGGGCAAGCCCCGTAAACGCTCCCACCACGATCATCCAGAAAATCTCGGTGGTCACACGCCGCGCTATGTCGCCGGATTGCGCTCCTATCGCCATGCGAATCCCGATTTCGCGCCGCCGTTGCAGCACGGAGTAATCTACGACGCCATACAGTCCAATGCCTGCGAGCACGAGCGCGACTCCCGCAAAGAAAAGAGCCAGGGTCGCTAGCAGCCGTTCACGGAGGGTCTGCGAATTATTGATCTCCGCCTGCGTACGGATACTGCTGACACGGAACTCTGGGCGTAACCTCGATATCTCCCGGCGGAGGGTTTGGGAGAGCGCGAGCGGATCACGGCCGGCGGTCCGCACGATGAACGTGGCTTGGCGCACCCCTATCGCAACAGCTTTGGCGTCCACCGAGGCAAAGGGAACATAGACCGTCGGCGGAACAGGCTCCCGCATGTAACGGTACCGGGCATCACCAACGAGTCCGACAATTTTCAGCGGGATGCGATTGCCCGTCATTGCGAACGTTTTCCCCACCGGATTCTCGCCCGCAAAATATGTCCTCGCGAACGTCTGATTCACGATCGCGACTCCAGGAGAAACATCATTGACACGGAAATCCCGGCCTCCGATCATGGCTATCTTCATCGTCTCAATCCAGCCGGGCGAGACATTGAGGAACGCGACGGGAGTCTCGACCGGAGCGGCGCCGGCGATAGAGACGAAACTGGTATTACTGCTGCCCGTCAGGAGTGGCCATGGGGCCAGGGCGACTCTCTCGATGCCAGGAATGGCGCGCAGATGTTCCGCAACCTGATTCCAAAAGACCGGAGACTGGGCTCGCGGCGAGACGGTTTCCAGAGTGAGAATCCGTTCTGCCGCGAAGCCCGTGGGTTGAGTTACCAGGCGATCAAATGTCGTGACGAAGAGAACTGAGACGAAAAGGACCAGAAAACAAAACGCTACCTGCGCGGCAATGAGCGCGTGCATCGTTCGGCCACGCGAATGCGGGTCGTCCCCGCCCCGCAGGGCGCTGGCCGGTTTCACTCCCGAAGCCCGCAACGCGGGAGCCAAACCGAATAGGAGCATCACCACGATGGTGAGCGCCATGCCGAATCCCAACACTCTCCAGTCCACCGGAAGGGCCAGGCGCACCGGACTGTTCGGGGAACTGATCATGCCGGCAACCAGTGGCGCGGACCACCACGCGAACAATCCGCCGATCGCCGCGGACAGTGACGCCAACCAGGCGCTCTCCAACAGAACCAGTTGCACGAGGCGCCACCGCCCCGCGCCGATCGAGACTCTCAGAGCCATTTCGCGCCTCCGCGCCGCTGCCTGCGCTGTCATGAGGTTTGCGACATTTGCGCAGGCGATTAACAGAACGAGCGCCACCAATATGCCCAGGGCAACCAGCGCTCGACGGTAATCCCTTTGCACCCTGGACACGCCGGCCGCTGCCGACTCCAGCAACACAGTCTCGGATATAAAGCGAGCCAGACGTTGTTTGGGCCACCCGGCGAACCCCTTCGCCCTTTCTTCTCGAAACACGCGAAAGATCACCGCCAGCATCTCTCGGACCCGTTCCGCGGGAACGCCTGGTTTCAGCCTCGCCCATGTGCCAACCCAACCAGAGTCTGAGCGCGTCACCGAGGGGTGCATCATAGTTGGCACGAAGATATCCGTCATGGCGCCGGGCTGAGTCCCGGTGAAGCGCGCTTCGCACACGCCGACCACGGTGTAGATACCGTTGCCGATCCGAACTGTCTGGCCCACAGTTCTCGCATCCTGCCCGAAGCGGCGACGCCAATACTCGTGAGATAGAACAGCATATGGATGAGCGCCCGGCTGAAGATCGTCGTTGTCCGTGAACAAGCGGCCGAGGGCCGGCCGCAGCTTGAACGATTCGAACATCCACCCCGATACGTATTGAACGTACGCCGGCTCCATCTCCTGGTCAGTGGCGTAGGTGACATCGGTCCGATTGGTGGGGGAGATGGCGATCAACTCAGCCTGATCCTTCACTGCGGACCGCATCAGGCGAAATAACGGATACTCGCCGTTTTCAAATACCTGGGGCTTGCCGTCGTTACCGATCCCAACATGGGACAGCGCGTAAAGCTGCTCGGGTTCGGCCACCGGCAGGGGGCGGAGGAGCATCGCATCAATGAGCCGGAAGGCCGATGCGCACGCCCCAATCGCCAGCGCCAGAGAAAGGACAGCGGCAGTGGAGGTCACCTTTCTTTTCACGAGTTGGCGCCAGCCTAATACGGCATCGGCACGCAGCGAATCGAGCCAGGGAATGAGCTTTAGGTCACGGCTCTCCTCGCGGAGCAGGAGCGCGGGGCCGAGCGCCCGGCGCGCCTCCACGGGATCCCGGCCCTGCTCGATCGCTTCCGCGATGTGAGATTCGATTTCTTCATCGATCTCGAGGCTCAACCGTTCGCGGCGGAACACATTGCCGATTCTCGACCACAACGACATATCAGGCCATCCTCAGAACGCGATTGACAGCTGCAGTTACGTCACGCCAGCGCGATTCTTCCATCTCGAGCTGCTTTTCACCCGCAGTGGTCAGTTCATAGATCCGGGCTCGCCGCCCGCTCTCTTTTGTCACCCATTTGGCGCGGATCCAGCCCGATTCCTCCATCCGGTGCAGCGCCGGATACAGCGTGCCCTCCTCGGGTCGGAGCACGTCGCCCGACCAGTCCTTAATCATGGACATGATGGCGTATCCGTGGAGTCCGGGCCGCCGCAGAAGTATTTTCAGCACAATGAGATCCAGTGAACCCTGGAGCGAGTCAGATTTCGACATACTCAGACTTCGTAGTATAAGACTGCCGAACTCAGATGTCCAGGGCGGAGCAAAAGGGGACCACTTCGAGCCGTCGTGTGGATGGACTGATCTGCGTTTTGGGGGCGGCTGGAGCGCAGCCCTGCGAGGCCGGAGACCGAGCGTTGAGGCTAAGACGCCAGCGAAGGCGTCAGCCTGACGCGGCCAACTGGCGATTCGGTCCTAACCGGCAGACAGCTTTGCCACTTCGGCTGATTTCGTCCCACGTCCGGTCACTCGACCGCCCCAATCCACTACTGTCCAATTTAGCCGCTACCAGCCGGTTTTTAACAGACTAAGCTATTGATTCTAATGATGAGCCTCTGCCGTTCGAAAACCTGGTCCTCGGTGCCCGTCACATGCTGTCCAAGTTAACCCTGTCGTGCCGGAAGGCCACCCCTGACCACCCCAGAGGACCAAACGTGTGGTTTTGCGAGCCTTCCAGCCATTCAGGCATCGGGGAGCCGCGTCAGCGACCCCGCCAGATGCTGTCCAAGATGCTCGGCGCAAAAGCTAATTTGGACAAGAGTGGCCCCAATCCGACCGCACAACCCGATTCCCGCCGTTCGGCCCAGCCCATTCCGGCCGCTGCCGGTACGCGGCGCTCGTAGCGCAGGCAATTGTGCCGACACCTCTTGCGCGACGAACCTCAGAACCACCCGATTTCCATCCGAAGTCCCCAAGTTGCTCCAACACCCCCGGCCCGACTGTTTCACCCAAATCTCCAAGGTGTCAGACCCCTTCGTCCCACCTCGCCGCGCCACCCCAGCCCAGCGACCTCCACGACGGCCACCAAGTTTTCGGCTCTTCAACCTTCCTGCCGGAGGCCCGCGTGGAGGCGGCTTGTCCGCCGTAGCCTGCCACCAATGCCCCGGCACCATCTTTCAGCCGCCAGCCGCGCCGCTTGCGGCGGCGGGTATCCCGTTTTTCGGTCGCCGTCGAACCTCATGTGCGGAACCACTCAGCCGCCGCCCTCACGCGCGGTCACGCCAGTAGCGAAAACATCTTCCGCCCCGAATCAACGACTTCCGCGTAGTCGTCCCGAAGCAGTCACCATGACTCCCCATCCTGATCCATGCTGGCAGCTTCTCACCGCCGCGAAAGGACGCATCATGATCGACATCACCTCAACCAGTAGGGCGGACGCCCTGTCCACGCTCCCGTTCTCCAACACGACCGTCGCCAAACCCAACGTTCGCCGGGCGGGGGAGCGGTTTGGAGAGGCGGGCGACGAAGCCCCCTCTCCAATCA
>Ga0116171_10006567_pt1 | contig 10022 bp, 5 predicted proteins | sample AD_JPNHW2_MetaG_FD_89798 | JGI IMG/M metagenome (GOLD analysis project Ga0116171, IMG submission 89798) | Active sludge microbial communities of municipal wastewater-treating anaerobic digesters from Japan - AD_JPNHW2_MetaG | ecosystem: Engineered > Bioreactor > Anaerobic > Digestate | place...
CTGGTGACCGTGTTGTCATCCTTGGCGCCCACCTGGACTCGCCCAACTCCCCTGGCGCCCTGGACGACGGAAGCGGGTCGGTGGCGCTGCTCGAAGCCGCCCGCGCTCTCGACTCCACGGGTCGGCGACCGCCCGTGGACACGACCATGTGCTGGTTCGGCAGCGAGGAGCGGGGCCTGTACGGCTCGTCGGAGTTTGTCCTGTCGCACCAGGAGCTCGTGGACCGCGCGCTCGGGATGCTGCAGGCCGACTGCCTCGGGCACGCGATCGAGGGGCTTGACCCCAGGCTCTACCTGGAGCAGTGGACGTACGGAGGGTGGGGCAACGCGTCGACACCCCTGCCGGACTTCGTGGCGGCAGCCGCGGCTCCCCAGGGTGACACCCTCCTACCCCTCCGCTCCGACGGCGCGGGCTCTGACGACGCCTCGTTCGTGGGCTTCGACGTACCGGCCGCCAACCTCATCCTCATGGACCCCTTCGGGCAGGGCGAGGTGCACGTCGACAACCACCTCCACGACCCCTACGACACGGTTGCACTGGTGGCCCAGCACCCCGCCGAGCTCGAGGCGGTGGCGCGCGCCTACCTCGCCGCGGCGCTGCGCCTCGGCTCCGAGCGGCCTGACCTCAAGGTCACGCGACCGCCGGTCGGGCGGGCGGTCTTCGTGGCCAGCCACACCGAGCAGCCGCACATGACGCCGACGTCGCTTACCACCCTCGGCATGGCCATGGCCTGGGAGCAGCTCGATGTCGACGTCGTCCCCTATGGCCATGCCGTGACGGCTGACGATCTCGACGGCGCGTCCGTGGTCATCGTGCTGCCGGTGCTCGACTACCCCACGGCGGACGGCGCCCAGCCCTACGACGAGGCATGGTCGGCGGAGGAGGTCGCGGCGCTCCAGACCTACGCCTCCGGAGGCGGGTTGCTCGTCCTCACTACCAGCGCCTACCGAATCAGGCAGCCCAACACCCTGCTCGATCCCAACGAGGACTGGCCCGACACCAACGCCGTGGGAACATCACTCGGCGCGACGTACCTGGATCGACCGCTCCCCGGGAGTGCCGCGACCGTCACCTCCAGTCACGAGCTGGTGCGCGGCCTCGGCTCGCTCGCCCTCGCCCCGGGCAACGGACGGGCGATCAGCGCCCCGCAGGGCCGGGTCCTCGCCACGGCCGGCCCGGAGGTGGCAGCCGCGCTGGTCTCGGTCGGCACCTCGGGCGGCGAGGTGCTGGCCCTGGCAGACCTCGGCATGCTCGGGGCCCAGGGCAACGCCGTCCCCAACATCACGTTCTGGCACAACCTGGCGCGCTACGCCCGCACCCGCTGACAGCAAGGGTAAACCACATGAGACAGGGCCGGCGACCCGGGGGTCCGGCTTTTGACTTCCAGCCGGGCGGATGAGGGCAAAGTGGGGCTACTCCAGCCGCGGCTTCTCCACCTCGCCGGCCTTGAGCTTGTCGAGCCATGCCTGGATGCCGCGGGCCGCCTGCTTGCCGGCGCCCATGGCGAGGATGACGGTGGCGGCACCGGTCACGATGTCACCGCCAGCGAAGACGCCCGGGATCGAGGTCTGCAGGGTCTCGGGGTCGGCGACGATGTTGCCGTGACGGTTGAGCGTCAGACCCGGGGTGGAGCGGGTGGCGAGCGGGTTGGGACCCTGGCCGATCGCCATGACCACGGTGTCGACGGCGATCTCGTACTCGGAACCGGCGATCGGCACCGGGCGGCGGCGGCCCGAGGCGTCGGGCTCGCCGAGCTCCATGCGCTGGATCTGCATCCCGGTCACGAACCCCTCGGCGTTGCCGCGCACGGCGAGCGGCGCCGACAGCCACCGGAAGTCGATGGCCTCCTCCTCGGCGTGCTCGAGCTCCTCGCGGCGCGCCGGCGACTCGTTGCGGGTGCGCCGGTAGATGCAGATGACCTCCTCGGCACCCAGCCGTTTGGCGGTGCGCAGGCAGTCCATGGCGACGTTGCCCGACCCCACGACTGCAACGCGGCGGCCCGGCCGCACGGGCGTGTCATGGCGAGGAAAGTCGTATGCCTTCATGAGGTTGACGCGCGTCAGGAACTCGTTGGCCGAGAGCACGCCGATGTAGTTCTCGCCGGGGATGCCGAGGAAGTACGGCAGCCCCGCCCCGGTGCCCAGGAACACGGCGTCGAAGCCGAACTCCCAGAACAGCTCATGGACGGTCGCGGTCTTGCCGATCACGAAGTCGCCGCGGAGCGTCACACCCATGGAGTTGAGCGCCTCGATCTCGTAGTTGACGATCTCCTTCGGCAGGCGGAACTGGGGGATGCCGTAGACGAGCACACCACCCGGCTTGTGCAGCGCCTCGAAGATGGTCACGGCATGCCCGGCGCGGGCCAGCTCGGCGGCGCAGGCGAGACCCGCCGGGCCGGAGCCGACGATTGCCACGCGCATGCCTGTGGGCGGCGCCAGCTCGGGGGTGGAGGCCTGGCCGCGAGCGCGCTCCCAGTCGGCGACGAAACGTTCGAGCCGTCCGATGGCCACCGCCTCGCCGCGCTTGGCGACCACGCACACCACCTCGCACTGCTCCTCTTGCGGGCAGACGCGCCCGCAGATGGCCGGCAGCGTGTTGGTCTCCTTGAGCTTGACCAAGGCACCCGCGACGTCGCCCTGGCGGAGTCGGTCGATGAAGGCGGGGATGTCGATTCCAACTGGACAACCCTTGACGCATGGCGGGTTGGCGCACTGCAGGCAGCGCTGCGCCTCGACGAGCGCCGTCTCGGGGTCGTAGCCCGTCGCCACCTCGTCGAAGTTATGGATGCGCACGTGGTGGTCCTGGGTCGGCATCGCGTGCCGCGGAATCTTCATGCGTTCCGGCTTGGGCAGCTCGGGGACGCCACGGACCTCGTCAGCCATGGTGCGCCCCACCTTCAGCGTGGCAGCGACACTCCTCCAGGTAGCGTTCGCGCGCCGCCTGCTCCTCCGGCAGGTACATGCGCAGCCGCTTGACGAGGAGCTCGAAGTCCACCTCGTGGGCGTCGAACTCCGGACCGTCCACACACACGAACTTGGTCTGGCCACCCACCGAGACGCGGCACGCGCCGCACATCCCGGTACCGTCCACCATGATCGAGTTGAGCGAGGCCCAGGTCTTGATCCCCAGGCCCCGGGTCTGCTCGGCCACCGCCCTCATCATCACCGCCGGGCCGATCGCCACCACCAGGTCGGGCTTGCCGCGTTCGGCCACCAGGTCGGCCAGGGCGTGCGTCACGAGTCCCTTGCGCCCCAGGGATCCGTCGTCGGTAGTGAGGAAGATCTCGTCGGAAGCCGCGGTCATCTCGGACTGCAGGATGACCAGCTCATGCGTACGCCCGCCGAGGATCGACAGCACCGTGTTGCCGGCGGCCTTCATGCCGGCGGCGATTGGCAGCAGCGGCGCGATGCCGGCCCCGCCGCCAACACAGATGACGGTGCCGAAGTGCTCGATGTGGGTGGGTGTGCCGAGCGGGCCCACCACCGAGGCGAACTGGTCGCCCCCGTTCATCCGCCCCATGGTCATGGTGGTCTTGCCGACCTCCTGCACCACCAGGGTGATGGTGCCGGCCGCCGGGTCGGCGTGGGCGATCGTGAGGGGGATGCGCTCCCCCAGCTCGTCGGGCATGACGATGACGAACTGCCCCGGCCGGTGCTTGCGGGCGATCTCCGGCGCGCGGACGACGAAGCGATGGAAGCGCGGTGCGATTTCCTCGCGGCTCTCGATGGCAAACACCCGGCGCCCTCCCTACCCTGCAAACGCGTGAGGTTCCTGGGGCACTCCTGCGACCGTGCGGGTCCTCGAAATCCCCGGTGATTGTAGGAAGCGGCCTAGCGGAAGGCAATGCCCCGCCGGCTGGGGTGATTTGCCCCTTTGTGACAACCGAGGGCCGAGAGAATCACGTAGGTCCAGGGACTGCCTGGTGGGTCGGGGTGCCGGGTCCGGGGCATCAGGTCCTTCGATTGCCCGCAATGCCACATGTCCTGTCGCCAGTCAGTCGGCTTCCAGCGGTTGACCCTTGACGGCATGGAGATAGCAGTAACGCGCGTAAGTTGTCTTCCGGCATAGCCTCCCCGACGCCAGGCGCACACGGCAGCGTTTCCGCTTGAGTTGGAGGTTCTCCCAGTTGCTTGGCATCAACCGGACTTCTGTTTCGGCTTTACAGTACGGGCAGAACGCAACGAAATACGGGACTATCGGATCACCACCAATGAAGGTGTTGTCAGTTTCCGCACCGCAGGCTGCACAGAAGACGTGCAGGTGGCCACCGGTCAACTGACAGGCTAGCCCGGTGAGTTCGGTTGTTCCCATGCCGTAGGCTCCCGTCACTTGCCAGTATAGACAAGCCCAGCCGACCCGTTGCGCACCAGGGAATCACCATCGGCAGCATTGGGAGTGCCTACGCTCGCGGTGGTAGTCTGTGGCCTAGCGATGCGAATCGAGGAGTGCTACCGGGTCCTTGGGCTGCCGTCCGATGCGGATCTGGACCGCGTACGGACCGCCTACCGCACGCTGTCGAAGATCCTCCATCCGGATCGCCATCTCCGAGACCCTGATCCAAGGGTCAGAGACGTCGCAGCAGCAAAGCAGCGGGAGCTCAACGAAGCGTACCAGACAGTCGTCTCCTTTATTCAGGCGAGCAAACAGCCCCCGGTGCAATCAGCCGGACCAAGTTCAGCACCACCGCCCTCACGTCCGGCACCACCACCGCCCACGACAAGCCAGCCAGAGTCGGCACCACCCTCGACCCCTAACGCTCGGCCGTCCTCTCAGCCAGTGGCGGGGGCGAAACCTCTTGGAACCGCTTGGATAGCCTTCTACGCGATTGTGCGGCCGGTCCTTGGGGCCATGTCGGCGCTGGAGGAGAGTCTCGAACCAACCAGCCAGTGGACTCCGGCGGGGCTGCTCATCAATGCGGCGTGGTTCGGCTTTGCGATTGTAGTTGGGGTCGGGCTCATGAAGCGGCGTTTCTGGGCCTGGATTCTCAATTGGCCTCTCCTTGCAATGACGACGCTCACTACTGCTCTCTATCCGATAGCCAAAATGCCAAGGGGTAGCCTCACGCCCGGTGAGACGTCCGGCATGTTCTTCGCGCTCCTGGCTGTTCTCGCCGTGGTTTGGCTGCTTCCAAACACCATCTACTTCGCCAAACGGGTGGATCTCTTCCCAAGGTTCTCGCGGGAGACGACTAGGCAATCGACGATGCCACAAGAAGATGAACCAAGTCGCCCGCAGGAAGCTAACCCTCGCCCGCAGGCGCCCGAACGCGGTGAAGACAGTCCGGGGGCGGGCACAGCCGCTTCAGGACCGAAGCGGGCCAAAGAGTGTCCGCCCCCCGACCATCGCCCCGGTCACGTTGATCCGACACCCCAGGGCGAGAGTGCGGAAGGGGGCCCGGCCACCAGGGCAAAGTGGCAAGCGCAACCGCGCGGCCAAACTCTTGACGCCGGCACGCTGATCATTCTTGCGGCTCTTCTTGTCTTTGTCGTTGGGGTGATTGTTATCGCCAGCACTAGAGCAAGCTCAGTAAGCCAAACGTCGTCGAGAATCTCCGAAGCCCAGCACGAGAATGGCTCTTCAACCATTCCTCCCGCTGACTCCCGTAGGGTGGTTCCCCATGAACAGCTGCAGCGGGTTCAAGCAGGTGACTACCCGACGCCAAGTGCTGCGACGAAAAAGCCAGCGTTGCCAAGTCCTCTCTGGGCGCGCCTGGCAGACCTTGTGGCGGATGAACGGTTCAAAGCACTGCCTCCGGTCAAGAAGCGAATCGCCATTCAACGATTCCTGTCTCGCACGCTCCCTGAATACGCAACCTTGACGCAAGAGCAGAAGGATGATCTCGCCAGGACAGTATCCGAGGGGTACGGAATCACCATCGACCAGCCCGAGAGCGCTCCTGTTCAAACCAGAGACCCCACCAAAGAAGCAGGATCCGGTTCGACAGATCAACCCACCACGACTGAAGCCCCACCTTTCCGTTTGAAGGCGTGGACCGACGTGTTGCCACCCGAAGGCAGGTGGCAGACGAGGAGCGAAACCTCTGCTAGCAGCAAAACGGCCGCCGTCCCGAGGCAGGGCACGGCCTCCGCGGCTGTGGTGTTGGACAAACTCTTCACGGACCCGCGCTTCTGGGAGCTTCCCGAGGAGACTCGCAAGACGACACTCCACAAAATGCTGGTCGCGTTGAGCTCCGAGTACGCGCAAAGCGACGGCGAGAGTCAGCGACAGTGGCAGGACTACATTCTCTCAAGGGTCCATGAGGCTCTTCAGAAGGGCGAATACTACAGCCCTTTGCCCGATCAGAAGCCTACTGCTGCTATGCCCATTGCGCCTCGAGTTGCCGAGAATGCAACGCCGAGTAGTCGTTCTTCTGAGCAACCGGCGGACGGAGGTCCCCCAACAGCCCTACCTCGGACCCCAGATCCCACTGAGTCACCCTGCCGATTGGAGGTCTATTTCAATTCCCCGCTGTCGCGCGGCGAGGTCGTTGTGCGGCTGGATGATTCACCTGAGCAGGGGTTCGCCTTCGACTTCGGTGGACACGGAGGCTTGTTCACACGAAGAAAACAGAACGGCGGCATCGTGGAAGAAAGCCTCGACCTCTCAGAGGGCGAGCATCGGATTAGTGCGAGGGTTCTTGACAGGAAGCGGCAGACCCTCGGCGAAGGAGGCCCCTTCCTGGTACAGGCCAAGCCAGGCGATCGATGGACCTTACGGATTGCCGTGGATCTACCCAGCGAGAACCCGTCGTTCCACCTGGTCCGGGTGACAAAGGGGAGTGCCACGCCTGCTGTCCCGAGGTAGTGAACGTCCCACTCACGGGCACCTTCCGGGACCAGTGCAGCTCAACCAGCAGGCATCGCGCGCCGTTTGGCACTGTTGTCCCGCCACTTCGAATGCACCTCACTCCTCCGCCACATTGGCGTCAACGGCGGGCAGGACTTGTGGGTCACTGGCAGCTACGTGTGCGCCACCGCGAAGTCCTCGACGAATCCAAGGTAGTTGCACACCTGCAAGGTGCGCTCTTGACCTCCAGAATCGAGGACGACTACGGTTCGACCGTTGGCGAGAACGCTGCGCACGTCGGTGGCGATTGCAGAGAGCGTCTCCGGAGGTATCTTGCAGAAGTCGAATGTTGGGTGCTCGACAACCAGAATACGCAGCGATCGGTGCCGGTTGTCGAGCCATTCCTGGAACGTAACCCGCCCTTTGCGTTCAGAAGGGTCGTCAAAGCCGCCACAGAATGAGTAGAAGGAGTACTCACTGGTGCCTTGGGGACCTCCCTTCCTGCCGAGAAGCGAGACTATGGTGATCAGACTCTCGTTCGGCAGCCCAGTGACCCAGAAATCTACTAGTTCATCAGGAATCGGATCCGTACGGCTCTTGGACCTACCTGGCCTGGCACAAGTAAAGAACGCCGTTTGGTTAAGGCAGGAGCGTGGTCTCCAGCGACGGAGCCGTTGTGGCTCCACTACGGTGCTCCCGAAAACCGCACCGAGAGACAGCAACGACGTCCAGTGGGGTTCTGGGCGGCCTCATCAAGCCGATCTGGCTGTAACACGAGCCAAGTGTAGCTGAGACGAGTTGGGGTGGTAGATCTGCTTGAAGGGCTGCCTGGGCAAAGACGTGGCGTTGGGAGCGGCACCGTGTGGGAGGCGTCGGTAGAACTCTCAACTCTCGTGCGGGTGTCTGGCCGGTGGGGTATCCTCGGCGGGTGAGCGACCCTCCCGTGTCTCGCAAGGTGGCGCTGCGGCCGCGGGCGAGCCTGGCGCGGAAGCTGGACTACAGCTCCGAGCTGAACCCCGCCCAGCAGGAGGTCGTGATGCACCCGGGCGGGCCGATGCTGGTGCTCGCGGGTGCCGGTTCGGGCAAGACCCGCACTCTTGTCTACCGCGTCTCGCGGCTCATCGAGGACGGCGTCGAGCCGGGCGCCATCCTCCTCCTCACCTTCACCAACCGCGCGGCGCGGGAGATGCTGGAGCGGGTGGCGACGATCCTCGGGCGCGACTCCGGGCGCGTCATGGGCGGCACCTTCCACTCCGTGGGCAACCGGCTGCTGCGGCGGTTCGGCGACAAGCTCGGCTACGCGCCGTCCTACGGCATTCTCGACCGGGAGGACTCCCGGGACCTCATGGGCACAGCGCTCACCGACCTGCAGCCGGACACCCCCGAGCGCCGCTTCCCCGGCGCCGCGGTGCTGAGCGAGCTGTACTCCCTCGTCATCAACACCGGAAAACCCCTCGGCGATGCGCTCACCTCCCGCTACCCGCAGTTCGCGGCCCAGCAGGAGGTCATTCAGGCCGTCTTCAAGCGCTACATGGAGCGCAAGCGGGCGGCCCAGGTCATGGACTACGACGACCTGCTGCTCAACTGGCTGCTGCTCCTGCGGCGCCATCCCGAGGTGCGCGCCCACCTGCAGGGCCGCTTCCTGCACGTGCTCGTGGACGAGTACCAGGACACCAACCGTCTCCAGGCCGACATCGTCGACACCGTGGTCGGCGGTGACAGGAACCTACTGGTGGTAGGGGATGACGCCCAGTCGATCTACGGATTCCGGGGCGCCGACGTGGGCAACATCCTCTCGTTCCCCGACCGCCACCCAGAGTGCCGGACCTTTCGGCTCGAGACCAACTACCGCTCGCTGCAGCCCATCCTGCAACTGGCCAACGCGTCCATCGCCTGCAACCAGCGCCAGTTCCCGAAGGAGCTGCGGGCCGTGCGCGAAGGTGGGGAGCTGCCGGTGCAGTGCGCCGCGCCCTCCCCCGAGGCCCAGGCCGGGTTTGTCGCCCAACGCGTCCTGGAGCTCATCGACGAGGGCGTGCCGCTCGGCGAGGTCGCCGTCCTGTACCGCAACCACACCCATTCGCTCGAGCTCGAGGTCGAGCTGACACGCCGCGGCATCCCGTACGAGGTGCGGTCGGGACTGCGCTTCTTCGAGCAGCGTCACGTCAAGGACGTGCTGGCCCACCTGCGGTTCGTCGTCAATTCCCGTGACGAGGTGGCGTTCGCGCGCCTGGCGCGCCTGCGCCCCCGGCTCGGCCAGCGCCTGGTGGCGCGCCTCTGGGCCGCCATCGCCGCAGCAGCCGACCCTCTCAAGGCCGTGCAGCACCTGGACAGCGCCTCGATCGGCCTGCCCGGCGCCGCCGCCCGCTCGGCGAGCCTGCTGGGCACCTTGCTCGGCCGGATCGAGCGACTGCGGGGGCGCCCAGGCGAGGCGGTGCGGGAAGTGCTCGCCGGTGGCTACCGCGACTGGGTGCGTGCGCAGCTCGACAACGCCGGCGCCCGTCTCGACGACCTCGAGCAGCTCGCCATCTTCGCCGACGGCTACGAGACCCTCGGCGTCTTCCTGGACGAGGTCACGCTCATGAACGAGCTTTCCGGGGAGGATGTGGCCGAGACCGAGGGCGAGCGGGAACGGCTCGTGCTTTCCACCGTGCACCAGGCCAAGGGGCTCGAGTGGCGGGCCGTCTTCGTGCTCTGGCTGGCCGAGGGGCGCTTCCCCTCGTCCCGCGCCGAGGACATCGAGGAGGAGCGCCGGCTGTTCTACGTCGCCTGCACGCGCGCCAAGGATGAGCTGGTCCTCTGCCACCCCTACGTCGCCCGCGACCGCTACCGCGTCGACGTCATTCTCGAGCCCTCGCGCTTTCTGGCCGAGCTCCCTGCCGAGGTCACCCAGTGCTGGGAGGTCCAGGCCGGCGAAACCCCCGCCGAGCTGGAAGCGGGAGGCACCTACGCCCTGCCAGACTTCCTGGATCCCGGGGTGAACTGACCCAGGCGCCTATCCCGCTGGGAGCCAGGAGTCGAAAGCCTCGCCCGCTCGCCCACTGATCGCCGACCTCACTCGACCCGCCTGGCTCGCTGGTTCGCGCCGTTCTGGTGCAGCACCAGAGCAGTGGCATGCCCGCGGCTGTCCGTCTCGAATGTGATCTGGGCGTCCACGACCTTGTAGAAGTAGTCGTTGGGACTCTCCGGGTACACCTCGAGCTTCGGCTGCCCGGTTGCCTGCACGAAGAGGTGGCTGC
>Ga0116171_10006570_pt1 | contig 10018 bp, 9 predicted proteins | sample AD_JPNHW2_MetaG_FD_89798 | JGI IMG/M metagenome (GOLD analysis project Ga0116171, IMG submission 89798) | Active sludge microbial communities of municipal wastewater-treating anaerobic digesters from Japan - AD_JPNHW2_MetaG | ecosystem: Engineered > Bioreactor > Anaerobic > Digestate | place...
GCTCCGCGCTGCGAAAAGTTTTTTATCGCATGTTCCGCCAGATGCAGCGGCATGGTGGCTGCATGGACGTCGGCATTCTCGTTTTCATTGGAGGCGGTTTTGCCCACATAGACATTCTGCAGCGTTCCGCGGTCGAAGTTGGCGGACGCTATCGCGCGGCTGGGATTCTTTTTTGCTGAAAATATGAAAACGTCTTCGAGTGCGGACGTCATAACTTTGGGAGGATAGGCGGGAGCAGCCGCGGGTTTGTACCACGCCCACTTATCAGCAAAATGCTCCCTGAAAACATGCAGATATTCGATGATGGTCAGCTTGTTATTGGCTATCATCTGCAGGTTTACCATAACGTAATCGCATTGTGCGAGTGCGAGGTCGGTAAAGTTTTTCAATAGATTCAGGTAATCTTCCGGTGTCAGGTCGTCATCCTGTCCTACGTATTTCGACTCGACCATGTTCTTGTTGCCGCCCATGTGATTCTCGCCGGCGTTATATGGCGGCGACGTGAAGCACAGCTGCGCACGTTCACCGGAAAAAAGTTTTGCGACCGTATTTACGCCCGTGCAGTCGCCGCAGATGAGACGATGCTGCCCCAATTGCCATACGTCGCCCGGCTTCGTCATCGCTTCGGCAGGCGGTTCGGGGACGTTCTGGGGCTCTGCAATATCATCCAGCTTGACGTTATCCAAAAGCTTTGAAAGTTCGGCGTCGCTGAATCCGATTGAAGACAGGTCGAATCCGCCGGCTTTTATGTCGGCTAGTTCCAGCGGAAGCAATTCCTTGTCCCATTCGGCGAGTTCGTTCGTCTTGTTGTCGGCGATTCTATACGCCTGAACCTGCTGCGGCGACATGTCGGTAGCGATATGTACGGGAACCTGTGTTAATCCAAGTTTCTTTGCAGCAAGCCAACGCGTATGGCCGACAATCAGAATCATGTCAGAATCCACAACCAGCGGTTGCCTGAATCCGAATTCCTTGATGCTCGCCGCTACTGCGTCAACCGCCTGCGCGTTTTTACGCGGATTGCGGTCGTAGGGCCTGATTTTGTCGATATCAAACATTTCGATGTGCATTAAATTTTTCCTTTTCTAAAAAATGTGCAATAGTCAGAATTGATGCCATGACTAATGAGAAAAAATACGTACTCGTGTCGGCATGCCTGCTCAATGAGCCCTGCAGATGGCACGGGAGGCGGGCGGGGTATTCGTCGTTCGTGAAAAAATACTGTCTTGAAAACCCGGAGGCCATTCTGGTTCCAGTGTGCCCCGAACAGCTCGGAGGACTCTCTACGCCCCGTCCGCCGTGTAAACGACGCAAGCAGCGCGTGTGGGAAACGTGCGCCGAAAAAGCTGAGCGAAAATATGTTACCGGGCCTGAAAGAACGGCGGAATTTTTGGCAGGTGCTAAAAAAGTGTTGCGAATCGCCAGGCGTAAAAAATGCAGGCTGGCGATTCTCACAAAATATTCACCCAGCTGCGACGCTGCCGGAATCACCGGCAGACTCCTCATCGACAGCGGTATAAGAATCATCAATACTTTCTGAATCTTCGATAGCAACAGCTTCGCAGTCCGCATCTTCGTTTCCAAGCCAGTATTTGCGCATACGCTGGAACGTCTTGTCGCCCTTGTACTGTTTCCACTTGAGACGTTTGACCAGCCGTTTCATCTCGTCGGCGAGCATCGGGTAATGTTTTTTGAGCGCGTCCCATTGGGCCGTTCTCTGGAAGGGGCACGCCCAGCACGCGGTACGTACAAAACCTTTTTCGTAACCTTTCCATAACTGCGGACGAAGTTTTTCAAGCTCGCAGTCGTAATCTTCCGCCGATGAACTGAAGAACGGATTCAATAATCGCGCCGTATGCGTTCCGAAGCCGACTTCCTGGTAGAGGTTCGATTTGCTGAGAGAAGTTTTCTGGTCAGAGCGCCCGCCTCGCATTATCAGGACTTTGCCTTCGCCGAATTCTTTTTCACGTTCCACGAATACGCGGTTGACGGCGTCGTTGATGAACCCGTGAATGCAGTCGCGGTACTTGCTGTCAGGCCAGGAATTTTTCTCGAACCAGTGTTTGATAATATTCACTTTCGGATGCAATAGGCGCAGAGGTACGTTACGCGATTCGCAGAAGCGTATGATATACGGAGTCAAGTCCGGGAATTCGGCGCCGGTCTCCACGAATACGGCCTCGAATGATTTGCCGAGTTTCTGCAATATCGGGGCAGCCCAGTTCAAAACGACTGTCGAATCTTTGCCGCCCGAATACTGGATGATGATATGCTCCGCAGCCTCGATGTACTGCATCGCGCCTACGTCGCCGAGCTTTTCGTCAGTCTCGATGTTACCACCTTCCTGCTCAGTATCCTTGTCGAGGTTTATAAGAAAATTTTCCAGAACGTCAGCGTCGAAGCCGAGTAGCGACAAGTCGTAATCGCCGGCCTGCAGGTCTGCAAGTTCCAGCGGGAGCAGTTCCTTGTCCCACGTGGCGATTTCACCAGTGGCGTTATCGGCGAGTCGATATGCCCTGACCTGGTCGGGCGAGAGATTCTCCGCGACGTGGACGGGAACGGTTTGAAGACCGAGCTGCTTTGCCGCCTTCCACCGCGTATGACCGACGATTATCACACCGTTCGTATCAATCACGAGCGGCTGGCGAAAACCATATTCGCGTATGCTCTTCGCGACAGCCTCCACGGCGGAATCGTTTTTGCGCGGATTGCGGTCGTAGGGCGTAATTGCGTCAAGTGGCCTGTTTTCAATTTTCATTTCCGTCATTGCAGAAAATCTCCTTAAAAAATTTTTATAAAAATTTGAGGGTTAAAAAATCGGCGATGATTTTTTGGCTTTCGCGGATTCCCTAAGGGCGGGAGGGAGAGGGTGCTTTATGCCCCTCTCTCCCCTCCCTTTAGGGAGGGAAAATCCATAAAGCATAAAGCAACGTATTTACAAGGACTTATGAGCTTTATGGGCAACTTTATAAATCATAAAGCATAAAGTTGCAAGTTACGCATTTTCAAGAGTTTGCAACTTTTTGACCGGTCAACTTTTTAAAAAGTTGGTCATAAAGTTGAATTCCATAAAGCAAACCATAAAGTTGATTTTCATAAAAATCACTCTTCACACGGTGGTTTTTTAGTGACGCTGTATAGCAGATATTTTTCACCTTCGGGCTTCCAGAAGTAGAGCAGGTTGCGTTCACGCGCCTGGACGAGAAGGTCGTTCGCTTTGGTCTCGCCTACGTTCATAAGTTCGCTCGCGCGATTGACTATATCCGTTCGCTTCAGAACTTCGCCTTCTTTGAAACACGTCTTGACCAGCGAATCCGCGTCCAGCCGAATGCGGTTCTGCGATTCGGTCTGCATTTTAGAGTTCGCACTGCGGTCAGGTTTTGCGCCTTCCAGGTCTTCTGGGTCATAGCCCGGGTCGTAATTCCATACCGGAAAATGCCATTTGAGCGATATCGGCTTAATGGGTTTCCACGAACGCACTGCTGCGTCAAAAACGACTACGCCTTCCTCCTGATGTCTTCTCAGGATTGTATGCGTATCGGCCGCCCTCGACTGTGCGCCTGCTCCGGCACCCACGTCCGTAACCGCCTTGCCGGCCTGTATGCCTTTCGAAGTATGATGAATCAGAACGAATGCGCAGCCCAGCTGGTCCGCCAGCCTGTCCAGGAAGTTGTACAGACCGCCGATACCGCGGTTATCGTTTTCATCCATCCTGTCCGGCATGAAACGATAGAAAGCGTCGAGGATTATCATCCTGTAAAAACCCTTCCCGAACCTTTTTAAATAGTTGCCGATAAAATAGAGGTCACGCAGATGTCCGCGAATAGGTTTTATATGAACGTCGTCCAGTGCTTCCTGCGGCATGTTGCGGGCTTTCGCTATCTGGTCCAACCTGTCCACCAGAAGATTCAGATGCAGTTCGTTATCGAGCAGAAGGACTCTGCCTTTCCTGGTACTGTACCTGCCGAGCCACTTGTCGCCGGATGCTACAGCCAAAGCGAGGTCGGTCGCCAGCCAGCTCTTTCCCGTCTTCGGGGGAGCTATCAGGTTCATCGTCTCGCCTTCTCGCAGCAAGCCTTCGATTATCGGGGTATTCAGAGGACTTTTGTCACGTATAAGATGGGACGCCACGTGAGGAGGCTGTTTCCAGAAGGCTTCGTCCTGTTTATTCCACTCCGCGGCATAGGCATCCGGGGACGTTCCGATTATTTTCGAAATGTCGGCCCCGCAATTTTTTTCTGCAACTGGTAAGGTTCCAAAACCTATGGTATGCAGATCGCTTGCCGCCGTGGAAAAATCTCCGTCATGCTCGAGCATCGCGTAAATGCTGAACGGCGAATAGCCTTTTCCCTGCTCGAACGGATGCGCATTTGACGAAAAGACATAAAAGACTCCCTTTTCGGCGGAATAGGTGGCTGACCACGATTTACCTTCCTTGCCGGGGCGACGCCAGTATTCGTTGCCGTTACTGCATGACACCAGTTTCCATCCGTGCTTTTCGAGAACTGTTCGGAAATCTCCTCGTGAATTGAATTCATCACCGGGACGCGTTCCGCCGTTTTCGACAGCCGTTTTTTTCGGAGATTCTTCCGCATGAACCTGCTCTGCAGGAACATGACTGTTAAGCTCCCATGCAGCCGTCAACAGCGAAATTCTTTCAACTTCAGTTATGACCGGTATGTCATCAAACGAACCTTGAGTTAATGAATAACCTTCGGTAGGCGCACATAAGAACAGTCCGCCTTCACCACGTGTCTCAATCTGCGTCACGATGAAATACATGACGCCGTCTCCATCGACCGACACCTGGTATTTTTTATCGTTATGCCATACGTACTCCTTTCCCTTGTGGTTGATGATTTCCTCGTCGGAGAGGTCTATACGTTTCTGGGCGAGCTTGATATTGCCGCACACCTTCGATTCACACCTGTAAAAAACGTGCCTGCCGCCTGACTGGGTAGTTTCGACTACAAGTTTTTCAAAAAGCTCGCCAGAAATCTTCGCTTTCCAAGCGTCGAACAATCCGGCCTTGTCGTCAAAGTCCAGAAGTTCGAGATTGCCCGACACCTCGCCGCACACCACGCACACGGCGTCATGTTCATTGGCGAACCATGCGTCAACTTCGGTTTGAGTGGGTAATCTCTTTTTAAAAGAACTCCATTTGCCGACGCGGGGAGACTTCGTAGTCCGGCTCGCAGGCAATACGCACAAGCCGGCGGAAAGATATTTATCCGCTATCTTTTTTAAAGAATTAAAAAAATTAAAAGCATTTAGATCATCTCTCATACGACTACCTTTTTCGTTTTTTGTGATTTTTGGGCCTGTTTAAGTTTTTCAGCCGATTCCTGCCTCTTTCTGCGAATCAGTTCTTCGATATCTTCCGCCTCCCAGCGGACGAGACGGCCTAACCTTATGCACGGCGGCATCAATCCGAGATCATTTTGCCGGTAAACGCAGGTGACACTGCAGTTCATCCGCCTGGCAACCTCGGCAACCGTCATAAGTTTTTTAGGGGCGCTTTCTTCCTGTTCTTTTTCTTCAATTTCTTCCATTTTTTTCATTTTTTTCATTTTTTTCATTTAAAAAACCTCATATTTTCCAGCCTAAAACGGCAGATCGTCATAATCGACGGCGACGTCATTTGCTGCAAAATCGCCTTCGCGTTCATCCGCGCCGTCAAGCCGCGGCGGAATTTCACCAAGGTCGCAGCGTATTATCCTCGGAAACTTTTCACCCGCCTTCGTGCGGACTACAATCCGCTCCGGTTCGGCAAGTGCGCCACCTCGTGCGAGTTCGACGGCCTCTTCAGCCCGCAGCGGTACCGGTTCATGGCTGCGTTTCTTCCACCACGCCACGGCCTTGTTACGTGCGTAGCCAGTATGTTCGAAACAGACCCATTCCTTTATATATTCGTTCATACCTACGCGGTATTCGACACGCATACTCGCCGGCGCATCGTCAGGCGCGTTGAACTTCACGTGAACGTAATATTCCACGTCCTCGACTTCATAGCTCGTGTCGGCAGAATCCTGCGACATAATCGAATCCTTCGCAGCAGTCGCCTCATGGTGCAGCTCACGTTCCGATTCAACAGTAAATTCATGTCCGCATCCAGGACAGTGATGACAGCCGACGTGAACTATCTCGCCGCACTTCGGGCATTCCTTCAATGGCACATCAACTTTGCCGGAATTGTTTCCTGGCTCCCTGATTTTCAGTGCGTCTATCGGCCCGTGGCGAAGTATATTCCCGCCGTAGTCCAGGACGAGACAATCTTCCTTGCCTTCACACAGGCGAAATCCGCGTCCGACCATCTGGTAATAGAGGCCCATCGAATTGGTAGGCCTGAGCAGTACGACGCAATCGACGTTCGGCGCGTCAAAACCGGTAGTCAGAACATTTACGTTAGCCAGGAACTTCAACTCACCCGTCTTGAAGCGATGAATCATCAGTTCACGCTCGAGGCCGGGAGTCTCACCGCAGACGAATCCGCATTCCACGCCGGAAAGTCTCTTTATCGTTCCCGCAACGTGTCTGCCGTGGTCTACGCCCGACGTAAAAATCAATACGCTCCTGCGTTCGACAGTCAGATCGATAATCTCGCGGCAGGCCGATTCAACAAGTGTAAAACAATCCATCGCGGCTTCGACTTCATCGGCGACGAATTCTCCGCAGCGAATATGAAGATTGTCGAGATTGGCCTTGGTCTTGCCCGCCTTGCTGCGCAAAGGACTGAGGAAACCGCCATCGATAAGTTCACGCACGCCAATTTCATAACAGATGCTATTTAAAAAATGGTCGCCCTGGCATATGACGCCGCCCTTGAGCCTGTACGGAGTAGCTGTCAGGCCGATAACGCGAACGTGCGGATTGATTTTGAGCGCCTCTTCCAGGAATGAACGGTACATCCCTTCTCCCGAAAGCGGTATCAGGTGCGCTTCGTCACAGAGAATCAAATCGAACGGGTCGAACTTATGCGCCCTGCGGTACACGCTCTGGATACCAGCGAGAATGACCGGCTGGTAGGTCTCCCTCGCATTGAGTCCGGCCGAATAAATGCCTACGTTCAGATCGGGAGCCATACGCTGGAGCGTTTTGGCCGACTGCTCCAATAATTCCTTTACGTGCGCGAGAATAAGAACCCGCCCATTCCATTTTTGAACTGCGTCTCGGCAGAGCGTCGCTATTACCGGGGTCTTGCCGCCTCCGGTCGGAATGACTATGCACGGATTGTCATCCCGGCTGCGGAGGTGGCTGTAAACCGAGTCGATTGCATCCTGCTGGTAGGGCCGAAGCGTAAACGGCTCAGCAGCCGGAGGTGCAATCAGCGGTAGCATCTGAATCGACCTCCCGGCCCTCAGCCGTCTTCATCATCCGCCCAAGCGACCCGACCAGGGCCCGACAGTAGTCGCCGCCTTTGACGCCCAGAATTTCACGCGAAGCCGTCTCGACATTCTCGCACAGCCCGGCCCTGATACCGGCGAGACGTTTTTTAATCTTTCTGGATTTGCCGGAATCGCCGTTGTTTTCGCCGATATTCGCGGTATTCATGGTGATTTCCCTGCCACTTCGGGGATCGACATACTTCCGGCTGTTATCTCCAGCCTGCGGAATTTCCGCAGGCTGCGCATCCCTGAAAAGGCGAACCGTCTTTTCGTCAACACCGCAACGCCGGGCGATTTCCCGGCTCGACCACTGCGACCATTGCGTATCTTTCAGCATGGTCTCTACAGCCCTGCGTTTGTCGGCGTTACTACGACGCAGGCCGTGTGAAGCATTCGCGCCGAGCGAATACAGTATCGCGTCACGCTGCGTACCATTACGCCGGTCTGTTGCGATTGCGCTCTTGCCGATAAGTTTACACGCGCTGTAACGATGAAAACCGTCGGCGAGCCACAACCTGTTACCGTCGTCAAACGCTATTACCGGCGGGAACGTATCGCCGCGCTGCATCGCTTCGGCATATTCCATCACTACGTCGTCTTCGATCTTCAGCCTCGCCTGCGTTCCGCCGTCAAGACGGAATCTTTCGAGAGGCTGCATTTCAATTTCGTCAGACATTTTTTAAAAAATCCTTTCTAAAAATTTTTTTCATAGTTATCTGTGAATTCGCGGCCGCAGAACGGACACGAGTTCATGGTCTTAATCGGCGTGATTACGATGTGCAGATGCCCGGAAGACTCCGGGGGCTTTCGCCTGACGATAAGAATGTCCACCTGGTGGTCGTCATCGTAAATTTGTGCGTGGGTAAGAGAATCGAGACTGGCTTTGAGAATGTTGTCGAGGTCTCTGCGTCTTCTGTCGGGAGGAAACGCATCCATGCAAAGAGCTATGCGACCTATGAACGGCGGCTTACCGCCGCCGGCCAGGGTCGCGCAGACTTCTGCGCGATAGTCCCGGCCGGCTTTGGAGATGATCGTTCTGCCCCGAAAATTCCGCCAGTAGTGATTCACGCTCGGTGGAAAAGGCAGTTGCAGTTCCATTTTTTTAACTCCGGCTCCACGGAGGCGTATCGGAATTGCCGCCTGCAGACTGCTTCGGCGTCTGACCTGCCGCCTGATTCGCAGGCGCAGTCTGCTTTTCAATCGGCGAGTAGTACGAAACTTCATTCGTCATCTCGTCCGTGTCATCGCGTTTCTTAAGTTTAACTTTCACCAGCAGCGGGATATTGTGAAGCTCAGCAGAATCGCCCGGACTCATCACGCCCACCGCACGGCAGATTGACGAAAGTTTTCCGCGTGCGATGGTCTGAGTAAGTTCCTTGGGATGGTTGATGCACAGCCTGTCCCAGACCTTGCGTCCTTCGAACTCGCCTTCGACGACGGTAAGCTCGAGTTCGAGATAGCTGCCGTCTCCGTTTTTCGTGGGCTTTATCTCGCTGGCGGTTATCGCCATCGGATATTTTCCAGCGGCAATAGGTTCAAAGTTTTTCAAAAAATCATCAGGTTCGTAATCGTTCGCGTCGTATCCGTTCAGGTCAGCCATTGTTTTCATCCTTTTTGTTAGAAGTTGTTTCGTCAATAACTTCCGCCTGTTCCGTAGAGGCGGCATTGATGTTTGCCAAAATACCGTCAAACAGCGGCTGCCATGCGAGCGGCAGTTCGCCCGGAAGCGAGTAGCGGTTCTTGGCTACGCAGGCCGGGGAACCTACGCATCGCAGAATCCTGTCGCCTCCGTTTTTGCCGAGGCCCGAAGCAATGGTCCGCGTCTTGTTGAATCCGGCGTCCTCACTCTTGGTGATGATTTTCCGCGTGGCAAACAGAATCGCGTCGAGCCATTCGCACAGAAGCGCGTTGGCGTGCTTGTGCAGCCGTGGCGAATATCGGTCATACGCGGTATGCTCCGGGTCGGCGAAAGTTTCCACCTTTGCGTGGGCCAGGATGATTACGCACATGTCGCGTTTGAGACGCAGTGTCTCCATGCCGTCGATGATACGACGCCAGCATGTCAGCGCGTGCGTGTAGCCCCTCGCATACCCGCCGTCCACTTTTTCGATGGAGTCTACGCCGTAATCCTCGCAGAGTTTGTCCCATATCAGACGTTCCAGCCAATCGGCGGAATCCACTACCACGCTCTGGTAATCGTGATCTTCCATGACCAGAGCGCCGATTGCAGATTCCACGTCCGCAAAAGATTTTGCTAATGGAAAACTGTCGCAGGCTATCTGGTCGAGTCCGTCTTCTGTCGGAATGAAAATTGCTTTCGGCGCCTGCGACGCCAGCGTCGACTTACCTATGCCTTCTATTCCGTACACCATGAGTCGCGGCGGACGGCTGCGCCGCCCTGAATGCACTTTGTCCATTAAATTCATGTTAAAAATTCTCCTGAAAGGGTTAAAAGAGTTTGGGGATTGATTGGAAAAATCGTTTTTGCTTTTTAAAAAATCACCGGTGATAGGCGCCGCTGGAATCGAACCAGCGAGCGGATTTTTTTGATTATTACCGCCGACCGTCACGCCGTGAAAACAGCTTTGGATATTTTGAGTTAATTTTAGTTTACAAACCTCAGCTGCCGCACA
>Ga0116171_10006571_pt1 | contig 10018 bp, 11 predicted proteins | sample AD_JPNHW2_MetaG_FD_89798 | JGI IMG/M metagenome (GOLD analysis project Ga0116171, IMG submission 89798) | Active sludge microbial communities of municipal wastewater-treating anaerobic digesters from Japan - AD_JPNHW2_MetaG | ecosystem: Engineered > Bioreactor > Anaerobic > Digestate | place...
TATTAATAAACAATTAGTATCTATTTTAAGTAAATAAATTTTATAAAGTTTTAAAATTAATCTCTTTTAAACACAATAACCTAAGTTCTTGAGTTAAAGGATCCAGCATATTTAATCCTATAAAATAAGGTTTATATTTTGATACCCTACAAGAAATTAAACTATAATATAATATAAATATGAATGAGAGATATTTCCAAAGAAAACTAGTAAAAGAAAAGTCATTATTAATAGATGATTTGGATATCAGTATTCGTCTTTATCAGTTTTTAAAAAATCATATAGGCATCGTTTCTTTAGATGAATTATCAAATAAAACAGAAAAGGAAATAAAAGAAACTCGAGGTTTTACTTCTCCAAATTTGAAAGAACTAAAATCTTTATTACAAGAGAATGGTTTATCATTAAAAATAGAAGATAATGAAATTTTAAAAAATGGCTTGGTAAATGAAACAGAAAAATTAAAAAACAAAATAAATAAAATTGAGAATTATACAGATTTGTACAATATATATGGAATAATTAAAAATGGAGTGACTTTAGACGAAAATAATAAAATTATTCTCTCTACAGAATTAATGGATGAAGGGTGGAAAACAGGCATGACATTTCAAGAAGGACTGGATGATAAACAAAGTATAAGTGCTGTTTTGTCTGAGATAGATAGTAAGAAGTTTTTATATGATATCAAAATAGCTTTTCTTCGCGACGAACCATTTTCAAAGATTCGTTGCTTACTTTTAAAATATAAAGATCTCTAATTACATTAATTCTCAGGTTTGAAATTTGATAAATTCTTCGATGTTTCTTGACTTGAATGCTATAATAAACTTATGAAAATAGAGGTATTAGGTTCAGGGTGTCCAACCTGTAAAAAGTTATATGAAATAACTCAAAAAGCAGTAAGTGAATTGGGGTTAGATGCAAACGTGGAGTATACGACTGATGTCCAAAAGATAATCCAAATGGGTTTAATGCAAAGCCCAGTTTTAGCAATAAATAATAATCCTGTAATGGTTGGATTTAATTCCGATATAGAAAAAATAAAAGGAATCATTAAAAGAAATATATGAATATATTTTATCCCCTTCAAGTATTTGCTGGTTGGCTGACTTACTCTGTTTTTAATATTTCCCCTAACACTACACTATCTAGTGCAATTAATTTCTTCATCTATGATACAATCAAAATTTTTATTTTGCTAGTAGTCATAATTTTTGTCGTTTCAATAATTCGTTCATATTTGCCACCAGAGAAGATAAGAGCCATTTTGTCTCATAAAAATAAATATGTTGGAAATATCATTGCTTCATTACTTGGGATCATTACGCCATTTTGTTCATGCTCTGCAATCCCGTTATTTTTGGGTTTTGTTCAGGCTGGAGTTCCACTAGGGACTACTTTTTCTTTCCTTGTAGCATCACCGATGATAAATGAAGTTGCTCTTGTCTTACTTCTTGGAATGTTTGGCTGGAAGATTGCTTTGATTTATATAGTAAGTGGCCTGTTAATTTCCATATTTTCTGGAATAATTATAGGTAAATTGAAAGTAGAAAATTTGGTTGAGTCATTTGTCTATCAAAATACTATTAATGCGGATGTAAATCTACCAGCAATGACCAAAAAGGAAAGAATTGTTTATGCTAGAGATTATACTTTAGATATTCTTAAAAAAGTTTGGTTATATATTTTGATCGGTATCGGGGTGGGTGCTTTGATACACGGGTATGTACCATCTGATTTCTTGGCTTTATATGCAGGAAGTGATAAATGGTATGCTGTGCCACTGGCTGTCATTTTAGGTGTACCTCTCTACTCAAATGCAGCTGGAGTTATTCCTCTTGTTTCAGCTTTAACAGAAAAAGGCGTGGCAATGGGAACAACACTTGCTTTTATGATGTCCATAACGGCCTTGTCTTTACCTGAGTTTATGATTTTGAAGAGAATCATGAAAACTAAATTAATTTTAATTTTTGCCGGAATTGTTGGTGTTGGAATAACGATTACTGGGTACCTATTTAATTTTATTTTGAAGTAATATTTTTAATACAAAAATTTAGTTAACTAATGATATTTACACCCTTTCTTTTCCTTCGCAAAACATTTATAATTTAAGTATTATTAACTTAATTATTAATATATATGTTAAAAGGATTTAAACAGTTTATTTTAAGGGGTAATGTGGTGGATCTGGCTGTCGGTGTCGTTATCGGAGCCTCTTTTGGCTCTGTTGTTAATTCTTTGGTTAAGGATATATTAACTCCGTTTATCGCTGCTATATTTAAAGCACCAGATTTCTCTGGGCTTATGTTCACTATCAACGGTAGTAAGTTTATGTATGGTAATTTCATTAATGCTTTCATTGCATTTATCATCGTCGCAGCGTCCGTTTATTTCTTTGTAGTTACTCCCATTAATACTTTGATTGCAAAAACAAGGAAGGAAAAACCGCTTGACCCTACGACAAAAAAATGTCCTGAATGTCTGAGTGAAATACCGATAGATGCCAAGAAGTGCGCTTTTTGTACATCAATTGTTTTATAATTATTTATGAATAAAAAGATCAAAAAAGAAACAAAAATAAATAAAAATAATAAACAAAATACAAAAAAAAGAATTGTTATGATTTCTGGGGGATTTGATCCGATACACATAGGTCATATAAGATATATGCAAGAAGCGAAGAAACTCGGAGATCATCTTGTAGTTGTTATAAATAATGATAATTGGTTTGAAGTTAAAGGGAAACCTGTTTTTATGCCAGCAATAGAAAGAAAGGAAATTATAGAAGCAATTGGTTGTGTTGATGAAGTCATCATTTCCTTACATAAAAAGGGGACTAAAGATATAAGTGTTGCCAAAGAAATAAGAAAAATTAAACCAAATGTATTTGCAAATGGAGGAGATCGTAGCCCTAAAATTGTAGACATACCATCTGCTGAATATCTGGTTTGTAAGGAACTTGGCATAGATATGGTTTTTAATGTTGGGCGTGGTGGCAAGGTCAGGAGTTCATCTGATTTGCTCAAAGATTACTCTAAGAAGATCAGAAAATAATTAGATGTTGAAAAAATTTTTTTACATACCAAAGGCAGCTAGAGGTTTAATTATTCTTACTATCATATTGGCAACTGTGAGGATTTTTGTGTTTAAAACAATAACTTCAAATTATATTTATTGGAATATATTTTTGGCGGGCATACCTTTATTTATCAGCTCTCTCATGTTTTACTTCAGTGAAAAAAATAAGCTTAATAAAACTATTCTAATTATAAGTATAATTGTTTGGTTGCTATTTTTGCCGAATGCTTTATATATTGTGACTGACTTGATACATGTAGGAAGGATTCGGATGGTACCTACGATGTTTGATGCCGTACTCGTGTTCTCCGCAGCTCTTTCAGGAGTTATACTTGGTATGTCATCTATCCTGCAGGTTGAAAATATTCTAGCAAAGTTGTATTCAAAGAAATGCGTATCTAAGGTGATAATATTTTCAATCTTGTTTGCAAGCTTTGGTGTATACATTGGAAGATTTCTTAGATTTAACAGCTGGGATATTATTACAGATACTGTTTTACTTTGGGTGAACATTAAGGAAATATTTATAAACCCGATAATTAATTTTGGAGCATTTCTATATACAATTTTATTTTTTTCACTTTTCTATATTTTATATATTACATTTAAGCATTTAGAACTAAAATGATAAATCTAAATAAAAAAATAATAGCTTTTGATCTCGATGGTACTCTCGCTCTAAGTAAACAGCCTCTTACACTTGAGATGGCGGCGACTATATTTCCGCTTGTTAAAGAAAAAAAAGTTGCGATAATCTCAGGGGGATCATTTGAACAATTTAAGAAACAGTTTTTACCAAATTTCATTCCTGCCCCGGGAGATTTTGAAGATATTTATGGGAATTTAATTTTACTACCAACAAGTGGAAGTAAGAGATATCAGTATAGTTTTTCTTTGAAGGATTGGATTATTACGGATATTGAGAAAATGCAAGATGATATTAAAGAAAAGGCATTAAAAATTTTGAAGGATTATGTGGCAACTGGTAAATATGGTATCGGAGCTCTTGTGAAAGGGGATGAAGTTGTGGAAGATAGATTAACTCAAATAACCATGTCTGCCCTTGGACAACATGCTTCGATTGCAAATAAAAAAGTTTGGGATCCAGACCAGAAGAAACGTTTGAAAATTAAAAAAGAGCTTGAGCCACTATTACCAGAACTTGAAATAAACATTGGAGGGACAACTTCGCTAGATTTCTTAGCTAAAGGGTTTAATAAAGCCAAGGGTCTTTTACGACTTTTAGATACCTTGGAAATGAAAAAAGAGGATATGCTTTTTGTTGGAGATGCAATATTTCCTGGTGGTAATGATTATTCTCCTTATGAAGAGGGTATAGATTGCGAAAAGGTTTCCGGTCCAGAAGATGCCAAAAAACTCATAAAATCTTGGATGAAATAATGTTATAAACAAAAAATATTGATTATGGTATAATCACATAATGACGATGAAAGATAATTTAAATATTTTTGAAGAAGAAAGGCCGTGGGGGGCTTATCGTAGGTTCACAGATAATAAATCTTCAACGGTTAAAATTATTACAATTAATCCAAATGAGGAATTAAGTTTGCAAAGCCATTCCAAAAGAGAAGAATTTTGGCGAGTCATAAGAGGAGACGGAATCTTTGAAGTTGGAGATAAGAAAATTATTGTTGAAGATGGAAGTGAGCAGTATGTTCCTCTAAAAACTAAACATAGAATGCAAGCTGGTAGTGAAGGTATGGATGTTCTTGAAATATCCTTTGGAGAATATGATGAAGGTGACATTGTTCGTTTTGAAGATAAATATGGCAGGGTGTAGATAATTATTTTTGATAATGGTGAAGAAATCAAAGCCAAAAAAGAAAATTGTTAAAAAATTAAAGCCACAAAAAAAGGTTAAGGCAGTTAAAGTTGCAAAAAAGAAAGTCAAAAAGATTTCTTCTAAAAAAAATTTAAAATCTAAACAAAAAACAAAGACAAAAATAAAAAATAAAAAACTGGTTTTAAAAATAATAAAGAAAAAGATTCTACCCAAGGTATTAAAATCTAAAAAGAAAATTATCCCAAAGAAGAAGAAAGCTATCTCCAAGAAAAATATTAATCCAGAAATTAAACTTAAGAGAAGATCGGAAAATCCAATAATTTCTCCACGTGCATACTCGTGGGAGTCACAAGGCGCTTTTAATCCAGCAGCTATTTACACGGGTGGCAAGGTGCATTTGTTCTATAGAGCGTTAGGTAATGACGGTATCTCACGAATTGGCTATGCTTCAAGTGATGATGGAATTAATTTTGACACACGGTTATCTTATCCAGTATATATAGCAGAAAACAAACAAGAAGCACAAAAGCATTGGCCTTTTACAACGCCTGCAAGATTGGTTTTTGATCCGGATATCTATACCTCTGGTGGTGGTTGGGGAGGGTGTGAAGATCCGAGAACAGTGCTTATAGATGGCAATATCTATATGACCTTCAATATGTTTAATGGTTGGGATTCTATGAGAGTAGCTGTGACTTCTATTAAAGAAGAGAATCTTAATAACCAGAAGTGGATTTGGGAGGGTTTCTCATATTTATCAAGAGGGAATAGGCAGAAAAATTGGGTTCTTTTCCCAGAAAAGATAAATGGAAAATTTGCATTATTTTATAACCTAGATAAAGGAGATCCAGATAGGGTCCATATCGCTTTTATAAATCAATTGAATATTCTTGAAACCCCATCTAAAGAAGAAGCCCTAGACCCTCAACTTATCCCAGATCACGAGGTCGCATGGCATTATAGAACACGCAGTGCTGCTTGTCCCCCAATAAAAACAAAGGATGGATGGTTGCTCATTTATCATGCTATGGATAAAAAAGAACCAAATAGATATAAGGTTGGAGCCATGTTGCTTGATTTGAAAAATCCAGAAAAAGTATTATATCGAGCACAAAATCCCATTCTTGAACCAGATGAATGGTACGAAAATGATTATAAACCGGGTATAGTTTATGCAAATGGTGCTATTGTTAAAGATGGAACGCTTTTTGTATATTATGGAGGAGGTGATAAATATGTTGGAGTGGCAACTATTAATCTGAATGAGTTGTTGGAAGATTTGAAAAATAGTAGAACGATAAAACTAAAAACAAGCAAAAGTATAGTTAAATAATTTTCATGTACGTAGCCAAGAGATCACAATACAATCCAATACTGATTCCTAATAAAGACCATTATTGGGAAGAGTTTGCGACTTTCAACATGAGTCCAATTAGAAAAGGTAAAAAATATTTTGGACTTTATAGAGCCATATCAGCTTTTGATAAAATAACAACTCAGCCACAAGTATCAGTCATTGGTATTGGTAAAAGTAAGGATGGTATACATTTTGAAGATAGAGTTCCATTTATAGTACCGGCAGAGCCATGGGATATACATGGTTGTGAAGATCCTCGTGTGACTTATTTTGAAGGCAAGTATTATATTTTTTATACCGCACTATCTGGATATCCATTTAATGCGACGAACATAAAAGTAGCGGTTGCGGTATCTAGAGATTTAAAAAGTGTAGAAGAAAGACACTTGGTTACTCCTTTTAATGCTAAAGCCATGACACTTTTCCCTGAACGTGTTGATGGAAAAATAAAAGTTATTTTTTCTTACCATACTGATTTACCTCCTGCAAAAATGGCGGTAGCCGAGCTTGATGAGATAGAACAACTTTGGGATCAAAATTTTTGGAGGAAGTGGGAAGAGGATGTGAATTCACATACAGTTGATTTTCGTAGAAATGAATATGATCACCTAGAGGTTGGAGCTACACCAATCAAGACAAAGTATGGATGGCTTCTTATATATTCTCACATTCAGAATTATTTTCCTCACCCAGATCACTTGGATCGCATTTTTGGGATAGAGGCGCTTCTTCTTGATTCGAATGATCTCACAAAAGTTATTGGACGTACCAAGGGTCCGATACTTGCCCCAGAAGAACCATATGAATTAGCCGGGTATGTGTCAGATGTTATTTTCCCGACAGGAGCATTGATTGATAAAGATAAGTTAAGTATATACTATGGAGCGGCAGATACTACTACTTGTGTAGCATTTCTAAGTTTGAAAGATTTAATTTCAAGTATGTATATAGAGACTAAAGATGATTGGTATTTCAAGAGAGGAATGACAAATCCAATAATATCTCCTAAACCAGAAAATAAATGGGAATCTACTGCAACCTTTAATCCAGCTGCAATATATTTGAAGAAAAAAATTCATATATTATATAGAACACTAGCTGATGATAATACGTCATATGTCGGTTACGCTTCGAGCTATGATGGCTTCAGTATTGATGAAAGATTGAATGAACCAGTATATGTTCCAAGAGAAGATTTTGAAATGAAAAAAGTACCTAATGGTAATTCTGGCTGTGAAGATCCGAGAATAACCGAGATTGGTGATAATCTTTACATGTGCTACACCGCGTTTGATGGAATTGGTCCACCTCGTGTAGCTGTATCATTTATTAAAGTAAAAGATTTTATATCTCACAAATGGAATTGGTCAAAACCAGCGATTATCACTCCTCCAGGCTTTGACGATAAAGATACTTGTATTTTCGGAGAAAAGTTGAAGGGTGGATACTTTGTTGTACATCGGGTTGGTAATGAAATTTGCGGTGATTATCTAGATTCTTTGGATTTCTCAAAAGAAACAGTTAATAAGTGTATACGTATTATAGGTCCCCGAGTAAATGCATGGGATAGTCTGAAGGTTGGGATCTCAGCTCCTCCAATAAAAACAAAATATGGCTGGCTCTTACTTTATCATGGGGTTTCCAAGAGTCATTCGACTTATCGAGTGGGAGTTGTACTTCTTGATCTTAAAGACCCTGCTATCGTTCTTGCCAGATCTTCAGATGCTATTTTTGAACCAGAGGAAGAATATGAGAAGAGGGGGGTTGTGAACAATGTAGTTTTCCCTTGTGGGATGGTTGTTAAGGGTGATTTATTGTACATATATTATGGGGGAGGCGACAAGGTCACCGGAGTAGCGACAATGAAACTCTCAAATATTTTGGGTGCACTTGTTCGTGGCATGAAGTTCAACAAAATGTAGGGAGTGGAATTTTTATAAATATGTGTTATATTAATAAAGGGCATATGCCCTTTATTTTTTTATGGAAAAAGATTATAACAATATACACAGAAGACTTGTTATTAAGTATTTTTGGCAGGTAATGTCTCGTTACAAACTTGCATTTTTTACTTTTCTAACAACTACATCAATTGCACTTATAATAGATGTGTATGTACCATTGCAATATCTTAAACTTTGGGATGTCTTAAATAAGAATGATTTTTCTTTTATAAAAGATGCTCGCAGTATAATTTTATTCATACTAATATTAAATATTATTAGATGGTTATTCAGACGTGTTGGTCAGTATATAAATGCTTACTTCCAATCAAGTGTCATGGCTGGTTTGCGCAACCAAGCTTTCTCTTATATGATAGGCCATTCTAATAATTTCTTTTCTAATAATTTTGGTGGTTCACTTACACAGAAGATTAATAAATATGCCAGAGCTTTTGAAAAGATAATGGATAGGATGGTTTCTGATGGATTACCGTTATTGTTTCGAGGAGTTGGAACTATTATTGCTATTTACACACTTTATCCGAGGTATGCTCTCATGTTCTCTGTGTTTTGTGTGATATTTCTTGCTACAGCTTTAATATATACTAGATTAAAATTAAAGTATGATGTTATTGCCGCTCTGTCAGATACTAAAACTACCGGGGCTCTAGCCGATTCAATCGGTAATCATTCATCTATACAACTTTTTACGGGGCACGATTATGAAAAAGAGAAAGTTGGTAGTATCGTCGAGATTCAAAGGAAGGCTACGTTTTTTAATTGGTTTCTTTGGGATACATTGGGTGCTATAGAAGCATTATATCTTGTTGGTTTCGAATTTATAATATTTTGGATTGCTATTAAAGATTGGGAAGTGGGTGTAATAGGATTACCAGTTATTGTGCTATTACAAACCTATTTGTTTAGATTAGTCGAAAATCTCTGGAGTTTTGCTGGTATCACTAAGACTTTTTATGATTCTTTCGCGGATGCTCAAGAAATGGCTTTAATTCTTGATACTCCATATGAGATAGATGATGCAAAAACCGGTGATAGTCTTTGTGCATTTCAAGGCAATATTAGCTTTGATAATGTAACTTATATTTATGAAAATAATAATTCAAAAGTTTTTGATAGCTTTTCTATTGACATAAAAGCGGGACAAAAGGTGGCACTCGTCGGTTCTTCTGGTGCAGGAAAGTCAACTTTTGTTAAGCTTTTGATGAGATTATTTAATTTGACCAATGGTAGAATATTGATAGATGGTGTTGATATATCCATGATTCCCCAAGAAAAATTAAGAGAACAAATTGGTTTTGTTCCACAAGACCCAATTCTATTTCATAGGACATTAATGGAGAATATACGTTATGGTAGAAGAAATGCGACAAATGAAGAGGTAAAAGAGGCTGCACGTCTTTCTCATTGTGATGATTTTATAAATAAATTACCATTAGGTTTTGACACATATGTTGGTGAAAGAGGAGTTAAATTATCTGGTGGAGAAAGACAACGTGTGGCTATTGCTCGTGCTATTTTAAAGAATGCTCCGATATTGGTACTTGATGAAGCTACTTCAGCTCTTGATTCTGAATCCGAAATCTTGATTCAAGATGCTCTAAATAATTTGATTAAAAACAAGACAACAATTGTTGTTGCTCATCGTCTGTCAACTATAAGAAAAATGGATAGAATAGTTGTTATAGAAGATGGAAAAATAATCGAAGATGGTAATCATGATGATCTTATCAAGAAAGAGAGTGGTATTTATAAAAAGCTCTGGGATATTCAAGCTGGTGGTTTTAGTGTTAAACTTGGGATTTAATTAATCCA
>Ga0116171_10006574_pt1 | contig 10016 bp, 4 predicted proteins | sample AD_JPNHW2_MetaG_FD_89798 | JGI IMG/M metagenome (GOLD analysis project Ga0116171, IMG submission 89798) | Active sludge microbial communities of municipal wastewater-treating anaerobic digesters from Japan - AD_JPNHW2_MetaG | ecosystem: Engineered > Bioreactor > Anaerobic > Digestate | place...
ATCCTCAAGATTTAAAGAAATGTTTTGAAGAGGTTACAGGAAAAAATGTAAGTTGGTATTTTGATGATATTCTTGGAACGAGCAAAAAGATTGATTACGCTATAACAAATGTAAAGAACGATAAGGTTACCATTAAAAATAATGCTTCATTGAATTCCCCTTTCTGCATTACGGGTATAGATAAAAGTAATAGAGTTTTATTTACCAATTGGTATGATGGATTTGAAGGGAAAAAGGAAATTAAGTTTAATCCAGAAAAAGTAAGCAAACTCAAAATTGATTACTACGAGGCAGTTCCCGAAGTCAACCGTAAAAACAATACAATTAAAACTAGCGGAATTCTTCGAAAGGTTGAACCGTTAAATTTAAAAATGGTTCAGCTGTTTGATAATCCTGATAAAACACAACTAGGTATTTTACCTTCAATGGGTTGGAATAATTATAACCAGTTTATGCTAGGCGCTGTTTTCTACAACTATATTTATGTGAGCAAGTTCTCTTATCAACTGATGCCAATGTATGGTTTTGGAAATAGTAATATAGCAGGATCGGGTAAATTGACTTATCATATTTATCCTAAAGGTACTATTATTCAGAACATATATTTGAGCCTTTCAGGTATTCAATATGCCTATGAATCGAACTCATCATCGAATTTTCAGAGGTTAAGGTTACAATCAGATATTTTGTTCAAGAAATCATACCCCCGAAGCCCTATATCGAATAAGCTAACATTGAATGGAGTATACAGCTCATTGGTTGCAGATTCTTCTGGTTCGGAAAAGGATGCAATGTTCTATAACCTAAAATATTCGTTTAAAAATTCTACAATATTGCATCCGTACTCATTCGATGTCAATTTGCAGTATAACGAAAACTTCATGAAAACATGGTTGGTGGGAAATTACCATGTTCCTTATGATAGATCAGGACGGGGATTGAATCTGAGGTTTTTTGCAGGTAGTTTTATTTTTAGTAATACTAATTTGATGAGTAATTATGAGTTAAAACTTAGTGGAACAAGTGGAAGCGAGGATTATCTATATGAGAATATCTATTTAGGACGATTTGAAAATGTCAAAAATAATGGGAACAGCCTACTATCAAGGCAGTTTATTAAAGATCAAGGAGGATTCACAACTTATGCGCCATATATTTCAACCGATAAGTGGATGGTTTCGTTTACAGCATCTACCGCAATTCCAAAATTGCCATTTAATTTATATGGAACCATTGCAACATACGATAATGCAGGGGATGTAAAATGGAGCGTAATTTCTAATGACAATAAGATCAAAACAGTTCAGTCCAAAATATTTGCTTTCGAGACCGGCGTAGAACTTAATCTAAACGATGTAATTGTTATTTATTTTCCACTAGTTACATCAAGTGATATAAAGGAGATCGGCAATTGCTTAACAAGTAATTATGGGGAAAAGATAAGATTCACTTTACGGTTGAATAAACTTAACCTTTTTGAAAAAATATATGATCTGTAACCGCTAGACTTATGAGATAAAAAGTAAAGCCCATCAGTCGATGGGCTTTACTTTTTTATTTCAACTTTAATATTTTCCAAGCATCTTTCATAGCTTCAGAAGTATTTACCTGAGGCGTTTGTGATTTTTGGTTAACTACAATTGACTGCTGCTTTACATTTTCAGTAATATAGTTTGATAAATCTAATAGTGTAACATTTCCCTTAGTTTCTTGCAATTTTTTTAGTAAGAAGTAAGTAAATAAACCGTGTTGCTTTTCCTTAAAAGGGTAAGCGGTTTCATCGCCAGTAGCTGCGCTACAAACTACTAAATTGCTTGGTATAGCATTGGCTTTTGGTCTAATCTTGACACCTCTAGCGCTTGCTAACATACCATTGTCACGAACGGAGCCGCTGAAACAAGCATCAAGAAGAACAGTTATATTCTGTGATTGATTAGCTGTTAGTCGGCTATACAAATCATCCAATTTGATTGCTGTTTCGTAGTCGGTTGAGAAACCATCAACAGGTAGGAGGTAAGCCGATTTATCCTCTTCGTTTGGCATTCCATGCCCTGCATAGTAGAAAATTACTTTTGCTTGACCAGTATAAGCAGCTGTTACATCCGAAATCCATTTTATCTCCGATTTCATTGTGCCAAATGTAGCATCCTGAGAAAAATGAATGTTTTTAGAAGGGATTCCGAGAGTTTTTTCGCAATACTCTTTAAAAATTTTGCCATCGTTTGCAGCATATTGCACTTTAACTTCACGAACGTAGTTTTCATTTGCAATAATTACCGCAAAGGTTTTATCGTTTGTTTGAGCGTTAGTAGGAATATTAACATCAACATCAGCTTGTCCAAAACTCATCGTTTTATTATCAATTATTGTGCTATTTTGGTTGATGTTATCCTGTTTTACATCGTATTCAATAGGTTTAAAATTGTATAAAATATTGTTTACCGCATAAGTTGAAGATTGCTTGCTATCGTATGCGTAAAGTTTGCCATTAGATGGGTTCTTAAAAGTTACTTTTGCAAGTTTGAGCCCATTATCGTTTACAAAGAAATCGGTACTTGTACATTGCATATTTCCCCAATTTTGCTTAAACGAGGGGGCGTCAGAAACAGGAACCTGAATTGCAAAATCACCAAGTTCAGTTGATTTTAGAAGATAGGTTTCGTTGTCAGCATCATACTGGCTAATCTGGCAATTATTCCAGTTAATTGTTTTTGAGTAGTCTTGTTTTAATTGTTTGATAGCCTCTTCGGCTAAAAGTTGAACTTTTTGGTTACGACTTTGCTCATTTACCCTTTTTTGGTAATCGGATGTTTTCTCAAATTCCCCTTTTTTCTGCCATTCAGCAATATTCTTCTCAACATACTGCTTTATATACACAGAAGGAGGAGTTGTGTTTATGGTTAGGTTATTACCAATTACAAATAAAGCTGGTGGACTATCGCTATAGAATTCACCCTGAGCAAATACTTCAGTGCTTATCCCTAAGCATAGAATTATAATTACTGTAAAAATTTTTGCTTTCATACTTTCTTGTGTAAATAGGTTGAAACATCTAGAGTTTATGAGAGGTTTCAAATGCTTTATAATAGATTTTGTTTAATCTTTTATACACCGAACAGAGCATCCATTCGTTTTAGAACTAAAGTCCCTAAATAAATTAGAAAAATTATATACTAAGTAACGACACCAAGCTGATGTTGCGTTACGTTCTGATGCAGTCCACCAATACCCTGCATGTTCAATACTGTAGAATGCTCTATAACGGTAACCTCCAGGAAGAGCCGTAAATCCGGACTCATTCGTTGCATCAGAGTTTTGAGCCCAGTGTAATGACCCCTTTTCTTTAAGCTTTACACCAGCTGCTTTATCGCCACCAATGATTTTAACCATTGTTGTCCATTCTTCGTCTGATGGTAGATGCCAACCCGAAGGACAAACATTTTTGGCTGTTTCCCAATCGTATAGGATGCCGTATTTCTCAAAATTATTTACATTGTCTTCATAAGCCCAGTATGATCCTGTTGCTGGTTTATATGATAGGTTTTCAGCCAAAAAGATTTGAGTGCCAATTTTTACCGTTTTATACTTTTTACCATCTCGATTATCTGTAAAATAACCATCGCTTGTTTCTCCCTTTACTCTGAAAATTATTTTATCTCCTACAAGTGTTTCTTGTTCTTGTAATGTGTTCCATGTTATTGATTTGCTTCCCGAAGTGATATTGCTACCAACATCTCCTGTTACTTTTTTCAAAGGTCCTTTGAATGATGTGCCCCCATTATCACTGTAGTATAAACTGATACCAACACCATCATTGCACTGTAAATCATATGTAATTACCGCTGTGTTACCAACTTGTTTTGCCGTTACATTCGAAATGGTTTGAGCAGAAATTGGTAAAAGATAAGTTATGTTTAAAATAATGAAAAGGTAAAATTTATTCATTTTAAGACTTTTTTAAGAAAGTTACTTGTATACAAATATAATCAATATACAACAAAAAACATCAAAAAATGAGCTGAATTTGCATGGATTTCAGGCTTTTGGAGAAAAAGTTAATCGTTTGTCTACTCCAACATATCTAGGATATTTTTTTCTCCTAGTGCCTTCAAAGGATTGGCTGAATCAATAAAAGTTTCTGCAAGGATCTCTTTCTTTTCTTGAAAGCGAAGAATTTTTTCTTCGACAGTTTCGAGAGAGATAAAGCGGTAAACAAAAATATTCTTTTTTTGTCCTATACGATGTGCTCTAGAAATTGCTTGGTTTTCGACTGCAGGATTCCACCAAGGATCAAGTATAAATATATAGTCGGCAGCAGTTAGGTTTAACCCTACGCCACCTGCTTTTATTGAAATTAGGAAAACTTTAACTGACGTATCGGTTTGAAAGTGTTCTACCACTTCCTTGCGATTCGTTGTACTTCCTGTGAGTATTTCGTAGCTGATATTCTCGTGATTTAAGTGATCGGCAACAATTTTTAAATGTTTTACAAATGAAGAGAAGATTAGAATTTTGTGACCTTCAGCGATAACACTCTCAATGCTTCGAACGATTTCCTCAAATTTTCCGGAATCATAGTTTTCGTATTCCTCAAGCATTTTTGGGTGATTGGATAGCTGGCGAAGCCTTGTTAACCCTCTGAATATTGCTATCGCAGATCTGTCATAACCTATTGAGGAAATGTTCTCTATAATATTATTTCGAATCGACGACTTCTCTGATTCGTAGCATTTACGTTGACCATCTGACATTTCGCAATAGACAACTTGCTCGGTTATATCAGGTAGATCTTTTGCTACCTGCTCTTTGGTGCGCCGAAGGATAAATGGTTCAATTAAATTTTTAAGTAATTCCCCCTTTTGTGTATCACTATTCTTCTCGATAGGTTGTATAAACTCTTGGTCGAAAGATTTAATACTTCCAAGCATTCCTCTATTTAAGAAGTTTAGCTGAGCCCAAAGGTCGGACAGAGAGTTTTCAATCGGAGTGCCACTTATCGTTAGGTAATGTGCAGCCTTTAGCAGTAACGATGAACGATAAACTTTAGAAAGAGGGTTTTTGATTGTCTGGCTTTCGTCGAGTATCAAATATTTAAAACTTACCTCTTTAAGTAGATCGATATCATTACGTACAATACCATAGGTGGTGATTACAATATCGTATTTCACAATATCAGTAATGCTTTTGGTTCTGTTTGGCCCTGTATGTGTGTAGTAAGTTAGGCTTGGGGTAAATCGAAGTAGCTCATGTATCCAGTTGTGAACTAAAGATGTAGGAACAACAATTAGAGACGTGTAACCAGTGATATTCTCATTGTTTTGTAAGTTTGCATTTCTCGATTCTTTTAAAGATAGAAGAAGGGCAAGGGTTTGTATTGTTTTTCCTAGACCCATATCATCAGCCAAACATCCACCTAAACCATTCTGCTGAAGAATGTTCATCCAAATATAACCCTCGGTTTGATAGCCGCGGAGTGTTGCATTTAGCCCTTTAGGGAGTTTTATTTTTTGATGAGCACTGCTGTTGAATTTTTCTTTTAGCTGTTGAGCTGAAGGTGCTTCGATTTTACAATCGATTAGCAGGTTAAAAAGCGATTTTTGAATAGCGATTTTTTCTCCTGATTCTTTGCCAAGGAAAAACAAAGGTCTATAACGAGTAAACCATTCCTCTGGAAGAATAAAAATAGTGCCATTTGGAAGAACAAATTCACGAATATTCTTAAGTATATTCTTTTTAAAGTGAATAAATGGGATTTCAAAGCCGTTAAGTATAACCTTACCGTATAGATCAAACCAATCTTCGGTGGATTGAGAGTTTATTTCAATTCTATAGCTATCGAGGTAATATTTTTCCTTTCCATGGTTCTGCTGAACCTCAAAGCCAATATTTTCAACTTCTTTTTGATGCCAGTTAATCCATTCAATAAGCCTATAGTGCAAATCATCGTTTGAATTACTATTCGTTTCAGATGGAAGATATTCCGATTCTCCTACCTTTTTTAGGCCAAATGCTGTAAGTTTTTCGGCATAAAATTTCTCCCAACCGAAATCCCTTTCAAAACGAAAAAACTGGTACTTATTGTTTTCAACGTTTAGAACAACCTCCGGTTCTGGTTTTACATTTGCAAGGTAGGTTTTCTTTCCGTACTTAAACTTGAGGATCAAACCTATACCCCCAGCCAATCTGTCTTCTATTGAAAGTATGACTTTCTTCTCAGGGGCGCTATGGGTAATGGTAAAACCTTCCGGATTTACTATTTGGTTTCTGATTGTATTTAGAACAAAGGTCTCAAAGTATTTACGTTCAGCCGATTTGGGGATAGAGATATACTGTTTTGTGAAAAAAGGACTTAGTTTTTTACCGTCAATTCCTGAGAATCTGTAAATACTTTTTTTAATTCTAATTAAACATGGATCGTTACAGATTACTTCGGATTCTTTTGTAGTAAGATTTATTGATCGACCATTGCATGAGGCATCAATTCCGTAACGACTTTCGGTTTCTGTTACAGCGAAATGAAAAACAGGTTGAGCCAGCTCTCCTACAAGAGTTAGCCTATGGTCGTCGTATAAATTATTGAAGTTCTTTTCTTTTAAAAAAACGGGAATGGGTTGTGTGCAAAGTATTTCGAAGCACTTTACCATGCGTCGTTCAATGTACGACCTAATAAATTGGTAAATTTGATCATTTTCTTTTAGGGATTTGAAAAAATCAGTTGTACTTAATTTCCCTTTGCAAAATTGTTTATGGATAGAGTTGTCTGATAGTTCATTAAGGTGGTTAAGGAGAACTATACCTTCAGCTGTGATTATTGTCTCCCATTTTTTTTGGTTCTCTTCATGAACATTTTCAATAATTGTATAGATTCCTCCTTCCTTACTAATCGACTTAATTATATATGGATTAAATATTAAACCTAACTGTCGATGTGGTTGAAGGGCAATTGCTAGAAATTCTGTGTTTTGATATTCTCCTGACATGATAAAATTTCGGTCGCAATTATAATAAAAGATAGTCAAAAGAGAAAAGCTAAAAACTGAAAATATTGAAAAAACTAAGTATTTCCCTCGTTCTATGGATTTTGAACGATTGAAAATATGTTAATAATTCTGAAAATCATTCTGAGTTTTCGGTAAACGGAATTGATTACTTACATTTGCATTGTTTCATTTAATTTATTCTATGATGCGATCTGTAAGAATACTACTTGTTTTTTCCATAATACTGTTTATTAATCCTTTATTCTCACAGCAGACCCAACCTTCGGTTCAAATTAAAAAATCAACCGATAAGGTTAAAATAGAGGGGAAGACCTTTTATATACATATTGTTCATAAAGGAGAATCGCTTTACTCAATTGCAAAAGCCTATGGAGTAAGCCAGATGGAAATTGCAATGGAAAATCCAGATATTTACCTCGGGATACAAGTTGATCAAGCCTTAAAAATTCCCGCTAAAGATCTTCCAGAAAAAGGGAATGATGTTCAGTTTATTCATCATATTGTAAAAAAAGGTGAAACGCTATTTGGTATTTCAAAACGGTATAAAGTTTCAATTGAGGATATTTCGAGGATAAATCCTGATGTAGAGAGTGGCCTCATTTTAAACCAGGAGGTGTTGATTCCAAAAAGAGAAGGTGTTGATACAACGCAAATTGTTAACCAAAACGATTCGACTCGGTATATATATCATCAGGTTAAGCCAAAGGAGGGTTTATACTCTATATCTCGACTGTATAATATACCCATTCAATCAATTGAGGAATTGAATAAGGATGTTATAGCAAGTGGTCTTAAATTCGGAACAATTCTAAAAATTCCTAAAAAAGTTGAAACAGTCTCGGTTAAATCCACTCTAAAGGTTACAGAACAAATTACTTCCAAAAACCCGAAAGTAACTCAGGGTAATAATTACTCAACACCAAGGGTAAAGTGTGATACTTTCAACTATAAAGCATCAAAGAAAATTTTCAATATTTCACTTTTACTTCCATTACTACGTGATGTTGACGATTTAGATTCAGCAGAGCTAGCCCAGTATGAATCGGGGGTAGGTATAAATAGCTCTTCAGAATCGATAAAAATATCGTCTAAAATGAATAATTTCCTTGATTTCTATCAGGGGTTTCTTCTTGCTGTTGATTCTGTAAAGCGTGATGGCTTATCAATAAATCTTTCAGTATACAATACTAGTAAAGATATTAATGAGTCTAAGAAATTGTTGAATGAGAAAGGAATAAAAGAGTCAGATTTGATTATTGGACCTGTTTACCCAGAACTTCTGCAACCCTTTGCTGATTTTTCTCGAGTAAATAGGATTAACATTGTATCTCCGCTTTCTCAAAACGATGCTTTGCTAAAGGGTAATCCTTACTATTTTCAGGTTAACCCTTCAATATTTGTTCAGTTTGATGAATTTGCTTCTAAGATTAATCTTTGTTCCAACCAAAACCTGATCATTGTTTATGAGGATGATAGTTCTAGTCTTAGCGTTAGCGAAAAGTATAAAGGAAAAATAAAAAGTAAATTGAATCAATGTGGAAACCCCGATTCAGTTCATTTTAAAGAGTTAAAGTATAAACCAGGAGGCGTAAGCGCTGATTTTCAGGATAAACTTAATCAGAGTATGACCGACCAAAAGGAGAATGTTTTTATTATTCCATCCGAAAGCGAGGCTTTTGTTTCTGATTTTCTAAGCCACCTTATTGCTTTAACTACATACTATAATTACAAAGTTAAAGTTTATGGTTTTCCTCGTTGGCAAAGGTTTAAAAATGTTCCTATCGATTATTTCTATAAACTAAACGTAAATCCTTTCACACCATACTTTGTTAATTACAACCGAAAGGATGTAAAGAGATTTGTTGATGATTACAGACATTACTATAGGTCGGAAGCATCACAGTATTCGTTCCAAGGATATGATATCGGCTTGTATTTCCTTAAAGCGTTAAAAAACTATGGTATTGACTTTAAATATTGCCTGCAGAATCTTAATGTTGACCTTTTACAATCGAACTATCGATTTGTGCAAAGTAATAGTGTCGACGGTTTTGATAATCAGTCAATTTATTTAATCCGTTACACTCAAGATTTTGATATTGTACAGTATTGATTAAATAAATTCTAAAGGCATAATTAGAATAAATCAATACATAATAGCCATATCTCAAAACTATTTTCTGATTTTAAACATATTGGTTTATATGATGATTGTCATATATAAAAATACCTTTGTAATACCTTATTTCAATCGATTGTTTTTTAAAAAAGAAATTATATGGCAAATATTGACTTATCCGTTTATGGTATTAACCAACCAAAGGAAATTATCTACAATCCAAGCTACGATTTATTGTATGCACACGAAACCGATAAAAACTTAAATGGTTTTGAAAGAGGATACCTTACTAATTTAGGTGCAATAAATGTTGATACAGGAATTTTTACTGGTCGTTCTCCCAAAGATAAATATATTGTTAGGGATTCATCATCTGAAAAAAATGTTTGGTGGGCAGAGTCAGGGAAAAAAAGTTCCGATAATAAGCCTATAAGTCAAGAAATATGGCAACATCTTAAAGGTATTAGCGCAGAGCAATTGAGTGGCAAAAAGCTATACGTAGTTGACGCCTATTGCGGTGCAAATATTGATACTCGCTTAAATGTACGTTTTGTAATGGAGGTTGCATGGCAAGCACACTTTGTAAAGAATATGTTTATTCGCCCAACCGACGAAGAGTTAAAAACCTTTAAACCTGATTTTGTTGTTCTTGTTGCATCAAAAACTTCTAATCCAAAATGGAAAGAACAAAATCTTAATAGTGAGGTTTATGTTGCTTTCCATTTGAGTGAACGTATGGCTGTAATTGGTGGTTCTTGGTATGGTGGAGAGATGAAGAAAGGTATTTTCTCAGTGATGAACTACTTCCTACCACTAAAAGGAATTGCTGCTATGCATTGTAGTGCAAACGTTGGGAAAAAGGGTGACGTTGCTGTTTTCTTTGGTCTATCAGGAAC